>JAEEGL015333286.1_pt1 | contig 37598 bp, 33 predicted proteins | sample 9134231 | NCBI WGS metagenome assembly JAEEGL01 (sample SAMN16246548, study PRJNA631951) | gut metagenome | biome: gut microbiome; feature: rumen; material: fiber-attached | host: Bos | place: Iran: Karaj | collected 2018-10 | reverse complement strand
TAATGTCTCAATTTATGGGACTCCTGCTTTGGACCTTAGCAGTTATGCTAGGCAATATTTGGGGTTCAAACACAATGGACATCGTTTGGTATTCATTAGTCTAACAGAAAAAAACATTTGTTCAGACGGTTTTGACGATTTTGACAAACATTTGAAGACTCTGATTATCCGTGACGCACCGCAACTTAATGTACGTGCCATTATTGATTTAGATACCGAAGGTTTCGTCTACTTCTCTCTGGGTTATTAAAAAATAAGAGAATTGGACCAAAACCTGTTGTGAAAAACTAAAATTAATCCCGTGTCTTTTGAGGGGGAAGGCGGTTGGTTTACCTTTGTGGTGTGAATCAACCGCTTTTCTTGTGAAACAACAGATAAAACCTATAGACGCGTGCCGGCTTGACCTCTTTACTGGTGAGGAGGAGCTGCGAGAGAAGTACGACATGAGGATTGTTGTGCGCATACTTCGCATTCGTGAGGAGTATAACTGGTTCCTCTCAAATCCTGACGCTAAGGACAGGCAGTTTGTCGAGACAGTGATGTCTCGCCATGGAATCAATAAAACGCAAGCGTACAGTGACCTTGCCATTATCAAGGCTCTGCTTCCCATGATGTCACAGCCGCGGCTTCCAGCTTGTGCAGCATGAGCCGTTCACTTCAATCACTAAGGCGGTGGAAGAAGGCCAGGACATCAAGTCAACTTACGAGATGGTGGAGATGACCAACCACCGCATGATGGTGAAGGACACCGACATAGGCGAGGAACTCGAGGACCAGATCAACGACCTCAAGCACCTGCTCGAGGCCTACCGCAATGGTGACATCAGCGAGCGCTCACGCCAGCCTATCACCCTCAAGACTTAACTCTACGGAGTCTAGACAACAAAAATGTCCTCAAGAGGAATTCTCCTTTGAGGACATTTTTATGTCTTGTTTACAATTGAGGCTCGACCATCGAGAGTCTAACACCTTGCTGCTTCACGTCAGTGTTATCAGGCACTGGCCGTTGTGGTATTGTATCTCTACTATTCCCATCTCGCAGAGTTTCACCACAGTGTGCTGGGCGGCGTGGAAAGAGATGTGGGCCAGGCGCTCATAGCCGCTAAGCGTGATGCCTCCATGGTCTTGCAGGTAGTCGAGAAGTTGCTCCTCTTTGTCGGTTAGGTTGATCACCACGTCGGCGGGCGCTGGCTCGCTCTTGAGTTGCATCACCTTAACGTGGGTGCCGCTTGCGAGCACATTCTCGTCGGCAACGCGGTAGTAGGTGCGCCATTGGCCGTTGTCGTCGGGGGCTTTCACGGGTTTGTCATCGGCCTCGTCGATATCCACCTTGAGCACGTTCTTGCCTGCCACACGGTAAATCTTGAAATGTACCTGCTGCTCGGGGCGGCAATACATCTGCGCAGCCTGTTCAATCATGTAGATCTCCTCATCGCTGCTCACTCCCACAATGTTGCCGTTGTCCTTCACGCCAACGAGCAGATGGCCGCCGCTATTGTTGGCAAACGCACTGATGGAGCGTGCAATCTTGCGAGCATCGCTGATTTGATACTTGAAATCCTGATGCTCATGCTCGCCCTGCTCAATCAACCCCTCGATATAACCTTTCCTCTTGGTTTCCATTACAAGTGCAAAGATAATAAATTTTAGTGCAAGTTGAGAAAAAATGCACCTAATTTATTCATCCTTTTTGGGCTGAGCAAAATAAAAAAACAATGACAGAAGATGAGACATGCGCCGAGAGACTATAAAACACGGGTTATGAATCCGTTGCTAAAATCAGCGCCAAGCCGCTGTTATTATAATCTATAATTATTAATAATCTGGTGGTTAGCTAGTAATACTAGTTGCCCTCGCTAGCTCTTGTGAGAAAATGTTGACGCACATCGAGCCAGTGGTAGTAGGGTGCGCAGTCGGTGGAAATGGGCAAGGTAGTTTCGTGCTCGTTGAGGAGGATTTTCACGAGTATGTCGTCGCTCCCAGCCTTGCGGTAGAAAATCATCTGCACGTTGGCTGCCATGGGGAACACTTCGTAGGAGCGCCAATGCTCGGCTAGTGTTGTCAGGTCATTGGTGTCATAATCCATACCGTTGAGCCCCATCAAGCAAACGAGTGGCAGCACCACCGACTCGTGACCAAATCGCAGCGTGGCGCTATTGGTACGACTGAGAATTGCTTTGTCGGCTTCTTCCACGAAGTTACGAAGCAGATGTCGGTGCGCACGTGCTCCGGTGTGATTATTGAGCGAGGTGTTACCAGAGTATATATACCACCGTGCGTTGTTGTAGGTCCAAAAGTCGGTTGCTTCATCCACGGTGAAGACTCCTGTGTAGAGGTCGATGTTTTCGAAATCATGGTGACTCTGCATGTTGCTCACAAGGTCGAAGAGCACATACTCAAACTTGAAACTGTCGATGCTGTCGCGCACAAACTTCTTGTCGTTAAAGAGGCGTGATGTCATCTTCTCGAGTCGTTTATCGAGAGTCTTGGGTGGGAATATATGATCTTTGATAGCGTTAACGCTAGGCCGTGCAGCTTTCTGAGCCGCTGTTGCCACGGTGTCGTGGTAGTTCATGTAGTACATGTCGTGCTCGCTGGCGTCGGTGGTGATGCGCAGGTCGGGGTTCAGCGACTTGAGGGTTTCCACCTCGTTGAGCATCGAAAGAATGCAGCGAATCACCACAGTAGATTTCGCATCGACTTTAGCGTCGCCCGCCCACACTTCAGGGAAATTCTGGAACATTCGTCGGGCGATGCCTTGGTGCTGCTCAGCGCCGATGTCGCTTAGTTCGCCGAGTCGTCCCTGTGACGCCTCGAGCATGTGTCGGCACACGTTAAGCACTTCCTTGCCGCGCTTGGTGAGTTTGCCATTGCGCTCACCTTTGGTGAGTTGCTCCACGGGGAAGGTGTAGTCGGTAGGGGCAATTAACCAGCGGCTGCCGTGCCTGCCATAATGATTGATGTAGAACGGCACATACCCTTCGGGAGCAGGAGTCAATGACGGAAGGTTGCGGTCGGGATAGGCGTAGTAGTTGTTGGCGCTGCGGCGGATGTCTTGCTTAAAAGTTTCGCGCGCAACGTTTTGTGCTTGAGCAGCAAGCACAAGCACCAGCGCTGTTATTAATAGTGAGAGTCGTTTCATAGATATGAGTGATTAGGAATAACTTAACACTTAAGTTCAAGCAGTTGCAGTGATAATTGTTGCTGAACCATTGAGTGAGAGGTGTTCTATACATGCCGGCACGAGGAGCGACTCGCCTTGCTTAATGGTCTCGGTGGTGTTGCCGCCATAGTTGATGGTGGCGTTGCCGCCGATGCACATCAGGCAGAGGAAGGCATCATGTGGCATGGGCACGTCGCAGCTGCCATCGACGATGACTCTGCCCACATTGAAGAAGATGCTGTTGATGAGAGAAATGTCGCCCTTCACGTTGGGATAGTGGCGCAAGCAGTCACGGCTGACGGTATAGTCGATGGCATCGATGGCAAGGTCGGTATGCAGCTGGCGAGGCTTGCCGTTGATGTCGAGGCGATCATAGTCATAGACGCGATAGGTGATGTCGCTAGGCTGCTGCACCTCGAGCAGCAGGTTGCCGGCACCAATGGAGTGGATGCGTCCTGCCGGCAGGAAAAAGATGTCGCCTGCATGAGTGTTGTGGCGTGAGAGCACGTCGAGCAGAGTGCCGTCGGCCATGTGCTGCAAGTACTCATTAGGTGTGATGGTTCGACTCATACCCGCCAGCAGCGAGGCACCTGGCTGAGCATTGATGATATACCACATCTCAGTCTTGCCGCAGCAGTTGTGGCGGCTACGGGCAAGGTCCTCATCGGGATGCACTTGCACCGACAAGTCTTTATTGGCACCGATAAACTTGATGAGCAGCGGGAACTCGGTGCCGTGGGCGCGATAGATGCGCTTTCCCACCAGTTGGCTACGGTATTTCTTGATGAGCTGTCGCAAGGTGAGACCTGCATCGTCGCCGCTGGCGACCACCGACTCATGGCCTTTGAGTCCCGAAATCTCCCAACTCTCGCCCACGAAATGGTTGTCGAGCGTGATGCCTTTGAAGGCGGCAATCATGTCGCCTCCCCAAAGCACAGTCTTCAAGTTCAATTTAAAACGGAATAGTTGCGGGGTCAATATTTCGGGTTGTTTAGCCAATTTTTGCAAGTGTTGTTGCCAATAACATGCAAAAGTACACAGAATTTTCGTAAAAAATTCAATCTCACACAAAAATAAAAAAAACTTAACATTTCATAGTTTAGTGATAAATATCAAAATATATAAGCTAATTTTGCACTGCTTTTCTGGAAATCTATGCCGCAATTATGGCAAAATGGGTTTCTAGAGAGCCGTAATTTACAGAATGACAGCACGAAACAAGAAAATAGCATGGTGGACTGTTGGGACGGTTGTTACCGTCCTGGTGCTGTTGTATATCTTCTGCCCGCCAGTCCACAAGTTTGGCAACAAGCTTTTGGGCCGTAGCGAGAAGGAGTATCCCAAGCCAGATTCACTTAAGGTTGACGAGTTTGAGTATGGCGTGCCCCAAGACCTCCAGGGTGAGATTATTGATGTGCCGCGCGACTCGTTGCTCGACAGCCTGATGCTCGCCGACACAACCCTGCGACCTGTTGACGGGCCTGCGCCAACTCCAGTGCCTGGTTTTGGTGAAGACGATTTGCCACCAATGCCAAGCGAAAACGATCTGCCCATAAAGATTGCTCCCGTCAAGCCCGAGAATATGCCTCTTGACCTTGAGGAGATAGAGCATTACGCATCGTCAAATGCCTCGGTCAATGCCAAGCTATCGGCATGCCGTGACAACTACAAGAAACTGTGTGACTTGTATGGCGAGTTTGTGGCGCACCCTACTAAAGAATACCAAGAAGTGGGCGCTAAACGCAAAAAAGAGTTGCTTGACCAGCTTTCACAACTGATGAAAGCTGCCCAGAGCGCTAACGACAGCAACTGTGAAGAAGAAACCGCAGCTCTGCGCCGCGAGGTGAATAAGATGAAGTTCTAAGCCTGACGGGGCGGGGCTGATTACTGTTTCGGTTGATGTTTTTTGAATTTTTACGCACTCAAAAGAAAAACGCAAATAAAAAGACTTGAATATAATGGATAAAAACGTACTTGACAAGAAGTTGATAGGCACCACGACGGTGCGCAGTGTGGTCACTTTTGTGCTCTCTATATTGGCGTTTGCCGCTATTTCATGGATATATTTCTATCCAAGCGACGTGGATGGCTACGTGCTGCAGCAGAACGATGTGATGCAGGGCGCGGCCAATGGCCAGGAGGCAAAAGTATATAACGAGAGTCACGATGGTGAGGTCACCCGCTGGACTAACAGCCTCTTTGGTGGCATGCCCACCTTCCAGATTGCTCCTAGCTACGAGAGCAACTCTATTATCAACACTATTGGCAAGGTGCTCACACTGGGATTTCCTCAGCCAGTAAGTTGGGTGTTCCTGCTCATGTTGGGATTCTTCATCTTGATGCTGGCGTTTGACATGAAGTGGTATCTGGCTGTGCTGGGCGCTATTGGGTATGCCTTCTCATCCTACTTTTTCATTATTATAGATGCGGGTCACATCTGGAAACTTCTTGTGTTGTGCTACATCCCGCCTACGATAGCGGGTATAGTATGGGCCTATCGTGGTAAATACTTGCTGGGTACAGCTGTTGCAGCATTGTTTGGAGCGCTGCAGCTGCTCAACAACCATGTGCAGATGACTTATTACTCATTGTTTATCATCGTGCCATTAGTAATCGCTTATCTTGTTGGTGCTATCAGGGAGAAGAAGATGAAACAATGGGGCATCGCCACCGCTTGTATGGCAGTGGCAGCATTGTTGGCAGTAGGTGCTAACGCATCTAATCTTTACATCTCTAATAAATATGCCAAGGAAACTATGCGTGGCGGTCATAGCGAACTGACTCCCCTGCCTTCTAGTGATGGCGAGAAGCAGGTTAGCAATGAACCTACTAATGGTGGCTTGAGCAAAGAGTATATCACTCAGTGGAGTTACGGCATTGGTGAGACATGGACGCTCATGGTGCCTAATGTGAAGGGTGGAACAAGCATGAAGTCGCTTGCCGAGGTTGATGATGCGTCTGAAGTTGCCTCAAGTCAAAATGCTGAACTTGGAGCTGAAGGTTTGGGCGTGTTCTCTCAATACTTTGGTGATCAGCCGTTCACTAGTGGTCCTGTGTATGTGGGTGCTCTGATTTTCGCCTTGTTTATCCTCAGTCTGTTTGTGGTTAAAGGTCCCGTTAAATGGGCTTTATTGGTAGCGACTATCATCTCCATTCTGCTCTCTTGGGGACATAACTTTATGGGGCTGACGGGTTGGTTTATCGACCATTTCCCCATGTATAACAAGTTCCGCACGGTATCGAGCATTCTTGTCATTGCCGAGTTTACTATGCCGTTATTGGCAGTTCTTGCTCTGAAAGAAATGTTCACACAGGAAGATTTCTTCAAGAAAAATGGTAAAATCTTCTATGGCGTGTTTGGCGCGTGTGCTTTGCTGTGCGTCCTCTTCGCAATGGCGCCAAGCATTTTTGGTGGTGAGGCTACCGAATCAGATGCAATGAATCTGCTGAGGGCTTCGCAAGGCCAGATTTCGATAGAGCAAGTTCCTAACACAGCTTCGGCTGCTAGGATGATTCGTCATGCTCTTGTCAGTGCCGACGCTTGGCGCAGCCTTATTATTATACTGCTTGGTTTTGGCGTGCTGATGCTTTATAAGTCCAGAAAGATTAGTGCCATGCCTGCAGGATTGATAATTGCTGCAATCGTGCTGGTGGATATGTTTGCTGTAAATAAGCGCTATCTCAACGATGAAAGCTTTGTAGATCCTGCTACACTTCCTGCCACCACCTTTGCGAAGACTCCTGCCGATGATGCTATCCTTGCCGACACCACTCAGAATTATAGGGTATTTGATTTTAATCTCGAAGGGTATCGTTCAAGCTACTTCCATAAAACCGTTGGTGGATACCATGCTGCCAAGCTCAGCCGTTACAACGACCTTATTGAGCGACAACTTATTCCTGCTCGACAGTACTTGATTGATGGCATTAATAATCGACACACTATTGATACTATTCCTCAGGTTTTGAATATGCTAAACGCTAAATATCTGATGCTTGGGGAGAATGAAACAGATATCTTTAAGAACGACCAGGCTCTTGGTAATGCGTGGTTTGTAGATACTTTGACTTATGTCAAGACTGCCGATGATGAGATGAAGTTCCTTGACAACTTCGACCCTGCAAAACAGGCTGTCGCCGAAGTGAAGTTCAAAGATGCTCTTAAGGAAGCTACTCCTGCTGATTCTAGCGACTATATCAAGGAGACAACCTATGCCCCCAACAAGCTCACCTATCATGCTCATAGCGCAAAAGGTGGCCTAGCGGTATTCAGCGAGATATATTTCCCATGGGGTTGGACAGCCACTATCGATGGCAAAGAGGTGCCTATTGGTCGCGTTAACTATGTGCTTCGTGCGCTGCAAGTGCCTGCAGGTGATCACAGCATTGTTTTCACTTTCGACCCGCAAGATGTTCACAAAACCGAATCAATGGCCAAGGCATCGGTATGGATTATAGTGTTGCTCATCATATTTACATTAGCGTGGTCAATAGGCTTTTCACAGCGCCGTCGCAAGAAAGAAGAGTAATTATTAAGTAGTAAGTGTTAAGTTTTAAGTGTTAAGTTCACATCTCATAACTGATTACTGAGAACTGAAAACTGAGAACTGAAAACTGACAACTATTTTGGGTCGCATCAAGAGATACCGCACGGCGTTGAGCCGCCATCATCGCAGCAAGGGGCATGGCATACATTCCCCTTTTGCGTATAATTTCGTGCGCTTTGTTCTGCGAGAGAAGTCGCCGTACTATTGCTACGACGATATGGAAGATATGCGTCAGGCGGTTATCGACTCGTTGCGCGATGTCAAGAAGCATCCGCGTGTGATTTCGTTCAAGGGAATGAAGATGCTGTTTCGCATCACCAACTTTTTCAATCCCCAGTGCATCATGCAGGTGGGCACTTGCTATGGAATGACGGCAGCTACTATGCTCAACGTGTCGTCGCAAAGCCGCCTATGGCTCTATGAGCCACATCTTGATGCCTATCCAGTGATTGGTAACGTATTGGCACCCTATCTTGACAGCGTAGGGTGTTACAATATTCTTGATGTGGCTTTTGACGATTATGAGCGTGAGATAACCAGTGAGGATATGCCATTTGTGCTTGTTAACTCAGTGCCCGAGCCTTCTGATCTGGGGCCGTTGAAACATCATCTTTCTTCAATGCTGAACGATGATTGTGTACTGGTGTTTCGCAACATCCACCGCAGCGATAGCGTTAAGCAGCTATGGCGCCACCTCAAGCAGTCGATGAGCCATGGGCAGTCGTTCACCAACGAGAAAACCGGTGTTATAGTAGCCAAACGTGGGCTCAATCTTGAGCATTTCTTCCTGTGGTTTTGAATGGTTCAAATTGGTCCATTTTGCAAAAAGATGTTTATGCAAATCTGATTTTGGTTGAAAATATGTTAATAAGAATTAAATTGAAGTGGTCATTAAATAAATCGTTTGCATAAAATCAAGAAAAGCCCTAAATTTGCATAGAAAATCAAAGGACATTCATCATTATAATATAACCATCGTAATTAATACATTCCTTTTTAGTTGTCTGCGTCTGCTTTGTTTGAAAAGCGGGCGTAGGTTTTTTTTATGCGCTTGTGTCTTGTTTTTCTCGTTTTTTTTGTGGAATTTTGCAATCGCAACAATCTTATAATCAATGAGGCGTAAAGCTGGAATATTATTATCGTTAGTGATGCTTATAATGTGCCTGCCGTCGGTGATGAAAGCAGGCGACACTATTGTGAGCAACGGCTTATGCTACGAAGTGCTTGATGGCGATAGCTCTGTGTGCCTGATTGCGCCTGTCAATGAATATGAGGCTGAGAGTGCAGTAATACCGTCAATGGTCGAGGGTTATCATGTCACTGAGATAGCGAGTGGTGCTTTTGCTCAGTGCCAGTGGCTCACTGAGGTGTCGCTTCCGGCAACGCTAACGGCGATTGGGGAGGGGGCGTTTGCTGGATGTGAAGGTTTGGCAACGATTTTCTCGCATGTGCCTAATGCTTCGCTCGTGCTGCCTCATCTGCCCGATGGCGCATTGTTGGCGGTAGATGGCTCCTATCGAGAGTCCTACTCACAATATAATGGCACACTCAAGACCTTGGTTGACGTTGATAGTGAACCTCGCAGCTCCAATCTTCGTGACGTGAATCGTGATGGCGTTATTACCGCCGCCGATGTTACGCAGGTTTATAGTAACCTCTTAGGCTATTATGAAGTTGATGGTGATGCTAATGGCGACGGCATAGTCACTGCTGCCGATGTCACGGCAATTTATGACGCGCTTCTTAGTGACCACACAAGCGGAGTAGGTGATAGGGGATATTGCTTTGCTGTTCTCAACACACGCAATGGGCAAGTGGAGCAGCGGGTGAGAGAAAAACTGTATCTTAATGTGGGCTTCGAGATGCACATTGTGGCGCACGACAATGAGCGTGAGGCTGTTGTTACGGAGGGCGTGAATATGATGAAAGGTCCCTTGCCAAGTGGCGAAGTTGCCACCATCAATGACGTCCAGGTGCTGTCGCTCAACAACAAGCACTACAATACTGGCGCATCAACACAGGTGGTGATGTATTTGCCTGTTGGCGCCGACACAATATATTATAAAGATGTTCAAATTGATGTGGCTCGGCATATTGTCACCGACACTCTGCGTGTGCTGTCGATAGGTAACAGTTTCTCGCTCGACGCATTGAGTTATGTGCCGTTCATTATGAAGGCTGTGGCACCTCAAATCTACCTTAAACTCGACATTATGTACATAGGAGGTGGCAGTCTCAGCGAGTTTTACAACGCTCTTGACTCCACTACATGGGCTCCAGTTGATGATGGAACTCCAACAACCTTTATCCACTACTGGTCACACAATGCTCAGCCTTGGGATGCTCGTCTCGATGTGCCTATGACTGATGTGATTACTAGTCATCCCTGGGATGTGATATTGCTGCAGCAGCAGTCCAACGCGTCGCGCGACTATAGCACCTATCAGCCATATCTTAACCAAATTATAGATTGGATTGATGAGAAAGCCACTTGGCAGCATGAGTATGCATGGCTAATCACGCCGTCTTATCCCGACAATCTGCCACGACTTGCCCCCGACACCACCAGTGTGCAGATGTTTGAGCGTATTGCCCAGTGCGTGAGTCAAGTACAGCAAGACACAGGCATCCAATTGTTGTTGCCATGCGGCACTGCAATCCAGAACGCCCGTACCACACCTCTTGACTCGCTTGGAGACTTAGGTCATCTGTTTGATTACCTGCACCTACAGGAAGGCATCCCTTGTCTGATAGAAGCCTATACCGCTTGTGCCGCCCTGCTAGCGCGCTATGGTTTGAGCGACCGTGTGTGGACCGACACAACTTGGGTTGACCAGCAATGGCTACGTGCCAAGAACATACAAGAACTAAATGGGGCGCCTGTGGGTATGAGTGAGGAGAACCGTGTTATTGCTAAGCAATGCGCAATCAAAGCCCTTGAAAATCCGTTATCAATAACAATAATTGAATCGCCGTGAAAATGAATATGACCACGAAGATATTGCTGGTGTTAATTCTCCTAGTCACGACTTGCGAAATGTCGTCAGCAGTAACCAATACTGCCTTGCCAAGAAGCACTCCAGCACTGGAAGGTGTTGATCCTAATGCTGTTAGAGTTTTTGTCGATTCGCTGATGAGAGTGCCTGAGACCGACATTCATCACGTTATGGTTGTGCGTCATGGCAAGGTGATTGCCGAAGCACATCCAGCACCATTCATAAAAGATGATGTGCACACCCTCTACTCCTGCAGCAAGACGTTCACCATGCTAGCAATCGGTATGCTCATCGACGAAGGCAAGTTGAGTGTGAACGACAAGGTTATTGAACTGTTGCCCGATGAAGCGCCTGCCGAAAAAAGTGATGCTCTCAAAGCGATGACTGTGAAGCATCTGCTCACGATGACAGCAGGAATCACACCCGCGCTAGAACTTCGTCAAGAAGGCGATGACTGGGTGCGCATTTGGCTTGCTCAACCTGTCACTAAGCTTGGAATATTTCAATATGACTCTTTTTGCACTTTCATGCTCTCTGCTATAGTGCAGCGCATCGCTGGCAAGACGTTGCTTGAGTTCCTCAATGAAAGGTTTTTTCATCCAATGGGAATCTACGAGGCCGATTGGGAGGAGAGCCCCGATGGCATCAACGTGGGAGGATGGGGCTTGAGGCTTACTGCCGAGTCGATGACAAAGGCGGGCATCTGCATGATGAACCATGGACAGTGGCAAGGCAAACAGCTGATTTCGGCCAAATGGATTGACGAGGCGTCGCAAGCCCACACAAACTACAGCAATCCAGGGCCCAAACCCACCGACACCAATCAGGGCTACTGCTACCAGATGTGGCGGTGCCTGCTGCCCGATGCCTTTCGTGCCGATGGCGCCTATGGGCAGTTTATCGTAATGTCGCCCGAACGTGATCTCGTGGTTGTGATTACAGGGGTATCTAACAATACCGGCAAGGAACTGGCCTGCATCTGGAATCAGCTCATTCCCGGTGTTAAGGATGCACCGCTGCTTGCCGATGAGAAAGCCCAACGCCATCTCGCAGATCGACTCGCCACAGTATCGCTGAAATTGCTCATGGGTAATAAGAGCAATGGCAAGAAAAGCATAACACTATCTCTTGGAGAGAATGCGCGCCACTACAAAACAATGCAGCTTGACTACGGTGAGAGACATTGTGACATTACACTCACAAGTAAAGATGGCACTGTGCAGAAGTTTCTCGCTTCTTACCTTAAGTGGGCCAAAATATCAACACCACAAGTGCCGCCCTATAGCAACACCGTTTCACCCGAAAATATCAAGGAAATAAAAGGTATCAGTGGCAATTTCTCTGTTGCTGGCAATTATGCTTGGGAGAGTGACAATAGGTTAGTGATCAGGCTATACTGGACTAACTGGATAGTGCCAAACACTTTTACTGTTGATTTCAATAACGATGGCACCGCCACCATCACCAACGACGAAGGTTACCCAGGCTGTGACCCCGAGGTGATAACTGCTACCTACGAGTATCATCAATAGTGGACTGGCCAGCATTCCTTATCACCAAATGTCTATAATAAAGTAGGTGAGTTTTTAATTTTCCTCTTGTTGAATGCACCACTCATACACTGGCTGCACTTTGATGTTATATACGTTTTCTGTTAATAAGTTGCTCTCATGGTCAGTGAGAAGTAAAAGGTTGTTACAACCAGTTTTCTCGGCCGCAAGTATTAATCCATTGATTTCTCGTTTTCGAGTCTTGGGTGACGATATGTCGTAGGATACTTGTATGGCTTGCTTTACTGAATTTCCTCGACAAACCACAAAGTCGCATTCTCCGCTACGTTCATTTAAGTAGTAAACATCAAGTCCTTCAAGCTTACACTTGCGCAGTAACTGAATAAGAACTATTGTTTCTAATCGATGACCAAGGTTTTCACCGGCAAAAGCATTGTCGCGCTGGTCCATCATAGCAACATCAACTGCATAAAGTTTTTCACCAGTAATTCTCAACTTGCTTTTTTGAGAATATTTTTGTACTCCGATAAGCAGGTAGGCTTGCTTTAGATATTCTATGTAATTCTTGACAGTGTGTACCGATTTGATTCCAAATGAACAAGCTAAGTCTTTGGCCGAGACAACGGTAGGGGTGATATTCAACAAATGATGAGCTAATTTCTCAAAATCGGCTTTGTAGTGAATGGCAAAGCGATTTTCTATATCGCGTTTAAGAATGTTGTTGACAAGATTCATCACATAGCCTTTGCTTCTTTTCATAAGAAGAAGTTCGGGAAAGCCGCCTTGTTTTAAATAATTGTCGAAAGCCGCACGCCGCAATGCTTCTGCCTGAGTTGTCATACGCATGGTGTCCACCTCTTTCATCAAACAATATTCTTTGAAAGAGAAGGGATAAAGCGATATTTCATTGCTTCTTCCCGTCAGATGTGTTGCTAGCTCGCCGCTTAACAGTTTTGCATTTGAGCCAGTGATTATAACATGTAACTTTTGTCTTAGCATTCTGTTGACGAAAAGATGCCAGCCTTCAACGTTTTGTATCTCATCAAGGAACAGGTAATCGAAATCGCCATAGATTTTATATAATACTTCCAAAAGATCATTCAATTGACTAGCGTCAATACCCAATAGACGCTCGTCATCAAAATCAACGTATGCAAATTTTACCTTGTTTTTCATTAGAGATTGATAGCAAAGCGTTGATTTTCCGCTGCGCCTTACTCCTATCACAGCTTGTGCTTGAGGACTTGAGAGGTCCACAAGAGTTTCCTCGCTACGATAACAAAGTTTTTCTTTTGCGCGTTTTTCAACCTCTAATTGTTGGTCAGAGAGGGTAAGTTCTAATGTTCTTTTGTTAATCATTTTGGCGTTTTAGTTATTTGCCTGCAAATATACGAATTAATTTTAATAAAACGCCTTATTTTACATTTTTTCTGGCAAAATATTGCCTTATTTTACATATTTTGCATTTTTAAATTGCCTTATTTTACATATTTTGCATTTTTAAATTGCCTTATTTTACATGTTTTTGGGGATTAGTGTGTCTTGTGTTTGTGGGAGAAGAGGCGTTGTGGAAGCTCCATGGCGAGGATGATGCCGAACACGATGGCGATGGCAATTTTGCTTGCTAGCCATCCGCTCTGCATCGAGAGGTCGAACTGTGAATCGGTAAGATAGTAGGTGAACCAGAATATTCCGGCTCCGGGCACCAGAGGGAAAATGCCGCACAACAGAAAACCCTGCGCAGGAATGCGGAAGATAGGTGCTGCTAGGCGGGAAATAATGCACACTAGTGTGGCGGCAGCAAGTGTGGCACCAACAGGAGTGGCTCCGCAATATCGCACCAAAACCAGATAAAGTGCCCAGCCTATCGCGCCAATCACTCCAGCTGGCACGTAGTGCTCACGGTCAATACCGAAGAGCAACGCAAAAGCTGCCGTGCCGACAAAGGCTGCAAAGGCTTGCAGGAACAGGTTGGCAGTCTGCGGGTTAATGACCATCTCAATTTCCAGCATGTGACCATGCAAAGAACCATCAATTATGAAACCAAGCGACACACCCACGGCAATGCACAAGAAGCCTAGCATAGCATCGGTGAGTCGTGTGAAGCCTGCGATGTAATCGGAGTTAGCAAGGTCACGCACACCATTGACAAAAGGCACTCCAGGAATGAGTGGCATGATTGCCCCGATGATGATATTGGCAAGGCTGGCGCCAAAGCCAATGCGCCATGAGATGACGCATAACAGTGTGGCAAGTAGGGCATTGCAAGCACCGCCCACAATTTTTGATAGATAGCGGCTGCTCACCCACAGCACAAAGGCATACAGCAATATCCCCACTACAAGTGCCGCAGCACAGTCGAGCCACCCTCCACCAAACACAGCGCAGAATCCTGATGCGCCAAATCCCGAGCCCAGTATCTGTTCCCAAGCTGGTTTCTCTGGTGCAGCGCTGATGCGTTCCAAGCGCTCCCGTGCTTCGGCAAGGTCGGTCTTGCCGTTTGAGATATCATAACTTAAGCGGTTCACTGCCACCACCTTCGACAACTGGATGGCTCTAAGTGGAATGAACTCCACGTTGGCGTAGGTTGATGCTTGACCTCCCGACTTGGTGATTTTGTTGGCGTGGCCAGTGGTGAAAATACCGTTAGAGAGAATGAAGAAGTTGCCTGTATCCACACCGTAATGCGAAGCGATGCGGCTCATGATATCTTCCACGCGCGATATTTCGGCGCCATTCTCCAAAAGGATATGCCCGGCTTTGGATGCTACCTCCAGTACTTCGGTAAAATCGGCCTGTTGTGTCATATAATCAATAGTTTAAAGAGAAGTGATTGTATTGATAATACCACATTTTCGTTATTTTGCTGCAAAAGTACTAATTATATTTCAAATATACTTTATTTTATAAAAAATCAATAATTATTTGGTAATTTGCCAAATTTATGGTAATTTTGCCACAATAATAAATGTATTACTATGGATAACAACGCAGTAGCTGAACGTATTAAGTTCTTAATGAAGGAGTTGAACTACCGTCAGGTGGATTTTGCTCAGAAGATAGATATTGACACTTCAAACTTGTCGAAGTACCTCAATGGTCGTCTGGCGATGAGCGAGGCGCTGATCAACAAGATTGTGGTAAACCTGGGGGTGTCGAAGCAGTGGCTTGAGACAGGCGAGGATCTGCCATTTGCTAAACAGCAGCCACAACAACTTGTAACGATGCCCGACACGCACATCGTTACCCAGCCTAGCGCTGCAGTGGCAAAGCGTGGTACGCCAGTATATGACATTGATGTAACGGCAGGCTATCTGCCCCAGGCGCGCATGTTTACCGATGACCAGATAGTGGGTTTCGTGGATCTGCCCGACATGACGAGTTCTCAGTGCCGCATCGTGCGTGTGAGTGGCGACTCGATGAGTCCTGTGATTCGCAACGGCGACTATATCGCTGTGCGTGAGTTGAGTAACCTGCGTCAAATATTTTGGGGACAGATTTATGTTGTCATCCTCGACGATTACCGCATGGTGAAGTACATCCGCCGCCATGATGACCCGTCGATGGTGATTCTGCGCAGCGAGAACAAGCGCTATGATGATATGATAATTGATCGAGAGGAGATACGAGACCTGATGTTTGTGCAGAACATCATACATGTTGATACGAGAATTTAAGTTATAAGTGTTAAGCAGTAAGTTATAAGTGTTAAGTGAGGCCGCTGTGCGGCTATGGTTTTAGATTTCTTTAAATCCTTTCTCTTCTTTATTTAATGAACAACAACGAAAATATATATCTTCACTCTCTTGCTAATGGTTTGCGGTTGGTGCATGTGTATCGCAGCTCGCCAGTGGCGTGGTGCGGACTGGCAGTGAATGCTGGCAGCCGCGATGAACTTGATGGGCAATATGGATTGGCGCACTTTGTGGAGCACACCATCTTCAAGGGCACTAAGCGCCGCTCATCCACACGCATCAATAACCGCATGGAGCAAGTGGGTGGTGAACTCAACGCTTACACCACCAAAGAGAGCACCATGCTCTATTGCATCTTCCCTGTGGAGCACCTGGAGCGTGCCGTGGAGCTGATTGCCGACCTGGTGGAGAACTCAGTGTTTCCTAAGCACGAACTTTCGACCGAGCTCGACGTGGTTCTTGAGGAAGTTGCGAGCTATCGCGACTCACCGAGCGAGGCGGTATATGACGATTTTGAGGACATGCTCCTTGCCGGAAGTCAGTTAGGACACAATATCTTGGGAGAAGAGAAGGACCTGCGCCTGCTCACCTCGGGACATTGCCTCGACTGGCTTAAACGGCTGTATGTGCCCAGCAATATGGTGTTCTTCTCACTAGGCAGCACTCCTGCCGAGAGGGTATTCCGACTTGCCGAGAAGTATTTTGACATCCTGTCTCACGCCAAAGATGGCATCAAGCGCAAGTCGCCTATTGAAATCGCACCACAACGCAAAGTTGTGGATTTGGGGCTGCACCAGTCCCACACCATTGTGGGGGCTAGAGTGCAGGGCATGTATGACGACGAGCGTTTCGCTATGTCGCTGCTCAACAACATCATGGGCGGACCTGGTATGAACTCGCTCTTGAACGTGAGTCTGCGTGAGAAACGCGGCTTGGTCTATACTGTAGAGTCATCGCTTGTTACTTTCACCGACTGTGGCATGATACAGATTTACCTTGGCTGCGAGCACGACAAGCTCAAGAAAGCGCTACGTCTCATTGACAACACTATCGACTCACTGGCACAGGCGCCAATGAGCGACCGCCGGCTCGACGCCTACAAGCGGCAGTACTGCGGTCAGCTCCTCGTTGCTAGTGACAATGCCGAGTTCACTGCGATGGGGGCGGGTAGGGGATTGCTCTACTATAACCGTGTGAGCACCTTGCAGGACAATATCGACTGCATTCTCGGTGTAACACCCGAGCAGTTGCAGAGCGCAGCACAGAAGCTCATGCTAGACCGCTGCTCAGTGCTCACTTTTAGGTAAAACATTGTCTCGTGTGTTGCGATAGCATCGCAGCAGACAGGACAAAAACAATTTTTTCCACTTTTTGGCATTTTTCTTGCAAGAAAACTAAAAAAATAATTATTTTTGTAGCTTGAAATAAAAAAATCGCATACTAATCACTTAAAAACATACTATTATGGCAGACGTAAAAACATTTCTTGATGCAGCCGAGAAGAAGATGAACGAGGCTGTGGCTTATCTTGACGAGACCCTGTCGCGCGTACGTGCCGGCAAGGCTAACCCCAAAATCCTAGAGCCAGTGAAAGTGGAATACTATGGCTCAATGATGCCTATCGCCAACGTTGCTAACGTTGCCGTGCCCGATGCCCGCAGCATCACTATCACCCCCTGGGAGAAACCAATGATTAAGGTCATTGAGAAGGCAATTCTCGACTCCAACATCGGTATCACTCCCGAGAACAACGGTGAGATTATTCGCTTGAACTTCCCTCCATTGACCGAGGATCGCCGCAAGCAGCTCGTGAAGGACGCCAAGGCCGAGACCGAGAAAGCCAAGGTGAGTGTGCGCAACGCACGTCGCGAGATGATTGAGGGTCTCAAGAAGGCCGTTAAAGACGGTATGCCTGAGGATTCCCAGAAAGACGGCGAGGAGAAAGTCCAGAAACTCCACGACAAGTTCTTGAAGAAAATCGACGAGGTATTTGCCGCCAAGGAGAAAGAAATTCTTACGGTATAGGACAAATTGTTCTTGTTTTTTAGAGAGAGTCGCAAGAAAAACAACATTTTTCTTGCGACTCTCTTGCTTTATTGGTGAAAATATCATAAATTTGTAAGCGGATAATTAGTGTTTGTTGTTGATTTGTAAACAAGCCATTTTTTTCTTAATCAAAAGCGATATTATTAACTTACTAAACATATATCATTATGAAGACAAAACTACTCAAAATCTTTGCTGTCATGCTCTTGGTGCTCACAGCATTGGGCAGCAGGGCACAATCGTTCACATCAGGTGACTTTGAATATAGGTTCTATGACACAAAACTCTATGTTTACGGTTTGAGCTCAACGGGAGAAAACCAGCCATATCTTTATATCCCGTCGGCAGTGTCCTATGGAGGTTCCCTCCATCGAGTGGTGGGAATCAATGACTACGCATTTTGGGGCAAGACCAACATTGTATCTGTGAGAATTAACTATGGTGTGGTTTACATTAATCCCAATGCATTTGAAGGATGCACCAGCTTGATTACAGTGAATTTGCCCAGTTCGCTTAAGATGATCATGAACAATGCCTTCAAGGGATGCACGGCTCTAAGGAATGTTTACTATTCCGGTTTCAGTTTCCCTCAGGGAAGTGTCAGTACTAGTGCGTTCCCCAATAACAGCAACATGAGCTTGTATATCCCTTATCAGTCACTCAAGACTCCTGCTGACTACAAAGCAAGGCCTGAGTACTCAAATTTTACCAATGTTGTTAATTCAGTATATGCCTATGATTTCTCTATGGGTGATGGTGGTTTTTATTGCATCGGTTGGCCCGACGATGATGGCCCGTCGACGGTGCGCAGTGCCACACTTACCGGGTTTTATATCAGCTCTACAGCCACGCAATATAAGCCCACTTCTGCGACCTACACCTCATACAATCTCCAGTTCTCGATTGACACCATTGGAGCCAATGCCTTCCAAGCTCAAAGCACGCTCACTAGCATCGATTTGACCAACGCGTCTAATCTCAAGTATTTTGGCTCTCAAGATAAAAACAAGGGAATCCAATATGTGACAGAATTGATATTGCCAAAATCTAGCTTTGGTTACAGTACTCTTTCTTTCTTGCACTTTGATTCGCTTGAAGAATTTAAATTGGCGTCGGGAAGCACAAAATTTTCAATCTACGAAGGCTGCTTGTATAACTACAGCAAGACCACTTTGATTAAAGTGCCTAATGCAAAAGAGGGACATATGAGCTATCCCTCCAGTCTGAAAACCGTGTGGAACTGGAGTCACTGCAACTGTTTAAAAATTACACACGCCATGTTGCCCTATGGTGTTACCACCATTAACACTGGTGCCTTTTATAATACCCCCTTATTGGACTATGTGCGCATTCCAAGCTCGGTCACCAACTTGAGCAACGACCGTGTGTTCCAAGGTACTAAGAGCAACAACTGGATTTACTGTAACATGGACAATCCGCCCACCGTCACGGCAAGCAGCTACTTTGGTAACAACAGCAATATGAACCTGTATATACCCTACAACAAAGAGAGCACCTATGCCAGTTCAGGATGGACTGGCTTTAATGATGTCAACCCTAATGGCCGTCAGGCTTATGACTATCCAAACAACACCTCCACTTTGTGCTACTCGGTGACCAGCAACAACACTGTGACGGGTGCCGATGGTATAACCTACAGTGGTCGCGCACGACTGGTGTGCAACGGCATCACGAGCAATGATGATGCTCCCTCCACAATAACCATTCCTCCCAGTGTCACGATTAGTGGTAAAGAATACGTTATCAACAAAATTGGCGATGATGCCTTTAATAACCGCACTACTACTAACTTCTCAGTCAAGGGGTGTGTCAATGTCGATACCATAGGTGAATATGCTTTTGAAGGTCAGGCAATCACCAGCTATCACTTTACCCACAACTTAAAGAATATTTTGTACCGTGCCTTCTATGGAGCTGGACTCACAGGAACCGTTGCCTTGCCATACGGTTTGGAAAAGTTAGGAAGTCTTGCGTTTGGCAACGGCAAGTATAGCAGAATCATTGTGCCCAGCTCGATTAACTCAATAAATGGATACTTCTGCTATGGCACCTCCACGCTCACAGAGCTAGTGCTAAACCTCAAGAGCAGCACTTTCTATATTTTTAGTGGTTGGAACTTGACCGATGTGCCCAGCACGTGCCGCATTCTAGTCCCCACTGGGGTGGTCAATCAATATAAGCAGAACGTCTGTTTTAGTAGTCGCGCCAACTACATCAACGCTGGAGCCTACGACTTTGTTAGAGGCACATCCTACACAGGCTACTATTACATGACCGTCCTCAGCAATGCACCCGCCACCTTTAATAATTTCACCTACGCCGGCAAGGCGAAATATGTTTACCATCCTAATATTCAGAATTCAACAAGCACAGGCAACTATGGTTTCTCTAACTGGGAAACCGACATGTCCGACCCTGACGATTTGCGCGAGTATCTAATTACTGAAATTGGCGACTCGCTGCTCTATGGCAGTAAATTTACAGGAGGCTATCTCCCCGCCGGGTTGACACGCATTGGTCAGAGTGCCTTCCGCAATTGCCAATTTGCTGCCAACCCTCTGTTTTTGCCCGAAGGGTTGACTTTCATCGGTCATGACGCCTTCTACGAGAGCAAGATCGGTGGCGAGCTGATAATTCCAACTACTGTGACAACACTCGAGAGTTATTCTTTATGCGCCACGACACTGAACTCTATTTTATTCCCCGACAAACCAATGCCCAACATGGGGCAATCTGTGTGGAGCCAGTTCATTAACTACGGTGTGTATGTGCCCAATCACCGTGCTCCCGAATATCTTGCAAAAGCCAACTCATGGGGCACGAGCTACGGAAACAAACTTGCAGTGTGGATTATGCCTAGTGCTACCACCGCGATGTTTAGCTCGGTGGTGCCTGTTGATTTCTCGGGAACTGTAGTTAAGGCTTATTATGCCAGCGCTTACAACAAGAACAACACTGGTAAGGAGGTTACAATGACACAGGTTAGCAAGATACCAGCCAACACCGGCGTGCTGCTGACGAACCTGCAGTCCAACTCACGGCAACGCTTTGACCGACCAACGGGCAGCGTCACTGCTCCGTCGACCAACTATCTGGTAGGAACACCCGACGTGTCGGTCGATGTATACAGCAAGAATGTGGGCTACTATTGGAATAACCAAACTCCTTCCAATCTGCGTTTTGTGAAGCCAACTTCTAACTATATGACCCGGGTGGGCGGGGCCTATCTCAAGCTCAGCACCACCGAGGCAAGTGGCAAGAGCGAGGTATTCACTAATCTCTATCCTGGCCAGAGCGGTGGCATTCCTGGCGATGTGAACGGCGATGGACAGGTAACGGCAGCCGACGTGACTGCGCTCTACGACTACTTGCTGAATGAGGACAGCAGCCAAATCGTCAACGGTGACCAAACTGGCGATGGCCTCATCACTGCCGCCGATGTTACTGCGGTCTATGGTGTGCTATTGGAGAACTAACGAATATAACGAACGACCTATTAAGACAATAAAACCTGCACGACATCACGAGCGTGCAGGTTTTTATTTCCACATTTATTTCCAATAACAGCTTTATCTCTTTTATTTCCTTTGTTTCCTTTGTTTCTTTTAAAAAATAATATGTAACTTTGCACGGTTTTTTAGAACACACAACAAAAAAACAACATAAAATCAAGAAGTAAAATGATTTATCCTATCATTACAGCCGAAGAGGCTGCCGAATTTGTCAAGAATGGTGACAACGTGGGCGTATCAGGATTTACCGCCCCAGGCTGCCCCAAGGCAGTAGCACCTTGCATTGCTGCCAAGGCTCGCCGTGAGCACGAGGCAGGCCGTGAGTTTAAAATCAACATCTTCAGCGGAGCATCGACCAACGACTTCATCGATGGCGAGCTCACTCGCGCTGAGGCTATCAACTACCGCTCACCTTACCAGTCGCACCCCGATCTGCGCAAGGCCATCAACAGCGGTGCTATCCACTACAATGACCGCCACTTGAGCGAGCTCTCTCAGGAGTTCCGCTACAACTACTACGGCAAGATGAACGTTGCCATCGTTGAGGCCCAGAGCATTAGCGACGACGGCGAAATCGTTCTCGGCACATCGGTTGGCTGCACTCCCACTTGGCTAATGTGCGCCGACAAGGTCATCATCGAGCTTAACGACCAGCTACCCGAGAGCATCCGTGGCTTGCACGACATCTATATTCCTCTCGATCCACCTAACCGTCGCGAGATACCCATCTACACTCCTCACGACCGTGCCGGTTCACCCACAGCTCATGTTGACCCCAAGAAGGTTGTGGGCGTGGTAAAGACTTCGTTCCAACTTGGCAAGGCCGACGCCTTCACTCCCGTTGACGAGACCACCCGCAAGATTGGTCACAACGTGGTGCAATTCCTCATCGATGAGATGAAGAATGGTCGCATTCCCAAGTCGTTCCTGCCACTGCAGAGTGGTGTGGGCAACATTGCCAACGCCGTGCTCGACAGTCTTGAGGAGAGCGACGAGATTCCACCATTTGAGGTTTATACTGAGGTAATGCAAGACACCTTCGTTAAGTTGTTGCTGCATGGTCACTGCAAGTTTGTGAGCACCTGCTCACTCACCCTTGCCTACGATACCATGGCCGAGTTCTTTGCCAACATCGACAAACTGCACGACAAGGTGCTCATGCGCCCCTGCGAGATAAGCAATAACCCCGAGGTTATTCGCCGTCTGGGTGTGCTCTCAATGAACACAGCCCTCGAGGCCGATATTTTTGGTAACATCAACTCGTCGCACGTGAGCGGCACACGCTTGATGAACGGTATTGGTGGTAGTGGCGACTTCACTCGCAACGCTTACACCTCAATCTTCATGTGCCCATCTATCAAGAAGGACGACTGCATCTCTACTATCGTGCCAATGTGTACCCACATCGACCACACCATCCATAGCGTTGACATCATCGTCACCGACCAAGGTGTAGCCGACCTGCGCTTCAAGGATCCTATCCAGGCTGCCGACGAGATTATCGAGAAGGCTGCTCACCCCATCTATCGCCCATTGCTGCGCGAGTACCTCAAGGTTTGCAAGATGGGACACGTAATGCAGAACAACGAGGTTGCACTTGCATTCCATGCTGCTCTGGCACGCACAGGCGACATGCGTAATGCCGATTTCTCTGTAAAATAAAAGGATAAGGTAACATTACCTTTGCAATAAATGTGGCATCCATGAGCTTTTTGTTCGTGGATGCCGCTTTTTATAAGTGAATAGCAGATAAATCGAAAAAAGAGGACAATCCCATTTTTGCTATATCTTGGAGAAAAAGTTGTAAATTAACCTTAAATTATTTGCATTTTACCATTTTGATATATTATCTTTGCATCGTGAATGCAAAAAGTGAATTACAAACCTTTAATCTAACAAATAACATTATGAATTATCTGAACCAAAGCGAGAGTGCTCAGCGTCGTGCCGAGCGCGACAGGGAATTGACCGAGCTCTATTGCGAGATTTACGACAGCCTAAAGGCCTGCAGAGTGAAGAACATGCGCCGCGTGGCGTTAACCATGGCGCTGGCAAGCGGCAGTCCGCGCTATCATGTGGGGTTTGACCGTGCCTATATCGTGGTGGCGCAGTTGCTGCGTGACGAAGGTGCCATTTCCTTCAAGAGCACATGCATCCGTGACATGTGGCTCGAAATCACCGCTAGGGTGAGGGAACTGGTGTGTGAGTGCAGGTTCTCGATTGCTCAAGCGGTGGAGATTGTGCTTGAGCAGTGCCGTGCCTCACGCTTCTTCCTCGCCGAGGAGCACGCCTGGGCCATCATCAAGCGCGAGCTGAGCAAGATGAACTGCCGCCGCCCCTACGGAAGGGCAGCTTAACCACCGACTTCATTGATACTAATCCAATTAAACCATGAAAAACAACGTAATCACCATCTACATCGATTTTGACGAAGTTCTCAACTATGTGTATGCTCAAAGCGCCTGGCATGCCGCCTACAACGAGGGCATGCGCGTGCTCACTCCCGATAACCGCCGCATGCTGCTGCTCAAACTCAAGGAGGGATATGCCGACATACGTCAGCGCGTAATGGGCTATCTTACCTTCGATAACTACAATCCCAACATCGAGTCGCAAAACATCATGATGACTTTCGAGTTTAGGCACAAGCAACCGGCGTCAATGGATGAGGCACTTCACGACACTCTGGTGGCACTGCTGGCCAACTTCGTGATGATGCGCTTCTATGGAGAGATTGATCCTCGAGGCACTCAATATGGCAGCAGCATCTTTTACTTAGAATGGCGGCGCTACAAGTCGAAACTGCTGCTCGCCTTTGCACACGACGAGATTTGAGTTAGATAACAAAAAATGGCTTGGCATTTAATTGCCAAACCATTTTTTTAATGTGATGTTATTATTAGCGACCTATATCATCCACTTGGTCCATCAGGTAATCGGCACCTTCTCTGATTATCGCCTTTGCACCTTCTCTAAGAAAATTGTCGTTTATGGGAAGGTTCAATGATGAGCCTGAGTTGTTGTCGGCATTGCTGCCCTCGCTGGGAGTAGCCGCGCCGTGGTTGCGGTCACCAAACATGTTGTCGCCTATCATGTCAACAATGCCATTAACCAAAGCGTCGCTTATATTGTCGCCATCAAACGATAAGAAATCACTTAAGTCTATCGCATCTTGCACATACTTAGAAATAATTTCATTGATTTTATCGCCGAGTTGGTCTTTGTTGAAGGTGAACACATTGCCAAGAATGCCAAACGATACTCGCGTCTTCTCGGCTCCAGTGTCGATGTAGCCAATGGAGAACAGCACATAGTTATCTACTTTAACATATTCATCGACAGCGCTGCGAATGAGCCAAGTAGATGCGGTTTTCACAACTCCTCCAAGCAGGTTGTTCATGTTGAAGTTATCGACGGTCTCGGTAACCCAATCGCGCGATACGTTGGTGATTTCGCGGCTGTGGTCTTCGGTCTTGGGGTTGGTAATTGTGAGAATTATAGCAAGTGCGGCGACCACTCCCAGTGTCACCCACAGTCCAGTGCGACGCTTCTTGGGTTTGGTGGCGGGAGGCGCTACATTCTCGGCAACCTTTGCCATGCGGCTATTCCACTGTGGTGGTGTAGCAACGCTGGCTGGCTCTTCAATTATCTCATCCTCGTTATAGTTGTGAGAAGGAGAATATTTCAGGAGGTCTCTCAGCTCATCGATATTGGCGGCTGAGGTCCAGTCGTCAAGGCCGTTGTGCCACACGGGAGTGTTGGCATCTATCGCCATCTCACGCAGTTGATCAATGGTGAAGGGGCCTTGTTGTTCATCATTCTTAATAATAAAAAATTCCATAGTGCCTAAAACATTTTTTTAAGTGAAACAAAAATTAAAAATATATGTATAGAATTTTTTGTTTTTATCAATTCGAACTATTAGATGACCATGAGGTGTCGAAGTTTAACGGGACATATTACAAAATATGTGCCAATTTTTTCTGAAACTCCATAAAAGAGTGAGTTTTATACATTTTAAGATGACGATTTGCTAAGATGAAAAAAACTTCTTATCTTTGCGAGGTAGAATAAAAGAGAAGAAATAATAACATTAAAACCAATACATTATGAAGAAATCAGTATTATCTCAAATTGTTGCATGCTTAGCGCTGGTGATGCTTTTCACCACCAGTGTTGAAGCGCAGATGAGCAATATTCCCTCAACGCTCTCAGGAAAAGCAAGAGAGTATTTTGTTGGTGCTCAGCAAGGCGACGTGTTCTCGCAGCTGGCACTCGCCGTTTGTTACCAGAATGGCGAAGGAGCCCCTCAAGACGGAAACCAAGCCGTGTATTGGTATCAGAAGGCTGCCGAGAAAGGAAATGTGATAGCACAGTACAACTTAGCCGACATCTATGACGAGGGCGTTATCGTTCCACAAAATTATGAGTTGGCTGCGTTCTGGTATGAGAGAGCTGCCGCGCAAGGCGATGCACTGGCGCAGTGCGGTTTAGGTAGCTGCTATTTTAGTGGCGAAGGCATGACGCAAGATTACAAGAAGGCTTTCGATTGGTTTGAGAAAGCTGCCAACCAAGGCAATGCCGTGGGTCAGCGCTGCCTGGCAATCTGCTATGACGAGGGCAAGGGCGTGAAGAAAAACCAGAAGAAAGCAGTGGAGTTGTATAAGAAAGCTGCTGAGCAGGGCGACGTGGTTGCTCAATACAACCTCGGCATCTCTTACAAAGAGGGACAGGGCGTGAAGAAAGATAAAAACAAAGCCGCCGAGTGGCTAGGCAAAGCCGCAGCGCAAGGCGATGAAGATGCCCAAAAAGCCCTTCAAGAGCTAAGGAAGTAACCCGTCAAGGCACAAAAAAGTGAGCAGGACAACAAAATGCCCTGCTCATTTTTTAACTAAAATTTCTGGCAGAATAAAGTGATGAGAGTGGAAACCACTAACCACTTAACTCTAACCACTAACCACTAAACTTTATTTGTATTTAGCCAGGTCAAATCCCATGCGCAAGCCGTTGTATTGGGTTGCCAAGGAATTGATGACGCTATTACCTCCAGTTGCATTGAGTGCTTGAAGCACGCCGATTAACACTTTAGAGTCCATGGTCATTGCCATGCCGTTGCCATCGCGTGTCAAATACATAGGAATTGTACCGCCTGAGGTCTTCAAGTTGAGCTTGCCGCTGCTGGGGTCATAGGTGTAGGTGCCATTAAATGATGCACCCTTTAACACACCCTCGAAGTTGCCGTTTTGGTCAAAAGCAAAGCCTGTGTTGTTGCTGGCAAAGCCTAAACTCTTGAAGGTGGAACTCAGTTTCTGCTTAACCTGGTTGGCAGCTGTTGCACCGCCAGCGTTAACAAGCGCGCTTTGGCTTGTGAAAGCACAGCCTGGTTGTGCATATATCCAGGTTCCCACCAGGTCATTCTTGCTGATGTTTGCGTTGCCAACCACCATGTCGGTCAAGTTGGTAGAACTGTTATCTGTCAAGAGCATGCCGCCAAGCAGTCCGCCTCCTGAGCCTGCCATGCCACCGAGCACGCTGCCAAGCACACTGCCCAGCACGCTGCCAGTGTTGTTAGTAGTAGGTGTGCCTAGGCCAAGAAGGTTGCCAAGCAAACCACCGTTGCCGCAACTGCTGAGAAGCAGCATTGCCGATAAAGCGAGTGAATAAATTGTCTTTTTTACCATAATCTGTTCTGTTTTAAAGTTTATAATTATAGGAGTTTTTATTACACTTTTTGTGTTAATTTGCAAATGTAGTAAATAAATGTGAGAATTGTGTAAAAAATCGCAATTTTTTTATCATTTTTCTGTTCTTACTATTCTTTTTCCTACCATTTTCTTTGCTTTCTCGCTAAAAACACCTACTTTTGCAGGCACAAAAAAATGACGAAATGAGGAAGTTTTTATTATCATTGGTATCACTGCTCGTGTTCTCGGCTCTCTTGAGCGGAACATTCACGGGGTGTAAAAGCGAGGAAAAGCCAAGCGACACCATCGACACCACTATCGTTAAGCCACAGCAACTCAAGTCACAACAAGACGATGGGGTGGGTGAGATTACCGTCACTGGCACTGTCATTGATGGTTCTCAAAACATGGTCATCGTTGAGACCGAAGATGGTGAGAATAAAGAGTTTAACTATAATAGTGACAACTATGCTCCTGGCGATATGTATAACTGGGACTTAGACGAGAACAACAAGATTACAGTCACCTACGTTGAAAACGAGAACGGTGACAGCGTGATTAGCATCCAGAAGGCCGAATAGTACAAAAGATACGACTTGAAAATTAGTTTGCGGTAGTAGCTCAGTTGGTAGAGCATCAGCTTCCCAAGCTGAGGGCCGCGGGTTCGAGCCCCGTTTACCGCTCACAATTCAAAACGCTGAATATCAATAAAAGTTGATGTTCAGCGTTTTTATTCCGTGCTGGTTCTTTTTCAATCAAATAACCGTCATGACAATCCTTTCCTTTGTAGTATTAGCTTACTATGCCGTCAGTTACATGCAGCTGTTTGGCTATAGCTTGTGGGGCACCGTGTGGCGCCAGATATTTGTCTATGGATTTGTCTTTAGTATATCATTATTGCTGATGCATTGGCTGTTCTATTTGGGTCATCCTTCCAACGCGCAAGTGGTAAAAGGGAACACATTGCACGTAAGAATTATCTATGCCTTATCAGGAGTCTTTTTTTTAGGCATGGGATACATTATCAACCGCATTGCCACACGCAAGAGCAGAGCCCAGCAAAAGAGTTGAAGTAGAAATCGTTGATAAAGACATAGACATGTCGTGGGAACGTGATACCAGATTAATATCTCTAAATACTGGATGATGATGGATATGGCGAGTTTATGGGGTTTTCAGCGGACACCCTCCGCTGATGATAGAAAAGACAAAGGCCTCGCCTCACGGCGAAGACACGATTAGGCTGCACTTCTTTTACAAAATGAAAAACTTTGCATTTTATTTTGTGTTTCTCTCGGTTTGCACTAATTTTGTTGTATATTTGCACAAAAAAATTATTAACCATAAAACCACAACATTATGAAGAAGATACTTATATTAATGGCAATCATTCTGCCTTTCGTTCTCACTTCCTGCGGCGATGATAAAGACGAGCCAAAACAGATTCTTGAACAGGAACTCATTGGTTCATGGGTTGGAGATGAATATACAGTCGTAGATGGCAAGGTTGTGGTGACACATCCTCATTCTGCTTATATACTTTTTAATGCAGATCATACTGGCAAGCGTTGGTCGGTTATTGATGGTGTTAAATCACCTGTATATAATTATACATGGTCATTGAAGGGAAATGTTTTGTCAATATATAGCGAATCAGGACTAATGACTTGGGAAATATCTATTAAAGATTATGTTTTACATACTAAGTCTGGTACAATTGAATTAAACTTTAAACTATTCTAAAGCCAAGGGCTAAATCCCACATCATCCAAAACAACAAGCGGTTGGTTTACATACTAAGGTAAATCAACCGCTTGTATTGTGGCAAGTGCCCTCTGCTTTTGACTAGCACATTTTTCTGAGAACCATATTTATCGTGAGACTGCGCTGTTGCGGTATTCTTTTGCAGTCATGCCGGTGACTCGCTTAAAATAGCGATAGAAGGATGTGGGTTCGGAGAAGCCCAGCATATAGGCGGTTTCCTGGAGTGTAGGAGTGACTTGTGTCTCAATCAATCGCTTAGCCTGTGCTGTCACATATTGCTCTATCCATTTTGCCGGCGTGAGGCCGTCGGTAGCTGAGCTGATGACTTTGCTGAGATACTTAGGCGTGAGGTTCAGCAAGTCGGCGTAGTACTTCACCTCTCGCGACTCTCGGTAATGATTAATATTTTTTGTTTTGCATGGTTTTGTTTTTTTTCTATAATTTTGCAGTATCAAAGGAAAGACTAACCCAAATTTTTTAAAAAACAACAAAATGAAAAAACAAGTTTGATGGTGATTCCTGTTTTCCGCAATGGGACACGCCAATCAGTCTTGGGCAATTGTGACGAGTAATTTCTGTTCATCCGACATCTGTGGCCGACAGGTCTTCTCTCTTTTCTATACTCTAAATCTCTCAACCAACAAGGATGTCGCGCAGCATATAGGCATATATTAGCTCCACAGCTAGCACAATGATGTCAAGCAGGAGCAGCAGGCGCTCGCCCATCTCGCCCAATAACAGGAACCATGCGATGGGTAACAGTGTGACAATTAAAATGCGCGCCATCATCCACATTCCCAGTCTTCCTAATTTGCCGTCATACCACACAATGAGCAGCACGCCCATTGGCAGATAGGCCATCAGCAGCAATGCAGCCAACACAAGATCGACAATAACAAGTGACTCGTCGATAAGTATCAGAAATGTCGTGACAAACCCCAGCAGGTTTAGCGCTATCAGTATTATCCACATCCACTTGAGCGGATGATACTGCGGCTTCATGCCTCGCATCATGGCATAGTAGAGAATCACCATTCCAACGGTATTGATAAGCGCAAGACAAATGGTGCCGGCCAGGCTTCCCCTCATCACATCACCAACACTGCTTAAGGTGCAAATTGCCGATATCACCATAATGATAAAGCCAATTTCAATAGTCAGGCGCTTTAGGCCACTGTCTAAAGAATTGACCTCTCTATTCTGTTTTTTGACATAATCTATGTCTATAGTTTCTTTATCTTTTTCAATCATGATAGTACCTGTATTTTTCAAAATGTTGTTTTTATGAAAATATCTCCTCATCACAGGACTAAACAAACAAGAAGATATTTTATTTACAAAATTACAAAAAATATTCATATCTGCTGCTTTTCGCCACATTCAAATGCCCAATAAGATAGCAAAATTGGCAATTTGGTCGTTTTGAAGCCAATTTGGTCGGTACAAAAGTGTATTTTTTCTTATTTATAGTGGTAGGTAATAATAATTATATAACTTTGCAAACTAAATTAGGTAAAACCTACAATAGTAACAAAATTTCTATGCCAATTGACAGTACAGTTCTACAGAACGTCACTATAGTGCTATTAATAATTTTTGTGGCATTCATTGTCACATTATTGCTGGCATTCTTTGTCATACGCAGGCTCATCAAGCACAACACACACCTGATGGAAGAAATGCATGATGAGAAATTGCAAAACAAAAATGAGCAACAAAAGCGTGACGAGATAGAACACGAACTGAGCATTATCCAGGAGAAACTCAATTTGGCACAATTGCGCACTGACGAAGGCACACACGATGCGATCGAAGACTCGGCACAGGCATTGAAAAATGATATAAACCAAGTGTCGCAAACCGAGCGAATGACCGACGAGCAACTCATGTCCTGGATTGACCGCCGTATCGATGAAATTGGCCTCCACACCAACCCGGAAATTAAGCTTAAAGACATTGCCACGGCATTAGGGCTCACTCAGCGACGCATATTGCAAGCACTCAAGACCCGCACCGATGACAACACTTTAGCTGAATATCTCACCACCAAGCGCCTGAACACAGCCTGCCATCTCCTTGTCGAGCAGCCCAACTGGAAGATTGAAGCGGTGGCCAGTGAGGCGGGATTTGGCGCTGCAACCACATTCCGAACCATATTCCGTAAGCATTTTGGCATCGCTCCAAGCCAATATCGCGAAACCAAGATAACATCAATAATATGAACAACAATAACCATTTAATAAAATTGAAAAAAATGAAAAAAGCAAGATTCTTCATGACATTGGTTGTGCTCGTTACGATGGGACTCACAATGAGTGCGCAGTACACCCAAACAGACCGCCTAGCCAATGATGTGCTTAGTGGCTTAAACTCAATCTTGAGCTCACAGGAACGCAAGCAGAAGGCTGAAATCCAGGAACGCGAGAAGGCTAAGTACCTACCTACTTTCAACGCTGTTATGGATGAGGCCCGCAGGCTGGAGGAAGAAGGCAAATTTGCTGATGCCCTTACTAAGTATGAGGAGGCAGCCGTGCTGAATTGGGATTATGGCTACGCCGACCAGCGTAACATTACCCGCAAAATCAACAGCCTGTATGGTCCTGCCGGTCGCACCGACGATGGCCCCAGTGTCCTCAACAACGACAAAGTGACTTTAGCCGACTACTCTGGCTACCGCTTAGTGAGAGAGAACCCAATCTACAAGGCTGACAAAAATGCCGGCAACATCAAGATATTGCGCGTGTGCTGCTCCAACACCGAGACTCGCGTAGAATTTGAATATGAGAACGATGAAGCTAAGGCTATCTATGTCAGCGTCCCCTCCGACACTCACATCAAGGGAAAGAAAAGTGGCAAGTTGAATATTGTTCAGGTCCAAAACGTTGGCGTCAAGCCCTCTCGCGCCCTGATTGAGCAACCTTATCAAAAGCTGCGTTTTGCTCTCATCTTCCCTGCCCTGTCACTTGAGGACAGCGAGTTTGAACTCAAGATGCCTGGCAAATATTGGAATTTTAAGAAAATCCCATGCAGGTGATTTCTGCAACGGAATTGAAACAGAAACATTTTTTATTTATTAATATTTAAACTTTTTACAAAATGAAGAAATTTTTCTATTTGAGTGTGATGGTCCTCATGGCCACCCTCACCCTGACAAGTTGTGGAGACGATGACAAAAAGGACGAACCCCAACCCCAACCCCAAAATCCAAAATCAGTAGTCTATAATGTCTCTGTCAAATTTGAGGGAGATCTACTTGACATCTGCGACGTGACCATGGTCTACAAGGATGGTGATGGCAAAACCGTTACTGAAACTGTCACTTCCCAAAACTGGAGCAAAAAGGTGACTGTCAACAAACTGCCCGCAGTTGTCGGTGCGAAATGCAATTTCAAGTTGAAGGAAGGTATCCAGCTGACAAAGGATAAGTATGATGTCGTTGCCAACCTTTATCAATATCTCACCATCGACGGCAAAGACCTTGCTGGAGCCGATCAGCCCTTAACGATTGTTGGAGGCTACGGTGTGAAAACCGATAAGCTTGCCGACTATATATCCAGAAAGTCTGGCAGTATGATCTACGGCTACGAAATTGCTGCTAATGGCGCAAACGTCACTACTAACAACATCACCTTCTAAATGATGTGACGTCGCAGTCAAGCCACTGACAAAACCAAAGACGAGGGTGTGTAAAAAATAAAAACAACTGATTAATCTGATAATTTGCAAATTTTCAGAAACTTATCAGTCAAGACATTGAGAAATCAGAAAATTCAGTTGTTTATATTTATTTTTGACACACCCTCTTCAAAACCAAAACAGTGACGGTGCATCCAACGACATAGTGCTCTTGGGTGCATGAGTGGACACTATTTGTCAATCAATTTGACAACCAAAACTATTAGCATAAAATTGTAATAAACATAAAAAATGAGAAAACTTAAGTTCACACTTATTCTGATTTTAGGAGCATTAGCTCTTACAATCACGTCGCAAGCCGCGCCACTGACGCCGCAACAGGCCAAGGCAAAGGCGATGGCTTTCATGACACAAAAGAAAGGAAGTGGGGCAGTTCGCACAATGGACCGCGCTTCGTGGAGACCTACATCCGAGTCGGTCAATGCAGGCAACGACCTTGTCTATGCCTTCAACGCTCAAGGTGGAGGATATGTAATTGTTGCTGGCGATGACCGCATCAACGATGTGCTCGCCTATTCTCTCAATGGCTCGCTCGATGCTGCTACCATCCCTGCAGCCATGCAGACCATGCTCGCAAGCTATGCCGAGCAAATCGCATATATGCAAGAGCATAACATCAAGCCAAAGCAGGCGCCTACCCACGACCCTGTGCAGCCCCTGATGCAAACCAAATGGGGTCAAGATTGGCCCTACAACCACCTCACGCCCAATAATTGTCCCACAGGTTGCATCGCCACGTCAATGTCGCAGGTGATGTATTACCACAAGTGGCCACAAGACAGCACGCCGAGGTATATCACACCCGAGAATGCCATCATTCAACCCACCGCTTTCGATTGGGACAACATGCAGCTCACTTATAGCAGCGACGGTCAGTACTCCGAGTCGCAGGTTACGTCGGTGGCGCATCTCATGCAAGTTGCTGGCGCGTCGGTCGACATGAAATATAAACCAGACCAGTCGGGAACCTACAGCCGTTTAATCAGGCCTGCGCTTGTTGGCTGTTTCAAATACGATAAGGGCATTCGTTATTTGTTCCGCGACGACTATACAATCAACCAGTGGGACGAGAAGATGTATAACGAACTCGCCAACAATCGCCCCATAATTTTTAATGCCATGACCTCATGGGGAGCGGGCCACAGTTTTGTGTGCCACGGCTACGACGGCAATGGAAAATATTACATCAACTGGGGGTGGAACGGTGATTGCGACGGATATTTTGTGCTTTCGATTCTTGACTCTGAAGGCACTGGCACTGGCGGAGGCGGTGCTAACAATCGCTGGTCGATACATCAAGACGCCGTAATTGGCATTCAGCCTCCTGTCGAGGGTTCTACCGATCCAAAACCGGGCTTTGTGCAGATTGCGCAACATTTGCTGCTCAGCGAATCCAATATCACGCGCGACACCAACGGCAACTTTCCTCCCATGCATTTGCGAACAGTATATTATAAAGTTTACGATGCCACCGGAACAAAGCCCCTGCTAATCGACTCACAAGGTGAAGTAGTATACCAACCCGATGTATATGATGATAAGGTTCTCAACACCATCGCCCCCGACTATAGCTGCTTCAATTATATGGTCCCCATTCCCAACAACCTTCCCAACGGCACCTACCGGTGGGTAAGCTACTATGCCCACGAAAGCATTCCCGGCCGACTTTACCCATGCGAAGGCAACGACAATATCTATGTCCAAATGGTTGTGAACGGTGACAACATCACCCTGCAACCATTCCCGGTCAAGGACCTCGAACTTAGCAACCCGCAACCCACCATCTTTGATGGTAAGATAACCCGCATCACATTTGATGTCAAGAATATTGCCGATGAATTTAACGGCCTCTTGTATTTGGTGTCAGACAATGCCCTCAGATGTACAGAATGTGCAGCTATTCCTGCTGGCGAAACGCAACAAGTGGAATTCCGACTGAAGAACGATAATCATTTCGACGCCACCAGGCCTTACCGCGTCTATACCGATCCCATGCTGATGCACCGTGTGTATGGCGAAGGCGAGGAGACCGATGCACGCTTTGAAAACTACGACGTGTCACTCACCAATATCGATATGGAAAACATGAAAGTGACTGCTCACATCATTTCAGGCAAAATCTCATCGGTTAATGTGGGGACTGAGCCTTTCTATAGTAGCTTGGTCGTAAGTGTTGTGAATCCCAACAATGAATTTCAAATCTACGGCAGTTATGTTACACCCCCAGGTAGTCTGTCGGTCCCTATAGGAGGCACAGCAACCATGAAGGTTTTGGTACAAATACCTACCACCGTCAATCGCGTACGCATCAAACTGGGGTACAATGACCGCTTGTTAAACACTATTTTCACCACACTCGGCGACTTCGACATTGTTGATGGACCAGTGGCTGTTTCCCCCAACGGCGAGACCTTAACTCTGCCTATGGGCAACAAAGTAACGATGCCTGAAGGATATGACGCACTCTACACAATCGGTTCTAATATTACCGAAGTGGTGCCCAACAGCAACCCCAATACCGTTTACTATGTCGACTCCCCAACCAACGTCAGTGGTCTGGACAACAATATTGTGTTAGACAACGAGGGGCGCAGCTTCAAGGATGTCAACATTTACGATGGGCACAACTTCTTCCTTATCAATGATTTGATGATTTTGGAGGAGGGTAATCTAAATTATTACCGCACTTTCACCGAAGAAGAAGTTAACACATGGACCGTATTGTGGATGGTGTACGACGATATGGTGAGCATCACCGACCTTACCACTGGTGAAGATTGGACTAATCGCCTCTTCCCCTATTCAGTGTATGGGGTGGCTGAACCAAATACAATCGTACTGTTTAAAAATTTCTTAGATCCTTCAATAAGCCACTTACAATGGAATAATATCGCAATCTTCTATTTCATTTACCCTTCAATGGTAGGGCACACGTTCAAGTTCACACTAAATAAATCATGGACTGAACAATTCAGGTGGACCGATAGCCGCATAAGTGATTTTATCTCTTTGAGCAGCAAGCCCTGGCATCATGAACTCGACAACGTGTATGAGCAACAAGGCAACAAGTTTGTGCGCACACAGCACGCTGTGGCACCCCCCTTCCGCTCCTACTTGACGACTTCATCATCACTCTTGGCGCACGCGACATCTACCGTACACCCCTTATACGAATACCCGACAGAATACATTCTCACTATGCCCACCGATCCCGACCCAGGAACCAACACAGGCATTGATGAAATCACTGTCAACTCCGACAATGCCGACCCATCATGGTACACTATTGACGGACGTCGATTGCCCAATGAGCCTGTTGCCCCTGGATTATATATTCACAACGGCAAAAAGGTGATTAAACGCTAAGCAACAAATCAATAATTATTTTAATAACAATCACAAACAAAAAACATGAAAAAAAGTATCCTTATCGCGCTGTCCATGCTCGTGTGCATGAGCGCATCTTTGGTACTAACTGCTTGCGGCGGTGACGAGCCTGGCGGCAACACTATGACGCAGAAATTCGTCGTGATGGGCGATTTCACCGTCCAAGACGGCACCTTCGTGGGAGGTTATGCTGCCGGCAATGATGACACCCCAGAATTCAAGTTCTACGAGGGAATCTATAAAGAGGTGAAAGAAATCATCAAGCCACAGGTTTGGGAAATCTCCTTCAAGGCCGACGAGAAGGACCAAAAGATTAAGGAGCAAAATGCTGTTGCCGAACAGCGCTTCACCGAAATGTCAAGAGCCCTTGACGCTGTTCAGAAAAAACTCGACCAGACCAATAAGGACACCTACAAATGCCACTTCAGCATGACAATCAAGATGGTGGCTGCAGGTGAGTATGAGATTCGTTCGGGACAAAAGACAGTGAAATACGTGGGCAACGAATAATATCTAACACCTTAATTAAATTAAAGCGATTGATTACCTTTGTGTAACCAATCGCTTTTTTGTGGCGGTCTATTTATGCCATAACAGTTTTTTGTTGGCTTCTTATTGCCAATGTCATTTAGCCATAGCCCGCTATGTTTTCAATGACATTGTTACAATCTGTTCAACAAAATTCTATTATGACAAATCCTAATGACCGATTTGGGTTAATTGATAATTTTTTGTTTTGCGTGGTTTTGTTTTTTTTCTATAAATTTGCAGTATCAAAGGAATGCCTAACCCAAATTTTTAAAATAACAACAAAATGAAAAAAACAAGTTTGATGGTGATTGCTATCGTGATGGTCGCGATGGCAATCAATGCACAGGACAACAGCCGCGCAGCCGCGAGCATAGGTTTCTGCGCTCTTCAAGGTAGTGAGGCCTTCATCGCTCAGATGAAGAAGGCGCAAGCCGAATACATTGAGAAAACGCAAGGCCAGTCGGGTGAGAGTGCAATTGCTGTTGACAAGGCTTCTAAGTCATCGCGCACCTACAACCTGCAGGGACAACCCGTTACCAATGAGTATCACGGCATAGTGATAGAACAAGGCAAGAAGTCGATAAAGTGATTGCTGATGTTTCTTTGATTAGGTAACATATAAATGCTTTAAAGCGGTTGGTTTACAATTAACATTATTGACAAAAGTATAACAAGTGAACAATTGTCATCGCTACCGGTAATCTCGGTGTCAAGCAAGCCCAAGACGACTACCAAAGGCTGATGAACAATAAAAGTCCGAAATCCAAGAGAAAATAGTCCTACTGAATATAATAATAGTTAAATATGTGATGTTTGTTTCAACTTTATTGCTACATTTGCGTTCTAAATATTAGAAGTAAATTATAGCACAAATAAACATTTTAACAATGAAAAAGTTTAAGTGTCTTAGTTTCATCTTTTTATCAATCACACTTCTCGCCATAACATCATGCGGTGAAGATGATGTCAAGAGTTTTGACTCAAGTAAACTTGAGGGAACTTGGTCAAAAGTTCGCAACATTCAAATAATGGATGTTGACATAGT
>JAEEGL014604707.1_pt1 | contig 37608 bp, 37 predicted proteins | sample 9134231 | NCBI WGS metagenome assembly JAEEGL01 (sample SAMN16246548, study PRJNA631951) | gut metagenome | biome: gut microbiome; feature: rumen; material: fiber-attached | host: Bos | place: Iran: Karaj | collected 2018-10 | reverse complement strand
TCTGGAAGTAAGCGCAAGCGCATCCTGAAAAGAAATAGCGGTCTATTTCTTGGAAGGAGATTCTCGGGTCAAGGTAGATGGCGTGTTGCTGAAGCTTTGTCTGCTCCAGTATCAGCACGGACATGAACTGTCGGAACAGTTCGCGCATCTTATCCATGCAGCCCATACGCGCCTCCATATTGTCGATGGCGTGGCGCATAGCGAGAAACACCGTCTTCACACGGCGAGTGTGCGGTGTGTTGTTGATGTCCGTATAGCCTTGGGAAATATCGGACACGCATACGAAGGCTGAGTGCGACTGCATAGAGGCAAGCGCTTCCTCGAAGCCTTCCAGACCGCTGACCTTGCAAAAGCGGAATCCGTTTACGACAGCGAAACGGTTTCGCTTGGTCAGGTCAGAGAAAAATGCCGTGGCATCCCATGAGAAAGTAGGTTCTGGCTTCATTGCTTGTTATTGGTTTTTCTTTGCCGCCTGGCGGTATTCCTCGGCCTCCCTGGCCTTGGCATCCAGTTCGGTGAGTGCCCTCCACGTATCCATTTTTCCGATGGCGGCTTCCTTGGTGATGTCGCCACCCGTGAGGGCGCGAATCATGGAGTTGGTGCTTTCCCGGAGCTGACGGAAGATGTCGTTCTGCTGGTCGCCGAGACTGCCACCGTCCTCCTTGGTCGGTGCGGGCTTGTAGAAGTTGTTGAAGAGCTGCGCGAAATACTGTTTGAGCGAGGCCATCCAGTAGAACACGCCGACGAGGTGGGCCTTGGTCGGCTTCACCTTGTCGCTTGCGTAGAGCACCTGGGCCATCTGCAGCAGCAGATTGTCGTTCTGCGTATTGAGATAACCCTGGAAGAGGTTATCGACGTAGAGGTACTGCTCAAACGGCACTTTCTCGAAGTCAGCGGCCACGGCCTTGTGTCGGCCAATGTGCGAAATTCGCACTGGCATTGGCGAAAAGCTGTCAAGGAAATCAAGCACTGAGGTGGCTTGCTGCACCTGCCTGGCACTGAGAGGCACTTCCGGCTCTCCCTTCCTCTTGATGAGAAAGCGGTGGTCGGGCAGTGAGGCCAGCACCTTCAGGCGGTTCCACTTTACGAGGCAGAGCGTCTTTACCTCTGCCGCCGACAAGTCTCTTGCGAACAGTTCATAAACGAGCAAGAGCTGCTTGTCGGTCAGTTCCTCCCACGACGTGGGCAATGAGATATTAAAAACTGCTTCCATACCGCAAAGGTATAGAAGCAGTTTCTTTAGGGAAAAGACAAATTATTTGTTATTCCATTTTCTTAAACCCTAAAATATTCTCTATAAAATCCATAATAATAAAATCTGCAATTTTTCTCATTTCATCAGGAGCACATTTATTGATTTTGGAGTCATATGATGTAAAATAGCTGATATGTGCGACGTTATTATCAAATATTTCATGATAATCATACCATTGTTTCTTTTCACTTTTGGCTCTCTTGAATTCTATTAAGTCTTGTCCTTTTAGTCCGACTCCCCATAAATTCTCCTTTACTAAAGCGAGAGGTTTAAAGGTACTTAAATCTGTATGGTCAAATTTTGGCTTATACATCTTTGGTTTCGTCTTACCAATGAGCATTGCTTGGCCCTCAGCATTTTCTTCAACTATTGGAATTCCTATGTCTTTTAAAGAATGTATATAATGATGGCAGTCTTCACAAAGAGTAACTAAGCAATCATCTTGATAGTCCCATAACTTTCGATTTGTGTAATAAATTTTATGATGCACGTTTAATCGTGGCATAGTTAAATGATAACCTGGGTAAAAGTCTATATTGATAGTTAAAAAATATCCTTTTACGGAAATCATATATTTACTATCACCTGCCCAATAGTAATGGTGATAAGTATCGTATTCACCTTGTTTTATATAAACAAAGTGACCTTGCCTTAAGTCAGGAACATGACATAGCTGACATGTATAATTATCCCTTTCCTTTATATAATTGCTTTTCTCAATCCACCTTTTATCTTCATAACCAATCTGTTCCTCTTCAATAAAATCCACAGCCTCTTTGGATATACTTTTGTTTTCTATCTCTTTAAGTCGTTCATCTTTCATAGGAAAGATAGGCTCTTTATCCTTCAAGAATTTAAAGATTTTGTACATTGAAATTGTAGATTGTATAAATTTGCTGCAAAGGTACTAAATATTATTCAAAACCAATAGCCTCCTAAGCATTTTTTGTTCACAAAAATGGCTGGCGAGTATAGTTGCGCCGTCGGCGAGGCGTGCCAAGCAAGGAACACATCTGCGTGTTCACGGATGATATTCACCAAGTCATAGAACGACTGGTTGTGTACTTGCATGTCAGACACCAGCATCATCTCTAATGACTGGAGTGAGCGGATGACTTGCTCTTCGAGCGGATGGCAAAGGCGCATCTGGTTCATCACATGCTGCCTGAACACGTCCATCTGCTCCTGCGAGAAATAGGTGTCTGCAAGGACGTTCTCAATCTTGATGAGTCGGTCATGCAAGTGCTGGTACTCGTCCCAGATATGCTCGCGGATGGCGAGGCGGCGGCACAGGCCCAGGAACGGGAACATCGTGGCAGCAAAGTATTTGCCCTGTTCGGACTGTTCCCACCCCTCGACGGTGGGTAGACGGAGCAGCAGCTGTTCGAGGTTGCGGTCTCGCTCGGCTTCGAGCGAGGCCAGCAACCTTTCCACCCGTTCCTTTGAAGCCGGGGCCACATTCTGGTTAGACACTATCCCGAAGCCGTTTGGTGTCAGCACCAGATCGAGCGAAGGGATGGCGTTCAAGTATGCCTGGCATACGATGGCCTTTTCGAGCGGCAAGCGCAGCGTGGCTACTGTGGAGTTTTCGGCAACGGTCTCTGCCGATGCCGAAAACTCCGCAATCAGCTCGAAAAGGTCATCAGGCACGAAGTGCATCCTGGCCCATTCCTCGGAGGTTTCGAGGAATGGAGCCAGTTTTTCATATAGCGAGGGTTCGCCCTCGACTGTGGCGAACACATTTGGAATAAGACGGCGCAACTGTCCGTCGGAAGTTATGAGCTTCATTCTTCTTCAGATTTATTAGGAGTAACTAATTTTGCGTCGCGGTTTTCATCGAGCGTCGAAAGCATGATGAAGGGGCAATCCGGCTTGACCCCTTCCCAGCCGTTATACCTTATTATTATATAATGTACGGTGAAGAGCAGATCATGATAGGGCTTCTGCAGGGCCTGGGCAATGGTGTACAGCTCTCGCTTGTCGCTACCACTGTTATTGCTCTGGCTCTTGCCCGGTACCGAACCGACAAGGTTTGAGTGTACGCGCATGGTGAAGCACACCATATTCACGGCCTCGATGATGTCGGTGGACCAGTCGCCACCCTCCTTGTCTGTCTCAACCTTGTTGATTACCACGTCGTGCTGCTCGTCGCCGTTGGGGTTGATGTAGAACGTGGAGAAGAGCACCTTTCCGCTGTTCTCCATGCCTGTGAGGAAGTTAATGATTTTCTCCTTCTCCTCCACTACGCGCTCCATCTGCTTCTTGCGGTCGGTGATGCCCTCGGACTTGAAGATGCCGTCCCAGAAGCGGTTCGCAATCTCGATGTGGTACTTAATGGGCGCTGAGTTCTTAAGCTTGGCCTCCTTCGCCATGCCGATGAGCTTCTTGATGTTATACCAGTTACCCTTGAACAGCGAGCCGTAGTAAGGGATGGGATAATAGGTGCTGTCGGGAGTCGGCACCCGTGAGACGATGGCGAACTTTCGCGTGGCAGTCCGTGGCTTCTTGCCTCGGACAGCTGCCATGCGCTCCTGAAGGTCAGTCCATGGGGAATGGCCATCAAGGAGTTCTATCTTCTCCACCTCGTCCTTGCTGGCGATGCTCTTGCGCCAGTTGGCATAGAGAAGATACGGTATGCGCCCGTCCGTCTCGGCGGGTGCAAAGCGGCAGTAGCAGGCCTCCTTCCGGAGAATGCGCACAATCTTCGAGCCGTCGCCATTGAGGATAATGACAGAGACAGCAAAGCCGAAGTGTTTAAAGTCCTGGCACACCCCGAGGAAATAACTGGCGAGGTCGTTGTCCATCAGGAAGTCCTTAACCTCCTGCTGGACTTTCGGCTTTGCCTCGGCACTGTCATAGACCAGGCCGGAGCCATAGCAGACCTCGGCATTGAATATCTGGCACGTTGAAAGTGTCTCGTCGCTTTCTATGAGTTCCAGGATCTTGTAGGGCATTTCATTGTCTGCCCCCCATGGCATATACTGAAATCCCTCGTCGATGGTATGCGGCAGCATATCCACCTGTTCCTTGAACACCTCTGACGAGTTGACCGTAAAGGCTGCGCTGGCCTTCAGGTCGGGGATGATTTCTACGGAGTTGAAAGAATAGTCGTTCATTATTTTGTTTTTGTGCAAAGGTAGGCATGGCTTTTACATAAGGAAAAGACATCTATTTTGGCAAAAGCTTTAGATATTGCCATAAAATTCGTACCTTTGCAGCCTAAATTTGAGAACGATGAAAGATTCTGAGATAAAGAAAGCCGATGTTGGCACCTCCCTTGACCTCCCCTTGTTTGAAGGACTGCAGGCGGGCTTCCCTTCCCCTGCTGCTGACTATCAGCATGATTCGCTGGACTTCAACCGTGACTTCATCGCCCATCCTGAAAGCACGTTCTATGTGCGTGTGAAGGGCGATTCGATGAAAGATGCTGGCATCAATGAAGGCGATTTGTGCGTAGTTGACAAGTCCGAGGAGCCAGTCCATGGGAATGTCGTTGCCGCCTATGTCAATGGCGGTTTCACTGTGAAGTATCTTGATACTTCTACCCGTGAACAAGGCTACATTCGCCTGGTGCCAGCCAACGAGGATTTCAAGCCCTTCATCGTGGACGCCTCCGACGAGTTCACGGTGTGGGGCAAGGTTATTTTCACAATTAAGGACTGGAGGAAAAGCCATTGTTTGCCATAGTAGATTGCGATAATTGCTACGTCAGCTGTGAGCGGGTTTTCAGGCCCGACCTGAACGGTAAGCCCGTCGTTGTTTTGTCAAACAATGACGGTTGCGTCGTGGCAAGGAGCAATGAGGCAAAGAAAATGGGCATCAAGGCCGGCACACCTTACTATCAGTTGAAAGACCTCTTCCCCGGTCAGGAGATAGCGGTCTTTTCCTCCAACTATGAACTGTATGGAGATATGACCGACAGGGTTATGTCCATCATCCGTAGTGAGGTGCCGGATTTCTACCGTTACAGTATCGACGAGGGCTTCTGTATGCTGCACGGCATGGAACACCTCGACCTGAAAGGATGGGGTGAGAAGTTGCACCAGCGCATCTTGCGCTCGACGGGAATGCCTGTCAGCATCGGCATTGCCCAGACGAAGACCTTGGCGAAGATGGCCAGCCACTACGCCAAGCATTACAAGGGCTACAACCATTGTTGCTACATCGACAATGAGGAAAGGCGTGTCAAGGCCCTGCAGCTTTATCCCATTGATGAAGTCTGGGGCATCGGCCGACAGTATGCCAAGCGTCTTGAAGCCGTGGGTGTCAAGACGGCATACGACTTTGCCTCACTGAGCAAGAGCTGGGTGCGTACAACATTCAATGTGGTGGCAACCCGCACATGGATGGAGTTGAACGGTGAAGACTGCATCCCATTGGAGGACATGAGCAAGAAGAAGAGCATCTGCACCAGCAGAAGTTTCCCTGGCATGGTTGGCGACATGGAAACGCTGCGTACCAGCATCAGCAACTTTGCCGTGCGTTGTGCAGAGAAGTTGCGCAAGCAACAGTCGGCAGCTTCGGTGGTGAGTGTGTTCATCGACACCAACCATTTCCGCGAGGACTTGCCCCAATACTGGAACATGGCCGAAGAGCGCATGCTTACCCCCAGCAATTCCTCCCAGCAGATTGTGCAGTGCGCCTTGCGCTGCACCCAACGGATTTTCCGTCAAGGCTACCAGTACAAACGTGCCGGGGTCGTAGTGATGGGCATCTGCCCAGAGTCAGCCATCCAGACCAATTTCATTGACTACGATTCAGAACGGTATGAGAAAATGAAAAGGCTTGATGAAGTCATCGACCGTATAAACAGGGAGAATGGCAGTGAGACCGTTGTGTTGGGGTCTCAACAATACACGGCCAAAGATGGCAAAGGGAAAGCAGGTGTTTTCCGTGACAGCATCAAGCATGACTTCCGCAGTCCAAACTACACCACCAGGTGGAGTGACATTCCTGAAGCAAATTAAAAAGTGGCTTTCTTCCCAGAGAGCCACTTCACTAATTTAAAATTTGAACTTCGGCTCATTGAGCCGACGGGTGGAGTGGCCTTCTCAGGTGACATCACCCTATGCAAATATCTTTGGGCTTGCGTTCTGTCTTTATGGCACCTACACAAAGAACGTGGGTTATCATCCCACGTCTCTGAGCTAAGGTGCCGGAAAGAACCTATGTGTAAAGACTATGAGACGACAAGCCCACGTATATACGTGAACCGTCGTACTCCGTCCTGTACACGGCTTTAAGTTTCCGGCTTTAAGCTCACAAGACAGAAGCGCAACGCTTCAGTTTCCATAAAGTGACTGCGATTTCACACGTAATGTGTACCACAGTATGAAAGCCTATGTCGCTACAAATGACAATCACGGTGCAAAATTACACAATTTTTCCGACATAATTGTGTTTTAGCTGAAAAATTGGCATTTTATAACTCACATGTAGACTTCCATGCCATTGAGCATGAAGATGCAGCACTCGCGGCACTGGCGGATTTGGTTGCTGTCAAGCAGCTTGAACTTGCGTGTTCCCTTGTAGTGTTCGTACTTGATGCAGATGCATCGTTTCCATTCCTGGACTTCCCCTTTGGAAGTCCATAGCTTGATGTCAACTGGCTCTGGTCGGTTGAGCATCATCCTTGCCGTACTGATGTGTATTGACTGCATATCGGATAGTGTGTGATTATGATAGCTCGCTATTGAAGTTCATCGACTTGTAGGTTATGCGCTGCCTTTGCACGTTATCCGCAAGCTTCCATGTGAACTTGATGCGGTTCTTCTCGTTGTCGCTGTCCGAAATCTCCGTGTTGCTTTCCGTTATCAGCACCTCTACGTTTGTCCCGGGCAGACCCTCCACGATGACCTTGCGCGAGGAAAGCATCTGCTGCAGCCATACGGCTTCCTCGTAGGTCAGTGCTGCTGTTTCTACCTCAAAGCTCTGCGTGGTCTCCTTGTCATAGAACAGATGGCGACGGCCACAGACGGCCTCGCTGCGCTCCACCTTCTGCTTGGCGGTGGTGACACCGTAGATCTCCGCATATTCGAGGCAGTCGAAGGCATTGAGGAAGGAGAAGTTCTTGTCCGGCTCCTCGTCCGTGACAAAGAATGTCATGGCACGGTTGCCACGGTGTACCGTGAAGGCCATCAGCTTCCCGGCCTGTTCGGGATAGTTGTCATAGACGGCATCCTGAATGAGGTCGGCCTCGATGTCGAAGTAATCGACGGCTGCTTGCATGTTGGCAGTGCGCTGCACCGTATCTGTCAGGCGCAGGATTACTGGCGTGCTGCTCCCTGCTGGCAGCACCACACAGTCTGTATATCCCGTGTATGTCTCACCCGCCTTGGCGAAGAGAGACAGACGCTGCACCCCACTGGAACTGATTCTGAAGCTGGTGCGCGTGGTGAGGAAATAGCCGCTGCAAAAGGTGTCAGCCGAATACTGCTGTATGATGTCCGAGTACACCACATTGAAGTCGCCACTGCTCGCGTTCTCGCTGCCTCCAGTCACATATACCTCGAACTGTCCGCATGAGTAGCCTTCCTCCCTGATGACCTGTTCAATGATGGAGCGGATGTCGCGCAGCGTGGCCTTTCCGCTGTAAGGGTAGAGCGTCGTGGTGAAGCAGACGGCGTGGAAATAGTACACCGTCACATTGACTGCCGCGAGGTTGGTACTGATGACCACCTCCTCTGGCAGTTCTGCCGACAGGTACAGTTGGTTGAATGTTGTTTGAATTGTAATCATGGTGCAAAGATAGCAATGGGCGGTGGGCGGGGAAAAGACAGGAAGAAGCCCGATGCTTTTGCATCGGGCCCCCTGTCCTCTTACTTGTCAGATTTACCATGATCCTTCGAGCTTGTTGCTTTCAACATCATAGACAAAGTGCAAATCCCTCAATGTCCCGATACGCTCGCCTGTTGGAGTATAAAGGTATGCTGTCAGAATATCGCTCCACTTGCCGTCGAAATTGTCATTCAAGACATCATAGGCAGCGATATTCTCATGATACGCATCTTCCGTGGCAATTACATTCTCCTTATAGGCGAGCCTTGCATCTATCAGCGCCCATGCATCATGTAGCCATGTGACTTTAGCGATGAACTCAGCATTAAGATATACGAGCCAGCTTAGAGAATTCGAGAACGGATTCAGTACGAGTGTGAAACCTTTGTATGTTGTAACCATTTTACCAGTTATTTTAATGTTCGACATGTTGCTGCTGATTAGAAGTGTCAGCCCCCTATGCGAGGGCCAACACTTGTGCTTCCGACTTCTTAGCTCTGGGCTTCCGCTGACGCTTCGGCTTCTCCACCTCGACGGTGACCTGCTCCGGCTGCTGTGCCAGCACGTTATCGACGCTGTGCTCTTCGATGAACTCCTGTGCCACCTCCTGCAGCTTCTCCTGACCCTCCGGGTTGGCCATCCTGGCCTTCTCCTCCTTGATCTCAGCCGAGAGGAGCTTCAGGCAATCCTCAGAGATGTTGGTGTTCTCACTGCGCTTCTTCAGGAGGAAACAGAACCGCATGGCCTTGTATGCGCTCTTGCAGTAAGCTTGTGGCTGTTCTTCACCCTCGATGGCGACCATCCAGATTTTGTTGTTCTCACGTGTTGTCTTTGCGACTGTTGCGACAATTACTTTTGCTTCCATGATTGTTGATGTTTTTAAGTTGTTATACATTTTGTTGATGATTACTCTGTTGATTATTGTGCGAGATAGACCTCTACGTAGGTGATGTCACCCAGTACGCTGTTGGCCATTTCCTCTGCCTGCTTGGTGGCTTCTGCGAAACTTCCGGCCTCGATCTCATATTCTGCCGATTCCCCGTCCTCTGTGTTGACGATGACCGTGTAGAGATTATCCATGTAGTACTGCTGGCGATAGAGGCGACCAGACTTGAACAATGGGAGTGTTTGAACTGAAGTTGTCATATTTGTTTTGTTTTTAATTTGTTAGACTTATTGGCGCCTGAGCGCCCTTTGAATTTTGACATTGCTTAAAGAGCAGCAAGCGGAAAGTGCGCAAAGTGCAAGGAATTTCAAGGAAAATTTCGGAAAACCACATTTTGTTTGGCCCTGGCCTTTATCGACCTGTCGAAAAGAAAATGCGGAAGGCTGCTGAAATTTTGTGCCGAAATAAGGAGCTTGTGACTGGTACTTGCAGGGCACGGGCTTGCGCTACCTTTGCAAGGGCAAAATCAATGGGGCAGCTCAGGCACTCTGCCTAATAAGGCGTAATGACAAATGAAAAAGAGACAAAACAAGTGTGACACAAGAACTTCAGGGCTTGCACTCCCATCAAGTCCGAGTCGCCTTGCCATGCAGCTACGTTTGGCAATAATCTCCACTGCCATCATCAGCACGAAAAAGAGGATGAGGGAAGCGGTTATGAGAAATGAAGAAGCCGACCAAAATAAGAAAGCCACCTTGCGGCCAAGAGGATATGATGGCCTATACCACAGACATAGTGACATGCCACGCAGAGGTTGACACTCGCACATCAAACACGGTCATCAACGTATGACAACAAAACATCGTAAAAGAAGCGTGGAAAGCAAGCGTAACAACTGGCGCGTCGCTAAGCCAATTTGTGCAAGAACAGTCTGGATGGTAACATCGAGGGGAAAAGCCAACAAAGCGCAAGAGCACAGACAGGCCCACTATGCGGTATTTCCCACTGAAGAAGCAGTGAGGCAATACACCATACCAAGATTGCCTTGCCCTCTTGCCAAAGAGCAAGGAGGAAATGAACGGTAGAAACCACTTTTAAGGAGGAAGGGGGGAAAGCTGCGTTGGTACTGGAGCCATCGCCAAAGAGCCCGACGATACGGCTGGCACGTTAGGCTGTGCTTGCTCACTGGTGTAAGAAGCCGGAAGAAGCGTCTGCGGATGCCCTAATGAGAAAAAAGTGGAATCGGCGCAATTTGGCTGCGCATATAGCTGTTACTTTTGCAGTGACATTTTCAAAAAACAATAACTATGATTAAAAAAGCATTCATTTTCACAATCGTTGCAATGGCTTTCACGTCCTGTGGTATGCTTCAGTCATACACGGCTTTGTACGACGTAGCCCTGGCAAGTGTAGAGAGTCCGGCTGATGCCAAGGCACAGTTCGGCGAGACCAAAGTCGTGTCCTTCAAGGAAGGAGAAGTAAGCAAATACCGCTATGAAGATGACTACATCGACATTGTTTGGTATGTTTCGACAAAGCAGTTCAATTTCACCTTGAAGAACAAGTCGAACCACACCATCAAGATCAACTGGGATGACATCAGCTTCGTTGACTACAACGGCAGCGTTGGCCGCGTGATGCATGCGGGTGTAAAGTACACAGACCGCAACAGCAGCCAGCCAGCATCGACCGTCCCAAAGAACGCCAGCATTACCGACATTCTGCTTCCAACAGATAATGTCTATTATATCTCAGGGCAGTATGGCGGTTGGCAAGAGAAGATGCTGATTCCAAGCATTTACAAAACACCACAGGACTTTGCGGCTGGAGCAAACTCCTACGTTGGAAAGACCATGAAGATTTTGATGCCGATAATGATTGAGAACGTACAGAACGACTACACCTTTGAGTTCAACATTGCGTCGCTACTCAATCCTGAAGTCGGCACAAAGAAGTAAGATAAAATGAGAGTTAGACGGCGGACGATAAAGTTCGCCGTCTCTTCATTTTGCTCTATAAAAAATGCTCTTATGGAACTGCAGGACGAATTTACAGAGAAAATGCACTCTGAGTTTACGGTCAGCGAAGAGGTTGATCAGCAGCTTCGTGCCGGATGTGTCTGGAGAGTGCTTGGCTATGATGCGCCAAAAGAGGAAGTGGAAAAGTGGGCCGAGTCATACGGAACCACTTACGACACTTGCATGAAATGGAAATCCTACTGGCGCAATCTTGCAGAAAACAGCAAACGATGTCACACCAGAAGAAATTGAGACGGCGGGCCACTTGGCTCGCCGTCTCTGCCTTTCATTTATCCTCGTTACGCTTATCAGTCTTTAGTAGCGATGAATTTTTGGTACGTAAAGAGTCATCGGTGAAGGACTTCCGTAAAAGTATCTATACAGCTGTTTACGTCTTTCTTCCCTTTCTTTCTCTTTCCTCTTTGCCTCTTCCCTTTGGGCAATACGTTTGTCCTCCGATTCTATCAGATTCTTCAATGCCCTTTGCAAACGTTGAAGCTCTTCGTATGATTTGATGCCTGCCATAGTAGTTGATTTTTGAGCTCTCGAAAAACTGAATTCTAAGACTGCGGCACCAGTTCCCATGTCACATGTACGGTGTCGCTCATCACCAGGTCATCTGGAGTAATATCAAGGCTGTTGGCATCGCATGCCATTGCCTCGTTGTTTGAGTGAATGTTTCGGGCCTGTGAATAGACCGAAACTTCATGGTTGCTGTAGCTTATTTCTGTCACCTCTCCAAGGTCTCGTCCGGCTGCGTTAGCCATGATCGTTGCTTTCTCCTTTGCATCCTTCACAGCCCTTTCAATCATCTTCAGCTGATGTGGCCGTGGGTCTTTGATAGTGTAGCCAATATTGATTTGTGCTCCTTTGATGAATTTCCCCACCCCCCGCACAATCTTATTGAGCAGCACGTTATCGAGGCCCAGGTCTACTTTGAACTTCTGGTTAAGGTCGAATCCCGCTTTGATTTGTCCGATGTAGTTATCATCGGCATCATACTGACTTTCCATGTGGTCAGTAATATCAAAGTGGATGGTCTTAGCCAGTTTCTTGTTGAGTTGGTTATATTCCAGAATCTGCCCCATCCATTGAGCGTTTTCCTTTGCCTGCTTATATGCAGCGTCATAGTTCTGGAAAACGCTCTCGATGGTCACCTCCAGTCTCGTTACGTCCGGCACCACATGGATGCTTCCGTTTCCTTGTACATTGATTTGTCCTTTCATATTTCCTATAATATAATTAAACATATTATCCAGCAAGCGACACTTGTCTGTTAAAGACCTCTTCAACAAACTCCTCGATAGTGTAAATTCGGCCGTTTACGCAACTACAGTGTACTGGGAATGGTATCTTGTAGTATTTCTTGAAATCCAAGTTTACCAAGAACGTTGTCATCTGATTTGGAAAGCCTTTGAGGGTTGGCACAAAGGAAAAACCTTCTGCCCTGAGAAGCTTAACCAGTTTGTCGATTCTCTTCAACTCTTGGCAGTTTACAGCATAGGGCAGTACCTTGTTCTGCTCTTTCCAGAAGTCCTCCTCCGTTCTATAATACAGTTCAAACAGCTCGTCAATATTAGTCATTCTCGTTATATCATTTTGTCAAATTCTTATGATTATTCAAGTAGCAAGAAATATCATCGGTCAGAATATCAACTTTTTCGTTCCATTCTTTTGGCAAACGATCAAAACCATTGAAGTATTCTGAAATTGCATAGAGGAAATCTTGGGTCATAATGTGGTAGTCGGAACAATCCCTGTACCTTTCACTAACATAATAAGCATCATGTTTAGATGTCAGTTCCTTGTCTGCAATTAGCACTTGTCGTATCTGGTCACATATTATCATGTATCCAACTAATTTATTGCGAAAATGGTAGAGCGATGGATAAGAAAGTCCAGTTTCTGACTTGAAGTTATTCCAGACCGTTTCCTTAAATATATAGTATTTAGTTGGGTGTCTAAAAGCCAACAGGACTGAAATAGCATGAGCATTCTGATGGTGTTTTGTGTTGGCTTTCTCCAAACCGACCGCAATTCTTTTCGAGTGAATACCATCGAATGCAGTCATATATTCTTCTATACGCTCGGCAAGGTCTCTCTTTTCATCAAACAAACATATAAGCGCATAACGTGTCTGTTCACTGAAATCCTTCTCGGCATCATCTTGTTTTGTAGCACACTTGATGAGTATAGCTTTTGAGAAGTTCATATTTCCACTAAGCAAATTGTATTCATCAGCCAGTGCAGCTTTCAAGTTAGCAGCCAAATCATCTGCTGCAATATTATACTTCCTTTGGAAGGTATTTGTTGCTTTCCACTTGTAATCTTCTAAACGTGCAAAGTGCTGATAGTACATCTTGTACCACTCAACATAGGGAGCAATTTTCTGGGCCAACAGGCTATCTGGCTCTATGTTGTCAAGAAGTATCTTTGGACGGCTTTCTCTCTTGACGGAAGGTAAAGACTGGCCATAACTCAGTTCACCGTATTTTGTCCTGTCTTCGGCATCTTTGACCTTTTCAAAGATGGAAAGCCACTTTTCGTCAGCCGAAATCATCCCATCTTCGGTTATACTATTAGTATTAAGAACCTTGATGTCTTGTAGTAATGTAGCCTTATATTCATCATCTAATGTTGGCAACCATTCTTTTGCCAAACCTTCAATCGCAGCCTCTTTGTTCAGATTCAGGAAGCGTTTGTTGTCTTTCACCCACAGGCGCATCGAACGCATGACAGCTCGCATGTCTTTGTTTTCAGTATTCTTGAAATCGGTGTGTATAGCTGGGGCTGCAGCAATAGGCAGCACCTCGTCAATGCATACGGCACTTTTTCCTGCCATAAAGATAGCGACATCTATATTTATACGTTGGCTCATGTCCTGAGCGTGGGTTGTTTTGGATTTCATCATAGTATTTTGTTATTTCGTAATCAATGTGTATATGTTTAAGGCATCACGCATGATGTCCTCATGATCAAAGGCCAATGGCGGAAGTTCACCTATAGGGAACCATTGCGCTTTTGCAGCATCATCCAGTCCCATCACATTGATGGGCAGGTCTATCAATGCAAGATATGCCACAGAAATAGTCCTTCCTCTTGGGTCGCGGTCTACTTTAGAATAGACACCTATCTCCTGAATGACAGAAACTTTTAAGCCCGTCTCTTCTTCCAGCTCCCTGACTGCACATTGTTCCGTGGTCTCGTCCATATTCAAGAATCCACCAGGAAAAGCCCAATCCCCTTTGTATGGTTCATTCCCTCTTTCAATGAGCAGTACCTTTGGCTGTAACTCTCTTGTTATCACCACACAGTCAGCGGTCACTGCAGGTCGCGGATATTTGTATGTATATGCCATTGTCTCTCTATGATTTACCATTGCTCCCGTATCTTGCCACGTTCTGCCATCAGCCTACGTTTTTTGTCTTTATTTCTGTCGACCATATCCCTAAGTTCTTTACGTTCCTCGTCATCGAGCATATCCCATGCCCCTTCGCTATAGTCTTTTTTCCAGAAAGTTGTATCAATAAGCTGCTTGTCATCTCTTTCAAACTTGAATTCCCGTATAACCATCATCATTTCTTCGGGTATTCTCTCTTCCACTTGCCATCTTATGCCTAATGGCATTCCCCAAATGGCTTCGGCAATACTGCCGACGATAGCTCCCAGCGTGTCTGCATCGGCACCGAGACTGACAGCCAAACGCACTGCATCCTCAAAATTGGTGGCCATACTGATAATCTTCAGTGCGACGGGAACCGTGCCTTGGCACGTCTCGTCGAAACGATTCTGCACTGAAGCCTTTGGCATGTTGATGTCATAGCCAGAGAACTGAACACATTCGGCCAGAATCTCATCGATATGAAGAGGTGCCTCTTGGTAGCGGTGTTCATTAAACTGTAATGCCCTGAAGATAGCCAAAGCTACAGTCTGTGCTCCCTTAATGCCCTCGTCGTGATTATGTGTCGGAAGTGCGGTGGCAGCAGTGGCATCCAGCACTTCATCAACATATTTATACCAATGAGCGACGGGACTAACTCGCATAGCAGCACCGTTTCCGTAGGAGCCATACGGCTTCGGATTGTTACTGGCTACCCATTGGCCGAATCTGCCACCATATCCACCCATCGGATGACGGTAGCGGTTGCACCAGTCATGCATTGATTCCCCGAAGTCACGATCGTTTATCAGTGCATCGGCTACGGCAATCGTGCAAATAGTATCATCCGTATAGCTATTTGCTGGGGAAAGCCACTCAAAGTTGTAGTCATTGATGGGGTTAAACTCCCATCTGCTACCTACTATGTCACCTATAATTGCTCCGTACATATCAGTTTTATTAGAAAGTTACTTCAAGTCCTACATGGTCACTCATTTCCTTGTTCCAAGGGAACATACGGAATGACACGACAGGAAAGTTTGTATACGCATAGTCAATAAAGAACGGCTCTGACTCTTGGAAACGATGGTAATAAGTAGCAGTAGTCTCATGGCCCAATTCTTCACCAGTTTGTTGGTGGTACAGGCTGTGGAGTCCATAAGATTGAAGCATTTCGTTTACATTCAACATGTCGCCAAACTTCTTCGACTTGTCATATTGATTCACATAGCAGTTGAAATCACCAATTACCACCGTTTTGTACTCTTTGAAATAATGTCCATATTCCATTATGATCTCCTGTGCAATCTGAGGATATGGCTTTTTGGGCGTATTGCCTGTAGGTTTTGTTGGCCAAAAGCCAAGAATTAAGTAATCGTCAAAAATCAGTGGAATGGCATAGTCCAATTCCCTGTTGAACCATTCTGGAATGAAACCGTTTCTTTTTTTCCAAATGACACCTAACCCCTTCCATTTCTTTTCGTGAAAAAAGTATTCTATCCCACGCCATTCCATTTGCAGCGGCTCTGGAAGTTTTGCATCTTCAGGGCAAGTTATCTCTGGAACAACCAAGACATCAGCATTCAAGCCAAGGAGCTTTTCAATCTTCCATGACTCACTTTTATTGATGTTCCAACTAACTATCTTCATATTTCAATTGTTTCATCTATAATTCATCTTCCGAATTCTCTTTCCTGTTCCCATATCGCTGTTGCTTCCTCTTTGGTGGAAAATCTGGCCTTCATCTTTTCGTCAACAATAATATACGTTGGTGGCCAGGCCGGATCTACAAAGATATTGGGGTCGCTTGTAATTTCAAACACACACCATCCGCAATAGTAACAAAAGAACTGGATGCCATAAAGATTATTGGCAGTAGCAAATGACTTCGCAATTCTTGATTCTTTGGAATGGATGCTTTTACCTTTTTCGATGAACACAAAATCAAGATTGAATGGTAACCCCTCTGTAAGACCATGATGTTTTGAATAGTCCATACGAAAACGGCCATCATCTTTCACCACTTTATTTAATTCTTCCATAACAGCCCACCAGTCAGTTTCTGCAAAAGGCAGATTGAGAACTTTCATCCCTAATTGGGAAACACAGGTTTCCGTTTCTGGAGGGCATTCTTGCAAGTACTTATATAACTGCCTCGCAATGTCTAAATAATTAGGCTCTTTTTCCATGGTCTATGAAATTTTCCAAATTTCGACAGATAGATTATATAGCATTTCCTGTCTCTTGGCTATAGCCTCTGCATCCCAGTGGTCAAAAGAAGATAAATTTTTATTGATACGGGTAATAGCAGTATTGACTCCCACCTCGTCAAGGTGATTCAATGAACTGGTCAGATAAAAGTTGCTTGCTGCGTAAACAGGAACTTTAATATTGTAAGGACTGTTCTTGATGGCTCCGTTCATCGGTTGTTCAAGCAATGTGAGATTGCCTAACCTATATAGTAACTCGTCGTAGTTTTCATGTTGTGCTCTCATCTCGTCTGTTGGAGACTGTGGCAAAATATGTTCAATCTCCGTACCACGTTTGAAATAGGTGTCAAGTAATGGAAGCACTTTAGTTCCAGAATGTGCCATATCAACATATTGTGTCAGCTTGGCCAGAATATAGCGGACACGATAAAGTTGTAGGTCACTTTGCTTGAATATCAAGAAGCGTGCTTTGAACTCCGCAGCCATTTTGTCTGCCTCTGGTTTAATATAATCATCTACAAAAGCTTTCATCTGCTCTTGTGTCTTTACATTTGTCAAAACGATGTTCCACTTACCAAATAACTTCTCAAAAACCTTTGCCTGTACTTTGGTAAAGAGAGCGTAGAACAAATAGTTTTCCACATTTCTTGCCAAATAATCAAAAGTTTCTGTTTGGAAATTCCTTGCTGTAAGTAGGACTATCAAGTGCTGACGGAAAGCTCCACCACCCAGTCTGTTTATATTGTCAAGATAGGGAGTGCGGTTGCCGTTTTTGTCTTTGCCTTGTGCAAAGTTTACATAACACCGAGCGTTTTCAAGAAGTAAATCAACAAACTTAAACGGCTCCTTCTCATATTTGCAAACATCAGCATGACTTGCCATCCATTTATAGATTTCATCCTCACGGATGGTATTCTCATCACCTCTGGGACTGTTAGCTGTACTCGGATAGTTTGACATGATGAAGTAGCGCAAGAAACGTAGTGGCTTCTCATAGCTATTTTCAAGCAAGGAAACTAACGTGTGCCATTTCTCTTTCAGTTTGTCAAACTGGTTCCTATCCACTTGGCGGAAAATAAGATTTTTTAGCAAGTCCATCGGGTTAAGGCCCACTCCTCGCTCGTTTATAGTCTCAAAGATTTTCAGTGCATCATTAATGTCTGGAGTCGTTATCTGAATAAACTTCAGCATACGGAAGAAATAAAGGAACATCCCTTTCAATTCATCATTGTCATCATCCGTATTGTCTTTTATGTAACGGTATATCCCCCTATATGCATCTTCCAAGCGTTTTGCGCTGGCCGACATCTGCGAGGGCATTTCCTTATTCTGAGCCAATGCTTCTATAATCTTTGAACTTTCTTCGTATTGCAGTTCGAGGTGATATTTATAGACCTCATCACCATTATCATCAAGTGTGGATTCATAAATAAGGGAATCCATCACATTTGTACCAAGCCCCCTTTCTTTATAGATGTTCCGAAAAGCACATAGCATCAGGAATAGCGTGGTAGTACGCTGCTGGCCATCTATCAACTCGCATGAATTGGTGGCGGTGTCATGGTAAACGACTGTTGTACCGATGAAATATTCTTTGTTTTTATCTGCTGAGTATGCATCGTATGTGTCATTAAGCAGTTGAGCCACCTGTTTGTCTGCCTCCCATACATACTCGCGTTGATAATCAGGAACAATGTAAAAATTGTTCTTGAAACTTTTCTCCACAGTCCAGTCCTCAAATGTATATTTTTTCGATGTCATAATAAAAAAACTATATTCAAAAGCCTTTCTTCTTTGTTACGCATATTGATTAAGACGGCGATATTTGTTTGCAACTTCCATAAGTATATTAAACTTTTTCACTCTGTCTAAAGGAAGAAGCCCCTTTGAGATTTGTTTCTTTGTATGCTTGAACCAGTTGAGCATGTCGTGCTCTTCAATTCTATGCTTAGATGGCCTTCTGTGATTATCATTCATAAATGCCATCATCTGTTCATACTGTTGTTGCCACCGCTCTTCCTGTGTCATAGACTCATTCTTTCGTATACTATCTATAGTTTGACAAAACCATTATTTACCCAACTCATAAACTGCGTATGCCCACGGAATTTCCGGGTCATCATCATTTACCTTGTAGGTTATTTCTTTACCTTCTGGTGTAGTAAAGGCATCCCAACCACAGTTCTTTACCTTGTATGTCGCAGATAGTTTTCCACAAATGAAGGTGATTTCTTTTACAGGTCGCAGTTCAAATGAATCCTCTTTGCAAATCGTCTCTATGGTGTAAGGGTCGCTGATATCCATTGAAAAGACTGTGTCATCTTCCATCAGTGCGACCCAATGGTCTTCTGACAAATGAACTGTCAAATGTTCGCCCTCCAAAGTGGGATAATTCAATTCCACCTTATGAGCTGGCGGCAGATTGTTCTCGTCAATGGGATATTCAAAAAGGCCAAGCTGACCTTTGACATCCCAAATTGGCTCGTCAAACAAATATGCATTCTCCAACCTCCAATGAATCGAATCAGGCCCAGCCCAAAGTGAATCGTTATCAGTATCGAAACCAACCACATCTACATAGCCGATAATGGCAGACGTTGGTAATTCATGATACTGCGGAATTATGCCAAACAATTTCATGTTTTGTAAAGCCGATACCATTTCCAGAATGGGATTGGTCTCGTCAAAATTCTTTGGAACCCTTTTTGCCCCCGCATGAATGAGTATTCTGCCTGGAACTTCTTTCGGCTTCCAACTCCTATTCTCAATGTCCTTGATGCCAGTACAGATGATTGAAGCCCAAGGCTGCTGAACTGATAATGTTTTCATATAGCTTGCTTTTTATTCGTTTTCTGATGGATTGTCTGCTGCCATGTCAAGTGATGTAAGGCTCTCATCCTCTATGTCGTGGCCATTCATTTCAAGTTCGGTTATACAAGAACCCGTGGCATAGCAATACATGGTAATGATGATGCTCAAAGCACCATTAAGCTCTTGCTCGGATGCGGTGGGCGAAATATGTGACTCACTATTTCGCCACTCCTTCACCATAAGCAGCCACTGGTAGAGCCGCTGCTTGGTCTCATTGGTGCTATACTTCAACTGCCAAAGTGGCTTCACATCGTGAATCACGTTGGCCCAGGTTACATCTTCACCCTCATTCTGTGGTTTTACTTCCTCATCCTTCATCAGGTAGTATAGTTTCTTCAGGTAAGCCTCGAATTTAGTGACGAGCAGATTGAAGGAAACGAACTTGTCAATGATGTTGGCATCATCCTTGTAAAGGTTGATGAAAGCACGGTGAATGAACAGGCCTACACCATCAAGCGAAGGTATGCTCTCTTTATCCATCACATAGAAAAGTGCGTTGACTATCTCCTTCACTGGGCGCATATTCTCCTTCACACCATTTAGGGTGAAGGAAATAATGTTCTCGACCTCAGCCTTCGACTTGTTAATATGAGGCATGAAGCGCACGGTCACACCTGACTCAGTATCGACCTCACCACCAGTGGCCGGATTCTCCAGTGCAGCAAACTCCTCATCGACAGAGGGCTGTTCAATGACAGCATTCTGCAAGGTGATGTCATCATGCAGATAAGCAGCAAGAATTTTCTCGCGCTCGTCGGCGTCGAGAATGAAGTCTTTCAGCAACTTGGCACCCTTGGCTATCACATAGCGGGCCATTGGTGCAGTGCCTTCCACCTTCGTTATAAACTCTCGGGTCTTGGTGGCATCGAGTGTCAGACGCAGTTCGGCAAAGCGGTTGAAGTCGTCCAGATTCTCCTCCGTTGGGCCGGATGCTATCAGTTGCTGCAACATGCTTGCGTTTACGCCTGTTGCTTCAGAAAGCGTCAGAACCTGCTTCCACAGCTCGCGCAATTGATACATGTTAATGTAGTCTTGAATGGTTTTACCAGCCTCCAATCGCAGGTCGCCACGCTGAATGTCGTGCAGAATCATAATGGCTGTTCGCTGGTCTTTCTGTGGCAGTGAGGCAAATGTCTTGTGCAGTTCTTGCAAGGCCTGGCGTGTTGTCTCGCTGCCGGGGCCATCGGTATAGAGACGCTTTATGAAGCGCACGAACTTTGAGTTGATATATTCCGCATCGATGGCACCCGTGCCAGTCTCGGTGATATATGTATCAACGGGATAAATAAATTCATGCGGCTCACCACCAGTTGTTTGCGTGTCGAACAGTTCACGGTAGCGTTGCAGCAGAATGAGATAGGTCTGCTCGTCAAGCTCCATCGTAACGTGCGTGTAAGTGTCATCATGCTTAAACTCATATTCGCTCTGCTCCCATGCGAAGCCTTGGAGCTTGGCTGCTTCTAACAGGCGTGTCATGCTGCTAAAGTCCTGCGCGAACATACGGCGGTCTTCGCGTGTGTCTGGCAGACGCTCGAAGTTGAAAATTTCATGTGAGCGGAAGATGTCGCGAATATGCAAGAACTTCCTATTGATGTTCATGAGATTGTCTTCGAGCTTGTCAACGAACACACCCAGTGGACGGTCAACGTACACCTCCAGCGCATCCTCGATGTTGCGCTCCATGGTGTAGGGGAACGTGTAGTAGTAGATGGTGCCGAAAGGCTTGTCGGGGCCAAACAGTCGGTTTGTACGTGAGAAAGCCTGAATGATGTCAACGTACTTCATCACTTTATCTACATAGAGCGTGTTCACCCACTTTGAATCGTAGCCAGTCAGCATTTGAGTGACCACAATCAAAAGGTCAATCTGCTGGGTGTGATCATGCTCAATGCCCACATACGGTTTCTTGTGGGCCAGACGCTTGGCCACGTCCTTTTTATATTTGGCGTAGTTAGGCAAGCCGAAGCTGGTCTGATATTTCTGGTTGTAGTCGCCCAGCATCTCCAATATGGCATCTTCGCGGGCAATGCCTTCGTCGCTGTTGTCAATGTTGTTGTCGAAGACAGCACAGACATTCAGCGACGAATACTGAGCCTTGAACAACTCGTAATAGGCAATGGCTTCAGGAATGTTCTGCACCGCCAGCATAGCATGAAACTTGCGGTTCTTGCTCACACGGTCGAACTTACCCATGATGTCAGCGGCTACAGCCTGATGGTGAATGTCCTGTTGGTAGAGAGCTTTTGGTAGGTAGTGCTCCACGCCGTGACGTGTCTCACCATTCTCAATGTATGTGTCGGGCATTTCGAGTTCGTGCATGAAGCGATTATAGACCCGCTGCTTTTCTTCATCGTCGCCAATCTCCTCCATATCGTGAATATCAAGCTGGCATAGAGCGGCTTTCTCGCGCAGTTCATCATCGCTGTAGGTATTGATGCGGTAGAGGTCGAAGCCAAGCACGTTTCCATCGGGAATACCGTTGGCAATGGTGTACTTGTGCAGCATATCGCCAAAGAGCGTCTCAGTCATAATCTCGTTATGGGCGTTCTCCTCGAATACTGGCGTACCCGTGAAGCCAAAGAGCAGGGCACGCGGGAAGGTGCGCTTGATGCTCTGCAGCATCTCGCCGAACACTGAGCGGTGGCACTCGTCGATGATAAAGACGAGCCGTTTCTTTCCGATGCGGTCAATAGTAGCCGCATCGATGCTGGGGCCAGTCTTTATATTGCTCATTTTCTGAATAGAGGTAACAATCAGTCGGTCGTCGGCACTGGGGCTGTCGAGCTTCGAGACTAATATAAGAGTGTTCTGTGTGTCCTGAATACTTTCGTCCTCTCCGGCAAAGCCTCTGTATTCGTCGAGCGACTGTATGCTCAGTTCTATGCGGTCCATCAGGAACACCACCTTGTCGGCATCGCCACTGTTGGCAATGAGCTGTGCCGACTTGAACGAGGTCATTGTCTTACCTGATCCTGTCGTGTGCCAGATGTAGCCGCCACGATGTTCGTGCTCGTCCCAATTGGTGCTGTGTGTCACATCGCAAATCTTGCTGGCGGCATAATACTGGTAGGAGCGAAGCACCTTCAGCGTCTGGTCTTTGTCATCGGCTATGGTGTAGTATCCTATCAGCTGGTGTGCCATGGGGATATTCAGAAGTTCGGTAGCCACACGGTGCCAGTCGAATATCTCCTGATTGTTGAAGTCAGCCCAATGGAACTGAAATTCCTTCTGGAAACGATTTTCGGTGCCAGGATTGGCAAAGTAGAGCGTCTTTTCGGGTGTCATGGCCACGAATATCTGCACCATGGAGAAGATGCCGCTGCTGAAAACGCCTTCATGCATATAGCGTTTCAGCTGGAACACGGCTTGCGACACATCTACACGGCTGCGCTTCAGCTCCACATGGATGACAGGCATACCGTTGATTAGAAGGAGCACGTCGCCACGACGGTCTCCAGCCAACGGATTCGCAGCCTTGAAACGTGGCTGGCGCACTATTTGGTAGCGGCTCTGCCCGGCACTGATTTCTGCGGGGTCGAAGATTTTCAGATAGACCTCCTTGCCGCAGTTCTCCGTGTCCTGTGGATTGTCGCGCTTGATGCTGACAAACTTTCCGTTAATCAGCTTGCTCACCTTGTATGGACTGCCGCACATATTCACTTTGTCCATAATCTGCTGTATCTCCGAGTTTGTCAGCGGACAATTGCCCAGCCTTTCTCGCTCGCGGTTCATGTCATAGATGATGTTGGCCCAGTTCTGCACCAGCTCTTCCTCAGTGGGCTGCACCAATACCTCTGGACTCCAGCCATGCTCTGACAGGAGGTGACACAAAGCCAGCTCAAAGGCTGACTCTTTTTCAAACGGGTGTATGTTCATTTCGTTAGGCATATATTATCTGTTTATTTTGTTATGCTATCATTTTATCGAGACAAGCGGTTTTCATCTGCTTTAGCTTTTCCACTTGCTGAGTCTGCAATGAAATGCGACGGTCAAGATTACGGAAGAATGAAGCTATACGATGCTGCTCTTCAATAGATGAAGGAATCGCGAACTTGCTTGCAGAAACTAATTTCCAGTCTGCACGGGGCATCTTTGAACCAGAAGAGATATTTGCCACATTCATAAATGATTCAGAAGAAACGAGAATATAGAGGAAGTAAGGGTCAACCTTTTCTGTAGCCCGTAACACCCAAAAATCTCCTACTGCCACGCCTTTGAAGTTTGCAAACAGAATGTTCTTCAAGTATGGACGCAGCTTACCAAACAAGACATCGTTCTCTTCAAATTTGATGCCACGTTTACAAACATTCTTTCTCGAGACATCCTTGTTCAAGGAGCCTTCGCCAGCTACAATGTCTTCAAATTCAACGCTGGGCAATTTGCTCGAAATGTCGTATATTGATACTCTTTGTGCCATATCACTGAAACTCGTAATAATCCATCCTCCTATAAATCCTTTGAATCTAATTACTGGTAAAATACCCCCCCCATTTTGCGGGAACATGCTGTTCAGACAGGCAATTTTCATTTGCTTCAGCCGTTCAAGTTGTTCTTGTTGAGTAATGATTTGGGAATCAAGGCTGCGGAAGAACGTTGTCAAACAACGTTGCTCTTCGATGTCGGATGGAAATGTTATCGATGTACTGGCTAAAGCCCTTTTTGATATACTTGAGACTTTTGTACCCTGAATTAAAGGTAACAATTGATCATGATAAGAAGCAGCATTGAGGCAATAGCCAAGAAATCCTTCACTGAAACGTATAATAGGACGGCAAGGTATGGTATGAAGGCCAGCAACAGCAACACCATTTTGTAAAGACGTAATCTCTGTGCATTTTCCAACTGCGGTATCCTCCGCAGCATCGGCAAACACAACATCACCATTTTGTAAATGGCATGATTCGGCAAGCAATTTGCCTATTGCCTCATTCTTGATATATGGTAACGTCTCTTTGCTCATGTCAATCAAATCGCCAAACTTTATCAGTATATCTCCATAATGCACGTCCATCACTTTTCCTGTTGTGTCTAATTCTGCTCTCGGTAAAGAATTGTTTTTCAGGAATACAAACACTTTATTGAAATTCTCCTTTTCCCACTCTCCACTATAGCCTTTAAAGCGAATGGGGGGGGTATTTTCTGAATTATTCGGGAACATAGAATCGAGGCAAGCAGACTTCAACTTGCGTAGCCTCTCAAACTGTTGCTGATGTAGCATCATTTGAGCATCGAGTCTTTGCAAGAAAGAAGCGATGCGTCTCTGTTCTTCAATGTCTTTCGGAATCATTATATATCCTGTCAGTGCTGTTTCATCGCTGATGTTCATGGTGTTCTTTGCGCCCTTATTCACCAATGGGCGCATATAGGCATTCAATCTCCAAGCAGGGTCAAAGTAATAGTGTATATACTCTGGAGCAATACCTTCTTTTGGGGTATATACAGCATAAAGAACCGACACGATTCCGGCCTTTCCTCTGTTTTCCTTCACTATACCGTATGGCTTAGCCCTCAATGGCGATTTCGTGTAAACAATCTGGCCAGGCCGCAAGACTTTGTATCCACTTACGGACTTACCAGCATAGCTTCTACCAAGCAGTTCTATTTGATTGACAACACCATAATCATCAGAAACAGAAAGTACATCTTCAATGCCAAAGAGATTATCTGTGTTCTTTTCTTCTGATATTTCCAAGCAGTCACTAAGCAACTTCTTCTGCCACTCCCCTTCAAATCCTTTGAAGCGGAGCCTCGGTTTCGTCTCACCCTCCTGTGGAAACATCAAACGGGCGCAATCCTCCATTTTGCTGTCTGCTACTTCACTTGTGGTAGTAAGCACCAGCTCGTCCACCTGTCCGTCAATCCCTTTCAGCGTTATATCTTGTTGTGCCATAGTCTCATTCTCCTTTCTCTGTCTCGTTGTCAATCATCACTACCCAATGCCCAGCTTTGCGTCCTCCCTCGCGGCGGAGGAGGCCGAGTTCTTGTAGGTAGCCAATAATGTATTTAGCACTGTCGTTAGTCAAATCCTTATTCTTTTTAACCAATTCATTTCTTGTTATTTGGGGGTTGATATAGATTTGAGTTAGCACAAATAATTGTTTATCAGATACTAACGCTCTCTTTTCACCCAAAAGAGCCATTATTTTCTTTTGGGCGTTCTTTTGGGCGTTCTTTTGGGCGTTCTTTTGTGTAGTGTCTGCATCTTTTTGTGTAGTCTTTTGGGCGTTATTTGTTTCTATCTTGACGATCCCTTGTGTGTTATCCTCATTCTTTTTTGTAGTGCTATCATCCTTTTGGTCGGTCTTTTGTGTAGTACCTCCGTTCTTTTGTGATGATTTCCAGAATGTGACAGTAACACTATAGCCATCCGACTTATATTCAGGCTCAGGCACTCCCTGCTCATGGCAGATGTCAATCATGCGGCGTACTCCAGTACCCCAACCCTCCAAATAGGTAGAGAGGTACAGCACTTGTGCTATACGCAGATTGTAGGGGAATGATCCATGTGGCTCCTTGATATTCTCTGGAGTCAATGGGGCTGGCAGTCGACCGGGATTAGTGATTTCCAATCGGTCATCAAATATGGCCAAAGAAACAGTTGTCCTTGGGTCATCATATCGACGATGGCAAAGGGCATTCGTCAATGCTTCGCGCAGGGCTTCGACGGGAATCTCCAAATGCTCCTCACGTAACAGTCCTTTCACCTCACCGCTGAGACTTAGGTGACGGAAACAGAAAGCAATGCCCGCATCAAGCAGGTCGAAGAAATTACCCTCGGCTTGCTTGTTATCTATGAACACCAGCTTCTCCTTACCCCGGAAATACGCCATACGGAGCATCAGTTGTGGGTAATCGTATAAATTGTTGCCGAACAGTACCACAGCAGCATTTGTGACCTTGCCATTGCGCAGCAACTTGAATTTATCCAACAGCGATTCGATGTTGTCATTCTCAGCTGAAGCGTTGATTCGGCCACCTTTTACGCCACCTCTAACAACATTGCGAATACGCTCTTCGCTAAGGTCAGAAATGGTGATGCCTTCTGCCTCCTGTGCTTCCCATGCAAACTTGCGTGGGTTGCTGGTACGCAGCCGTTCGTCGTACATATCGCGTGGCATCAGCTTTGTCGTGCTCTCCACTTTGTAGTATGGTCGGCCATTGCAAGTGAAAGGCACATGACCTTCTTCGCAAGCATCGAAATGCAAAGCAATAAGTTGGTTGCCCTTATTGCCTGGAGCATCAAAATATTCAGCGCTCACATCGACTGATGGCTCCAGACTTGACAGGGCTTGAGCGATTTCACGTCGCGTGTTGTCTGTCACTTGTTGACCAACTAAACGAAGAGTGTCTGGTGTAACGCCAAAAATCAGCCAGCCACCATCACCGTTGAGGAAAGCACATGCGGTATGCATGGCATCCTTCAACTCTCCAGTGCTTTTCTTTAGCTCCAGTGTGCGTGTCTCACCTTTGCTTATCAGTTGTTCTATATCCTGTATGTTCATTTGCTCATTCTATTTGTTCAACTGCTGTAATCCCTGCAGGGCAAACTCGTCGCCTGTAAGGTCGGCCACAAGTCCAGCCAGTTCATTTTGTGCCTCTGCCAACTGCTGCCCCAAGTCGTGGTATGATACGGCATATTGGTGGGCAAGCGTAGTGATGCGCTTCTCCAACTCAGAGAGTACCGCATTAAGTGTGCAATTGATGCCCTCCAAAACGGGATCAATCCACTTTTTATGGAGGAACAGCTTTATCTCATCATCTGTGAGGTTTTCGATGGCCTCCTTGGTCTTGTCAATTAGCGCAAGGCGTTCTTCTCTGATGGTCTTATTGAGCTTTGTCTGCTCATCCCACAGAACGATGAAACGCTTCAGTTTAATCATTGTCTCTGGGTCTATGTCATCCCCCTTTGCCTTGGCGTCTTTCTTTATCTTCGCCTTATTCAACTTGGGGGTGTCTTCGCCTTCAGTGTACTCTTGTGTTTCCTCTTCTCTGAAACTGTCAAAGAGTTCTTCTGCCTCACTGTTCAGTACCTCCAAACGAGCCTCATTGTCATTGATGGCTTTCAGTTCCGCTTGGAACATTTCTTTCTGCACCAGTGAGAAAGGTATGATGCGACCTTTCAGACCATCTGGAACCTCAATTTCCGCATCGCCTTTCTTCACCAGTTTATAAGCTGTCTCTACGACACGGGCGGCATCAATGCCTTCGGCTTGGAGCGTTTCAATATCATTGGCTATTGTCTGCCAGGCGTTACTCATTGCTTGGTAAGCCGCGTAGCGGTCTACCAAAGGCATGTCGGCCAATCGCTGGAAAATCTCATCGGCTATCTCGTAGCGTTCCTTCAGTTCGCGTACAGTCAGAACATTGTCTATAAGTCTGCGATGCAGTTCATCACTGAAGCCTTCAAAAGCCTTGTTGAAACGGTCTTTCAACTTGGCTGTGTCGCTGTCATGGGCAATAGCAGTGGCTACATCATCGGTGGTAATGGCCGCATATGGCTTATCGACGGCAGGCTGGAACAAGTCACGGCGCAGCGATGGCAGCGCCTCCCAATAGTTGGCCATAAGGTCAATCTCGCTATTGGGTATGCCTCCAAACATTGTGGCGTAGATGTCGTATTGCTCGGGAGCCTCCGACGAATCGACATATCGGGGAATATTCAGGTTGTAGTTATTCTGGCGGATTGTATCACGAGTCACCTTACGAGAAAAGCCTGGCTCGTCGCTACGCAGACGCACGGTATCGGCAATGCGTTTGATGTCGCAGTCGCGCAGTTTGTTATTCTTTCCATCCTTCACAAACCCTTTTGATGCATCGATAATCAGCACATCGTCGTTCTGACGGTGCTGCTTCAGTACCATAATCAGCGTGGGAATGCCCGTGCCAAAGAATATATTGGCGGGCAAACCTATAATGCAGTCAATTTGGTTTTTCTCAATCAGCTTCTTACGAATCTTACCTTCACCATCGTCCTCTGGGTCGCCACGGAACAGTACGCCGTGGGGCAGAACGATGGTCATAATTCCTTCGGAATGTAAATGGTGCAGTTCGTGGAGTAAGAAAGCATAGTCGGCCTTGCTCTTCGGAGCTACACCGTATTCTTTGAAACGGGGGTCGTTATCTGCGTCTGATGGATCCCAATGCTGTGAATATGGGGGATTAGAAACAACAGCATCGACCCAAAGAGCACGGCCCGCTCTTGGTCCAGTTTTCTCAATGGGCCAGTCCTCACCGAGTGAGTCGGCACATCGGGTATCAATGTTGCCGGGACGGATGCCTCGCATGACGAGGTTCATGCGGGTCAGGTTGTAGGTGTTCTCCTTCAACTCCTGAGCATAATACTTCACACGGTTACGGTCTTCGATATGACGGCCAACGCTCTTACCAATGGTGATGAGCAGTGAGCCAGAGCCGCTTGTCGGGTCGTATATCTCAATCTGCTGCTTGTTCTTGTGGTGTTCAGCCACAATCTCAGACATGAGCATGGCCACTTCATGCGGTGTGTAGAACTCACCAGCTTTCTTGCCGGCATTGGCAGCAAAATTGCTGATAAGGTATTCATATACATAGCCCAACACATCATAGTCCTGTGAGCCATCTGTGGGAATATCTTTTATCAGCTTAATAAGTTCCTTCAGGGCTTTTGTCTGTGATGCGGGATTTTCACCAAGTTTGCTTAGTCCGGCTTGCAAGGTGATGAAGATGCCTTCATAAACATGCTTGTAAGTAGGACTAACCAAACGATTGAAGGTATTGAGGGCAACGCTCAGGTCGGCCACATTGAAAGTGGTCTCTGGTAAGAGCCACGTTGAAAACAGGTTCTTATACTCAATGAAGTAGCCGATACTGCTTCGACAATCCTCTATGGTGGTGGCCATACCCTCATCTTCGTAGTCCTCTGTCAGTTCTGGCAGGTCTTCGTCTGTCCATCCGCTACGCTTCAGGTGCCCGACCTCGCTGTCCGACAGGAACTTGTAGAAGATAAGTCCCAGAATATAATCCTTATATTCGTTGGCATCAATCTTCGACCTCATTTTATTGGCCGATGCCCATATCTTGTTTGCTAACTGTTGCTTGTTCATTATGATGTCTTAATTATTTGCAAAATTACTATCTATAAGCTCACTGAAATTGAGCGGATTGATAATTTTTCAAAATTTCTTTTAATTCCTCGGCTATTTCAATGCGCAAATGTTCTGGAGAAAGTACAGCCATACGCTTACCGTATGCAAGAATTGACTGTTTCAGTTCATAATTGGGTATGACTCTTAATGAGATGATGGGATTACCATTGCCGTTGTAGCTTACCAACTGCTGAGAGTGGTGCATGGGTTTAGATGCGACATAAGGGTACTCCTTTGAATCCACCTCAATCAGCACTTCTTCAATCTCCCCTGGAGCCACAGTAACTCCAACTATATCCTTAAAAAACTTGGTGAAGTCGTACTTTTGGTTAGGAATGAACTTGACTTTGGCCTTTTCAATGGAAATGATGCGGTCAAGGGCAAAATTAGTGATGGCATCATATTTTGAATTGTAACCTAAGAGGAACCAACGGCTGTTGTATTGCTTTAGAAAGTAGGGATGTATAGTCTCTTTCAACAATTCCGGATTATGGTAAGGGCGATATTCAACTGTTATCGGCTGGCATGAACGTATATACTCATGAATCAATGCAAAATGATTCATGCCACGTAAAAGAGCATTGTCATCGTATTCGATGACATATTGATTGTTCTTTCCCATGTGGAGGGTAGTGCGCAAATGTGCGCTCACTTCCTCAATCCAGCTGAAGCCAGACTGCCCCTTGAAGCGTTCCATCACTTCAAGAGCGCCGTAAACCTTCATAATCTCCTCTTCCGAGAGAGGATTTTTGAAGATGGAAAAATCCGGGTCTCTATATGAATAATAAAGGTTACGGCCAGAGCGTCGGCAGTCAATAGCCTGATGCCAGCGGTTGGCAATATCTACGAAGTCTGTACGGATAGTGTTAGGTGAAGTAACAAGACGGAAACCGTGAAGGTCAAGCGCATCATTGCACTCCTTCATAATCTGCTGCACAGTACGGCCTCCAGGATGCCGCAAGCAGCGGTCTATTACGATTTCACGAATAGCTGCATTCTTTACGTTAGCCATATATTTTCTGCCTTAGGTTATCGCGCTTTTTCTATAATAAATAGGATTGTGCGCGAAATTGAGCACAAAGTTATACAAAAAACTGGATAAATAGGCAAAAACTAACTAACTAATAAGCAAATTTAACTAATCGGCGCAATTTGGCTGAGTGTATATGTCATATATTTGCAATCGTTATATTAAAGAGTGACACTTTGGTACATAATAAAACACTGCATGAACCACTTAAACACAAAAGTCCATATTAAGGTTGCAAGAAGGACAAAAGCCATACAAGTTGCGGCAGACTTACAGGCGCAGAAAGATGGCTATTATTGCGCTTCCTACTTAGGAAGATATGGCAACACCTTTGTCTATGGCAGTAGGCATAGTGACACTATTCCACGTACCTTAGGTATGCCGAATATTATTTTTTATCAGGAAGGTAAATGTTGGAGTAGTCATCAGGGCTTCTATAACCAGTTGCGAGATATGGTTTGGTATAAACATGACGTTGGCCGCAAGATATTTGGCAATATCAATGCGAGATTTGCCAGAAGCGAGAAACTGACAGACAACGAGAAGATGCTTGTCTGTATTCATCGTGGGCAGAAGACCCACCCGATTGATATTGAGATTGTCTATGACTATCTGGAAATTGCGTCACGTTTGGGCAAGCAATTAGAGCCAGTTGTAGGCGATAAAGTTTGCCCTTACTATTTGAGAATTGTATGATTGTTGCTTATGTTTGTACCAATACCCGGAGAAATTATTATTTTCCTCATAGTATTAGCCATTGGCGGATTGCTCTTATATGGGGCTGTGATTGTCGTTGGTGTTCTTATAATGCTCATCCTTTCCCCTTGGAAAGAACATTTCCCCTTCCTTTTTGGCGACGATAAAGCGTCGGACACGAAGATTACATGATACCACCCAATGCTATTGGGTAGGTGTCATGCTGCGGGAACTTCTCACAGCCGATGTAGAGCGTGTCGAAAGCATCGGTGCCGTCGGTGCGGTGCTCCAGCAAGTCCTCTTCGGATTCGGGCTGCTTTTCCATCGACTTGTTCTTGCGGAAACCGTTTCTTCCTCGTTCAACTCCGGCAGACTGGATGGCGAGGATAAGGTCATCATTGTTTTGTCGGTTGAAGAACGGCATGAGGCGCTGCTTTCCGGCAAAGCCCTGGTTGATGAGCAGGTACTTCTCATCATGGTGCATCGGATTTCCGAGGTACACGTCCACGACTTGCCAGCCGTGACGTTCAAACTCATGGACGACGACATAGCGGAAGTCCTGGTCGTTCACGGCATAGTTCGAGCCTAACGCCGTCGTGTCGTAGTAGTACACGACCGTCTTGTTCTGGTGATAGGCGTAGTATGCGCAAAAATCCTCGACCAAAGCAGGGATTTTGCGCTCGAACTTGACGTAGAACGATTTGAGGACGTTCAAGCGGTTTCCGCTTGGCTGTCCGGCTACAATCCAGTTGATATTTGCATTGTAGTCCATGCCAATGCAAATAGGGGCCAGAGGGTTGATGTCCTCGTCGGCCCTGCTGTCAAGACAGCCGCCAATGGTGCTGAACTGCGACGCTGCCTTGATGTCGTAGTTCTGCTGGCTTGTTTCCTTCAGGATTCGGTCATAGCCTAACTCATCGAGGTAGGCGAAGTTGGAAGCATCATACTTGTGGTACTCCTGCATCGACGAATAGAAGCCGTCGTGTGTGATGCCGATGCGCTGACATAGGATAGAAGTCTGAAACGTCTTCGGTGTCAAGTCGCGTTTCATTTGCCGCAAGTATTCTTCGCCGAGTAGCTGCAAGTTCTCAATGGTGCTGTACTCCTTATAGTACACGGCCACGGAGCGCATCTTATTGAGCGACTGGTCGAGCCATTTCAGATAGCCGTGAAGGTATTCAGGAACAGGCTTGTGCTGCTCCTTCAGTTCGGCGATGTGCTGCTTGGTCTGCCAAATCTTGAAGATGGTGCCTTGAATTGTCTCTATCAATTCAGGATCCATCTTCTCGCGGTAGTGCAGGAACCACGACCCTTTTTGTGTCTGGGGCATGTCGGACAGCACCATCATGGAGTGATTGAACGAGTGATGCCCGAAGTACGAGCGAATGCCGCCGTTGGCGGGCAGCGTCTCGTCCTTCAGTTTGTTGTAGTCAATGAACTTGGCTTCGTCAATAAGAAGCCACGACAGCGTAAGAGAGTTGCTGGAGCCAGGCCTGTCCTGACTGATGATGATGGCCACTGAGCCATTGTAGAACGTAATGACATGCTCATAGTCGGCAGGCTCAGTGATGGGCTTTGCAAACGACTTGGGCGGTTTGCGCCCAACGACATAATGGATGCCGTTGATGTAGCCCCACCTTTTCCATGCGGCCAACAGGCCGGGGATGGTGTTGGTCAGGCCATGCTTGAACGTCGGTACCACGATGCCGCCTGTACTGCCCGGCATACGTTGCATGTTGCGCAGCACAAAGGGTGATGCTATGGAGTCCGTCTTACCCGTGCGTCGCCCGGCCACAATCACCGTGGTCTTGGCACCGATGTACTGTGCCAGGAGCTGGGGCTTGTTGAAATAGACTCGCTTCTCATGGAGCTTCGCCTCGATGTCCCATTCTGCAATATGCTCAGGCTTCTGGATCATTTTTAGGCTCGTCGAAAATCTCCTCAAAGTTCATGTCGGCAGACTCATATTCGATATTGAGCGTATCAGGATGCGACACACCAAGCTCCTTGGTGAGTTTCTTGATGCGCTCTTCGATATTCGGCACGGGATTGATGCCCACCACTCGCGGGTCGGTTGTGGGAAAGAACGGCTGCACGACAATCATGTGATACGGCACGGCTGTCTCATCCTCCACATCGATGCGGTTGTACTTCGCATACGAGGTGGCCGCTTTCTCCATTGTCTTCGTGTCCTTGCGCTTCTTGGCCATCTGATACGTTTCCAGTATCATCTCGTTATACCGCCAGCGGTGGTAGTCACGGGTGGCCTCAGAGAGATTGGGCAGCAAGGACTTGACAATCTTCAGGTCAGCGTATGCCGTTACCTTGGAAATGGTGTACCGCTGCATGATTTCCTCGACAAACTGGCGGTCTTTCGCGTCGGGGTTTGCGATGCACCACGTCACCATGTCGCGCAAACGCAGGATGTGCTCTATTTGCGTGACAGCATAGTTCTTTGCCTCTAACTCCTCCTTGGAGGTGTAGAGGTCGGCACGGGCGATATCTATGATGCTTGGCAGTGGCATTGCTTACTCGTCATCTTCCATGTCCATGAGATTGCGCTGCGCATTCTCCAGTGCGAGGGGACTGCCGACGTAGGCAAGTTGCATTTCCTGATGCAGCAGCTTCACCTTGGAGGAAGCTTTGCCTTTATGGTATCTCTTACTGATTTCAGTAGAGCGGTCGGCAATGTCCTCACGCAACTGTTCGGCTGGCACGTCAAGGATAACGGCCATGTCGCTTATTTTCAGATAAATTGAAGCATATTGTTCAATCTGTTCTAAAACTTCATTTGTATATTCAAGATTCATTGATGCGCTGCTGGAATAAGTCGTAGAGAGGCACTGAGTGGTTATCTATGAGGTCAGTCACCTGGGCATGGAGCGTGTCGAATATGGCTCTGTCCGTTGAGACAAACGCCGATTCGTGGCGATTGCCACGGGTCAGGTTCTGCGACGTAATGACCGAGACGGCTTGCCCCGTCTCGGCCAGCACCAGCAGAATCTTGGAGTGGTTGTCAGTGAGGAAGGTACGCTGTATGACCTGTGTCATGAACGACCAGAGCTTCAGCGTCTTGTTCGTGGCCTTATGGTCAAGAACCAGGTTAAACTCACTGACGCGGCCCGACTTCTCAATGAAGAATAGCCGTCGCAGAAACTCCTCGGAGATGGAGAATGAAGTCTGCCACACCTTGGCCGTGCCTACCTGTTCCAATATCCATTCGAGAAGGTCTGCGACCTGAACGGCATTGGAGAGGTAGGCTTGTGAAGCACACTCTGAGAGTGGCTTCAGCACGTCGGCCATTGATGCGGTGCGCTTCATGCTTTCTTGTCGGCGGCTTTCTTAGACGATGCCTTGCGAGTGTTTTTCTTGGCCGTAGCTTCAGGCGCAGGCACTTCAACCGTCTCGTCTGCTTCAGCTGGCGAGTCGGTTGAAACTGGGGCAACCGTCTCGGCTTTTCCTAAAGCCGTGTCGGTTGGCTCTTCTGTGGGAGCTGCGGCGGAGCCGTCGCCTACAGTAACTGTTGCGCCAGCAACATAGTGGTCGTAAGCATCCCAGTTCTCATGCAGCTTCTTGTCAAGCGCAATGATTTCCTTCAGGAAGGGGTAGCGCTCGCTGTCCGGGCAAGTGGCATCGGCAAGGCTCAGCGAGCGCAGCTTCAGATGCAGCTCGCGCATACGGTGCACGATGTCCAGGTTCTCTGCATAGAGCACCTTGATTTCGTCCGGCAGTGAATCGTGATCAGCACGTTTGCCAGCCTTGAAGTCGGCAAACTCCTCCGACTTGCCGTTTACTGCACTGTCCGGCTTGATGACCTTTTTCACAATGGACTCCACCTTGGCTTGCATCTCCTCCACCTGCTCATGCGTGAGCTGCTGGAGGCGGAAATTGAGGTACTTCTGGAGCTGCCCCTTGATGAACTCGGCCTTGCCTTTCGGGTTGACCGAAATGTTATGGTACATAATCTTGTTGCCCGACAGCTGGAGCAAGAGGATGGCACCTTCGTCCCAGTCCTTCTGTTCGTCGGGCGTGTTCAACCACTCCTGAAGATGGGCGGTAAATTGAGGGTCTTGTTTCATAATAAATGGCGTTAAAGTATTACTATAACTTATTGTTTATTCCGCTGAAATACAGTATATTCTTTTTAAAATCTTCAAGTGCAACTTTCATCGACTTTAACGTATTGCCAGTGGTCACAAAATCGTCGAAGCAAATGATATTCTGTTCCTTGGGAACATAGTTGACCGTGAAGACTGCGTTCATGCGCTGTCGTGTATGGCAGCTGCATACATCTTCATAGAAGGGGATTCGCAGACGTTCTGCAATCCCCTCCGAGATACGTGTGGCGAAGTTTTTCACCATGTGTCTGCGCTTTGGCGAGGTGATGATGCACCAGCCGCCTTTGCCCAGATCAGGGCCGAGCAGTTCGCCAATAAGCCTTGCCATATTGTCGGCGAAGAACGGCACCATTGCATCGTCGCCCTTGATGTCGGTCAGGGTTCGCCCGTAGACCGACTTCTGCCACAGGGCGATGAAGTACAGCCCTGCGCGGTGGCGTAGATACGGCTTCGTCGTGAAGTCACACCGGGCTTCTACGGTCTTGTCCCAGCCCTTGCGCTTCTTCTCGGCGAAAAGGTCCTGGCCTTTTGGCCGTCCGTTCTCCCTGCCATGGGCGGCTTTCAACTCGCCCACGGCAAGGGAGAGGTCAGGCGGTGCAATGTCCTTCAGGACTTCGCCGAGGTCAAGGGCGTTACGTCCGTCCATGGGCTATCAGGCATCGACGCCGGGCAGCGTGCCGTCCTCTGTGGCAATCGTTCCCGTGTAGAAAGGAGCGGGGCACTCGTCGGAGGCTTCCACGTTGATGGTGGTGCTGGCCGTGCCGGAGGCACCCTGTCCGAGATCCTGGGCAACAGTTGTTTTTGTCTGCCACTTCTCTGAGCCGACGACGCGACGCGCCCCCCTCATGTCCTCGACTATGAATACATTGTCGTTGTTATTGAGGTAGGCAGCTGCGGCAGAGGCATCGGCATCGACTCCCGGATGAACGGCGACGAGCTTGTTCAGCTGGGTCTGCGAGGGGTATTCACCCTGCGCCTCGGAAGTCAGCTGCGACTTGTCGGGGATGATGTCGATGTAGTGCCACTTGGCATCGGCGCGGAGCGTGAAGTTACCGCTGTACTTGGCCGTCGAAAGGCGACCGTTTGTGTCGTGTGCCAGCGTGGGCCACGAAACGATGTCATACTTTGAGATGTAGTAGATGCGCCGCTTCACGCCGGGCAGCTCAGGCTTACCCTGGCACCATGCGAGCGACCTTTGTACTGAAGAGCAATCAGGCATGATTTTATGAATTTAGAATTAAGACTTTAGAATTAAGGGTTATCGCTATGCGAGTAGGAATTGAGAGTTACAGGCTAAATCTGTGTGAATGTCTCAGGCGTGGCCTCCGTGGCATACATGGCCGCTGTTCCGTCGCCCGTGACGAACAGGTCGGAGTAGTGGTAGAACGGGGCCGGCACGTCGTCGCTTGCCTCGACGGTGATGGTGGTACTTGCGGAGCCAGTGATGCCCTGTCCCGTGTCCTGTGAGACAGTCACCTTTATGGGGTAGTCCTTGTTGCCTACGACACGGACGTTCCCGTTCAAGTCCTCCACCATGAACACTGTCTCGTTGTTGTTGAACCATGCGGCTGCAGCAGCTGCATCGGCCTCAATGCTGGGGTGTACGGCTACAAGCTTGTTCAACTGCGACTGCGCGGGGTACTCGCCCTGCGCCTCCGATGTCAGCTGCGACTTGTCAGGCAGTATGTCTATGTAGAGCCATTCCTTGTTTGTGGCCAGCACGAACTCCCCATCATAGACGGCGGACATCGGGCGTCCCATGCTGTCCTTCGGCAGTGTCGGCCATACAAGGATGTTGGCTCTGGCGGTGAAGTAGAGCCTGCGGCGTATTCCCGCATACTGAGGCTTACCCTGGCACCATGCAAGTGACTTTTGGATAGATGAGCAATCAGGCATAGGTCATATTTCAATTTACGGATTTACAATTTTCGGTTTGAAAGAATTGGAGCCAGAGCCTTCACAGGTTCCGGCTCCCGTCGAATCTAACGTATGAAAAAACTATTTAAGTAGAGTTGCAATGCACTGTTAACCTCCCTGCTGCCCGCCACCTCCGGCGGCTGCTGTTGCCAGCTCGACGACCTTCAGGCGGCGCTTGTCTATGGACTCGAACTGCACGCCGAAGAACATGGTGGCGATATAGGAGAGAATGAACGGCTCGTATTCCTTGACCATGACGTTCTCCGTGTCGCCCATCTGGTCGTAGCCGACGAGCATGTTGATTTTCGGCGACACATGGAAGAACTT
>JAEEGL012521757.1_pt1 | contig 37609 bp, 27 predicted proteins | sample 9134231 | NCBI WGS metagenome assembly JAEEGL01 (sample SAMN16246548, study PRJNA631951) | gut metagenome | biome: gut microbiome; feature: rumen; material: fiber-attached | host: Bos | place: Iran: Karaj | collected 2018-10 | reverse complement strand
TGTCTATTTTATCATATTCTTTTAACTTTGTGAGCTCCAGAAAATGGAGGCCCAAGTCATGGGTCAAAACTTTTTTGCTTTCTATTTCCATTATCTGCCCAAAATGGTGCGGGCGGGTATCCTCGGTAAAGAGATTAAAGGCCAGCACATTTATGCCGATTACCGGATGAATAATGGAATAATGATCGCCTTTTTTAAGCTGCGAGCTGATATTGTGCTCGGCATAGTAAAGTGTGCGCTTTATATAATCGCCTTCTTTGAGCACCTGCATCTCTATGTCAAAAATCTCTCCATCGGCAGTCACCGCTTTTACATCGGTTATCGATTCTTTATCATCAAAAGTTTTCTTGTAATTAAAAGGAGTTGTAACGCTAACCGAGCGCACTTCCGGCTGATGACTGTCACGCTGGACGGCATTTATGAGCGAAAGTAAAAGGCTCTCGTTTTTGCTGTCGCCAAAAAGGCAGCGAAAGACATAATCATTGGTTACCTTAATAGTAGCGCGTTCTTCAGGTGTGAGGTGGATAATTTCTTCTTCTGCCAAATATTCTTCTTCATTAGCCATAATAATCTCCTGGTGGCTTTTTTAAATTATGGCCAGCCTTTAACATGGCTTTATGGAAAATGGCAAGGGAAATTTGGAACATATTTGTTATGGAATCGAGGCGAAAGCCCCCTTTTTTGTCTTACTGGCCTCACCGCGCAAAATATTTGTAAATTCATTGAGTTAGGCCACTTTCTGCAGCAAGAAGGAGCGATTTAGCTAAAAATTCAATAACTTAGGAGGAGAGGTCGGGCTGGCTTTAGCATAACTTTCAGGAAGTGGCTAGCGGAAATTGGCGGCCAATATTGCCAATACAATCGCCTACGCTTTGAGCTCTTAGGCAGTGCCGCACAAAATATTGAGGTTTAGAAATTTATAAGTTACCGGTTGCTAAAGTAACATGGCCTAAAGCAAAATACCATTAGGCATTGGTCACAGCAGCGTTACTTCGGCTTTAGAGAAGAAGAAAGCGCCTTCAATAGCGGCATTTTCCGGGCTGTCGCTGCCGTGGACGGCATTGGCGGTCATGCTGTCGGCAAAATCTTTGCGGATAGTACCTTCCGCCGCTTTGGCCGGATCGGTAGCGCCCATAGTCTCACGGGCCAGTTTAACGGCGTTATCCCCCTCGAGCAGCATGGCCACAATAGTACCGGAAGTCATAAAATCAACCAAATCGGCAAAAAATGGCTTACCATGATGCACGGCATAAAAGGCTTCGGCCTGGGTTTTGGTTAGGCGCAGCATTTTAAGCCCGCGCACGGCAAGCCCCTTCTTTTCAAAACGGGCGATAATCTCGCCAATGTGGTTTTTGGCTGTGGCATTGGGTTTAACTAAGCAGAGTGTACGTTCCATTTTTATTCCTCTATCGTTATATCGAGCCGACGCTGTGTCGGCTAAAATCCGGCGCATAGTACTAAAAGCGCGGACACTTGGCAAGTGTCAGAAAAAGCGCCTAACGTGACAAATAAATATTAATCGCTTTTTACGGCCTTTTCTCCTATAATGTCAGCCAGACTTTTAGGGCCCTGCCCTGTTTACCAAGAGGATATGCCATGCGTTTTTCCCATCGCTTTTTGTTTGTAGCCTCTCTGGCTCTCTGCACTGCTGCCTGCGAAGAAGAAGAATATGTCATCTGCCCGGGAAGCGGCTCGGTAAGAGGCCATGTTTGCAATGCCGCCAGTGAAAATTTTGTACCCAATGCCACAGTAACATTTACCCCAAAAACCATCAGAGGTAACTGCTTTGCCCCGGTAACCGTAAAAGCTGCTGAATCCGGCTACTATGTGGTGGAACACATTGCCGCCTCGGATTACACCGTAACTTATACCACCGACGGTTTTAACGACACCCGCGAAATCAAGGTTGACGAAAATGTCAAAAAAAGCGTGGAATGGCCGGAGTGTGTAGAACCTACCGGCACCGTCAAAGGGCGCCTATGTGATGAGCGCACCGGCCTTTGGGTCAACGGTGGAGAGGTGTCGGTGAGCACCAAAGCCGGCAAACTTACTACCACCACCGATGGCGAAGGCAAATTTTCTTTTGAGGCTCCCAGAGGCGAGCGAGTTATTCATGTGAAAAACAAAGATTACGAAAAAGATTATAATGTCACCGTCGCCGAGGGCCAGGAAATTATTATTGGCGAAGAGGCCTGCGAGCCAGTACAACATGGCGATATTACAGGACAAATTTGTTCATATTACGACGGAGAGAGTGATAATTATATGCTGGCCGGCTCTCAGGTTTTCGTAGAAATGGGCAATTTTTATCAATCGGCAGAAACCGGCGCCCAGGGCAAATTCATCTTAAGAGGTATTCCCGTCGGCGAAAGTATTACCGTCCATGCCAAGCATAACCGCTACAGTACCTCTTTTACCGCCAAAGTAAACGCCAATGTGGAAACCCCACTTGACACTCCAAAATGTGTAGATACCAGCAAAATTAAAATTGCCGTCGTCACCGGCTACCATGATAAATTTGAAGAAAATGTATTACCGGCTTTGAAATTCGATATTTACCAAAAATATAACCATGGCGACGACCGCAACCTGCCGCCAATACTTAATCCAAGCGGCAACGTTACCGTGATAGACGGCCGAAATCAGGATCAGCATTATATTACCGATACATTTTTGGGCAATCTCGCTTGGATGCAAGACTTTGATATAATCATCTTTAACAGCTCGGCTTTTCAGCGCCTCGATGGAGCCAACAGCTCTGTTGCCGCTAATATTAACCTCTACTTGCAAGGCGGCGGCTCTATTTACGCCTCTGACTATGCTTATGAAATCTTGCGTATCAGCCTGCGGGGCTATATCGATTGGGTGGGCAGTGAAGATGTTCCCTCCGGAGACAAAAATGGAAACAGTGCTAATCAAGGCGGCACAGGCCATGGCTACGACGCCCAAGCTATTAAAGCACCCTTAGCCGCAGCTCTTGGAGCAGCCGCCGGGGAAACCACAAAAGCCATCAAGATGAATTATAATAATAGCAACTGGGCAGTCATGGAGAGTTCCCAACCTGCAAAAACCACCGTCTGGATAAAAGGCGATGCGCCCTTAACTAACGGCAACAATCTGAGCAATGCGGCTCTCCTCGTGAGTTTTAAGCCCCATGAAAATGGAGGCACCGTTGTCCACAGCAGTATCACCATTAAAAGCCTTGACCAATCCACTCCCGATATGCTGGAAGCTCTAAAATACATCTTCTTTGAGCTCTAAACCGAAAAAGCCACTCACGTCTAAGCAGCCTCTTTTAAAGAAGAAAATAATTGTAGGGGAAAAAAAGAAGTGGTACTGCCTGCAGGCTTCGAACCTACGACCTCCTGAGCCACAGTCAGGCGCTCTACCAGCTGAGCTAAGGCAGCACCGAGCGAAAAAGCTTCTACAATAGTGGCCAGGGCTTGTCAAGGGAAAAAATTATTTGTTTTTCATGGCACCAATATTTTTCTGCATATTTAAGTAGCCATAGCGCGCCTTGCATGATAAAAGCCGCCATTGTTTGGTTAAGGCAATAACCGAACAATATGAGGAGAACAGCAAATAATGGCCGAAATTACTATAAACAGCGCTTTGTTTCAGGCTGACTCCTGGTGCTTAAGCTCTGCCCTAGCCTTGTCACTTGTCACCGGCCGGGCATTTAACTTTAGTGATTATAAAGTCGGCGGTCAAAGCGGCTTTTCCTCCGCTGATGCCGCCTTAATAAAGGCTGCGGCCGATATAAGCAATGCCGCCATAATAGGTGGGGCCATCGGGCAGGACAGTCTCACCTTTACCCCCGGAGAAATAAAAAGCGGCCTTGTTATGTTCACCAGCCAGAATTCCAATAATATAGGCCAGACTCTCACCACTGTTTTTCCAGCTCTGGCCCGGCAAAAAAGCCCTTCATTATTAAAACTGCAAGGAGTAACCCATTTGGCCGGTATGCCCACAGTGGACTATTTAGCCGAATGTTATTTTCCACTTTTGAGCCAAATGGGCGGCCATTATGATTTTCATACCGGGCAACGTGGTTTTTATCCCGTCGGTGGCGGTAAAATTCAGCTGGATATTCACCCGGCAGTACAGCATAAGCCGCTAAAACTTCTGGAGCGCGGCGCTCTTATAAAGCGCAAACTAACAGTTATTAATGCCAATTTGCCGGGCCATATCGCCGAGCGTGAATTAGCCGTGGCCCATAGTCGCCTGGGCTGGCCGGCCAAAGAGTGCCATATTGTGTTTGATAATTCGCCAACAACAGGCAATGTCATCAATCTGGCTCTCTATTATGAAAACCTTAATATGCTGGTTTCAGGAGTGGGCCAGCGCGGTGTGCGGGCCGAAAAAGTAGCCGAGGATGCCACTGCCGAACTTATAGAATATATGCAAAGTGTTTTTCCCGTTTCGGAAAAACTCACTTATCAGCTGATTATTCCCATGTTAGCTCTTGGAGGCGGCGAATTTTTGGCTCCTCCCCTCTCTCAAGAATGTCAAGTTCTCCTCAATCTGGCTGAGGCTTTTGCCCCGGGCCATGTCGCAGCCAGGCCGCAAAATGATGGTACTGTAGTGACTGTGCGGGCATTGTAGAGGCGTAATATTTTACGCCTCTACAATTTCTGCAATTTTACGCCGCTACAATGCCCGAAACAATTTTGGAACAAATGTCAACACAATTGGAAAAAGGCAAAAAAAAAAGGGCCCCTTTCGGGGCCCTTCTAGCTGGCTATAACCTGCGCTTAGTTTTGACTATCAAGTGCGGTCATCAACATCGGTATCGGCATCGGAATTGGAGTCGTCGCTATTGGCATCACTATCACTGCTAGCATCAGCTACCTTGCAAATAGCATCGAGATTCTCAGCATCGGTAACGCAGTCTTCATTAGCCTTGCAAATAATATCATCGGCCGGGCAATCAGGATCATAGTATTTGTTGGAAGCCACTTGTGTACCGGTAACGGTTTTGGTGCATTTGGCGGTACCGGCTCTTACAGACTTGTGTTGACAAACGTTATCTTTCTTTAAGAAGAGACATTCGGCATCGGTAGTACCGACACATCCGCCGAGGTTGGAACAATCAACAGCGTCATCCGCAAAATCGGTGCAGGCATCAGGATAATCAATAATCATAGAAGAGCCGTCACAGGAATAAGTGGGGCTGGCGCAGGGGCCCAAAAGGCTGGCATCTTCTTCGCAAATACCTTTTTGTTTGTTACAAACTTCGGTAGTTGTACAGCTTGTGCTCTTGTATTCAACATAAAAATACTTGTTACTCACCACGAGCTCACAGGTGAGAGTTTGAGCAAACTCTTTGGCGCCTTCAACAGAGGCCACACATTGACGCTTCACATAATTAGCGCTATCGGTCGCAGCATCGGCAGCAGTACAGGTACCGCAAACCAGGAAGTTTTTCGTTTCAACAGAGCATTTCACGCATGAGTTTTTAACGTCATCTGCGCTAATTTCTGAGCAGGCTTTAATAGCCTCAGGTTTGTTATTGTCTTCTGGTTTTTCGTCTTCGTGTTTACAAGCGGCTAAATTCAGGGCAGCCATGAGTCCCATGACTAAAAAAAGGTTCTTTTTCATTTTTTTATCTCCTATATAAGGTTGTTAAATTTTATTGCGGGTGAACCGTACCCGCAAATTCTGTCGGCCTTATATACCAAGTAAAAACCATTTGCAACAATTTTTAACATTTTTTTAATGGACATGTCAAAAAGCTGGAAGTAAGTTAAAATCCGAGCGCATTTTTAGCTGCAGGCTGCTTTTCATCTTTGGCCGAAAGTATTGGCCGGCCGGCAAGCGGCCACTTAATGCCAATGTCAGCATCATTCCAAATTATCCCCGCATCGGCCTCCGGGTGATATTCATTTGTTACCTTGTAGATTAAATCGGCACTTTCCGAAAGTGTTAAAAAGCCGTGAGCAAAACCGGCCGGGATATAGAGTTGGCGGCGATTTTCCGCACTCAGTTCCACCCCCACCCACTGCAAAAAAGTGGGTGAAGCCGGGCGAATATCCACCGCCACATCAAAAATGGCCCCCTCAGCCACCCGCACCAATTTGGCCTGCGCAAATGGCTCTTTTTGATAATGCAGCCCTCTAAGAACGTTTTTGGCTGAGCGCGAATGGTTATCCTGTACAAAGGGGCCGCTTATTCCCGCCTCTTTAAAGGCCGATTCCTTAAATGTCTCCATAAAAAAGCCGCGGTCATCGCCAAAAAGCTGCGGGGTGACCAAAATCACCTCTTTTATGGCTGTTTTCTGAAAATTAAAAGACATATCAACTCCTCACCGGCTAAGAGCCAAAACCTACTTAGCAGATATTTGTTAAAGATTAAAGCCTTTGAACTTTACCCAAAGTATAAAACCATGTAATATCATTTTCACGCTGCTGGAAAGTCGGCCTTGTACCCGGCGCTCCAAGATGGCCCGCACAAAGGAGAAGACTATGAAACGCTCTTTTTTAACCGCTGTTATCACTATTATCGCTATGTTTTTCATCTTTACCGGCGAGGCTAAGGCCCAATACAAAAATACCATGTTTGGCCTTGGTGTGGCCTCACACTCCATTTTCGCCAGCAAAGATGTGCCCAGTTTACAATTTTTCCCCAGTGGAGCCATAGGCGGCGAGTCGCTCTTTAAGATGGGCCATGACCACTGGTGGTTTGGTGTAAAATTGCATGTTGGCTTTACCGCTCATCGCGATCCGCTCGTGCGCGAGCAACTGGGTGTCCTCATGATGCTACGCGCCGGCCTCGGTATTCGCTACGTCATTTTGACCGACCGCATCAGGCCATTTATCCAACTCGGCGGTACTTATAACCGTATCTTTTACTTTACTGATGATAAAAAAGCTAGCGTAGCCGCTGCTGCCGATGTTTATTTAAAACACCGCAACCTTGGCTCTTTAAGCCTTACTCCCGGCGTGGAATTTGTCTATAAACGCAATATGTCCATTCAAGTAGCCATAGATGGCGAGTGGGTTATTGTTTATAACGACAAACAGGCTTTTGGCCTCTTTCCCAGCATAACTTTTATGTTCTATATGTAAAAAACTAATGTTTAAAGTCACTCTCCCTCTTAGGTAATAAATAGATAAAAAGCCGTGGCTGGCTTTTTCAGGGCTGTATTTTAGTGAAAACTCTCGATCGTTATCTCTTAAAAGAAATGCTTTTGCCCTTTTTTCGCACCATACTCTTTCTCACCGTACTCATGGTATTTGGCCAAATGCTCAAGCTGGCAGAGCAATTTTCGGCCATGGGCCTTAGTGCTATGGCTATTTTAAAAGCCATTTGTTACTCCTTTGCCCCGGCTATGAGTATGATTTTACCGCTTGCGGTACTTCTCGCCGCCATTTTAGCTTATGGGCGCCTGGCTGCCGATGGAGAAATTACAGCTTTCGCTGCCGCCGGCTATCCGTTTAGCCGCCTTTTGTTTACTCCGCTTTTTTTTGGTCTCCTGGTGAGCACAGCTTCGCTCTTCTTTTCGGTTTACGGCGAACCATGGGGCATTCGCTCGCTGCAAAAACTGCTTTCCGATTCGGTTAAAGAGAGTTTAAGCCGCGAAATAAGACCGGACACTTTTTATAATTGGCTGCCGGGCATTATGCTCTATACCGGCGGGCGTTCTACCAATTCCACTTTAGAAAAATTACTCTTTGTCGATACTCGTAACAGCGAAGGTATTTTGGCCGTCACCGCCCAAAAAGGCCAGCTTCTCCCCCTCTCGGACAGCTCAGCCATACTCTTTCATTTAAGCCAGGGAGCAGTATATTTGGGGCAAGATGAAAAGCTCACCAAAGTGGCCTACAGAACCAATGATTACCGCTTGGATTTGGGCAAACTTTCCGGCAAAGGCGAAGGGCTTTTTGTAGAGCGTCAGGGCATGACGCTCGGAGAACTCACCAAAGCGGCGGCCGATACCAACCTATCAAACCGCACGCGTCAGCGCTATCTCACCGCTTTTCATAAAAAACTGGCCTTGCCTCTAGCTGGCATCATCTTTTCACTTTTGGGCGCTCTTTTAGCCAGTAGCCGTCAAAGAAACAGCTTGGCCAAGGGGCTCATTATCGGCGTGGCCGTCGTCGGCATTTACTACTATATTATGCGCACCGGCGAGCTGGCGGCCATTCGCGGCGATATGCCAGCTTGGCTGGCCATGTGGTTACCAAATATGATTTTTATTGTTTTTACCACCAGTTACGCCTTGGTAAAGAATCTGAGAAAGGGCTAAAAATGCTTTTCGGCGTATTCAGGCGCTACATTGTAAGTGGCTATTTGGCCGCCACGGCTGTATTGCTCTTAGCCCTCATCATTGTTATTTCCATTGCCATGATGGTTGAAGATGCGCAGATGTTAAGCCAAACCGATGACTCCTTCGCCTACCTAATGGAAGTTATCTTTCTGCGCGCTTTTACTTATGGATATCAGCTTTTACCAATTGCCGCCTTCCTGGGCGCTCTCGTCTTTGGAGCCCTAATAGCCAAAAGGGGCGAGCTAACAGCACTTTATGTAGGCGGCTACAGCACTTGGCAGATCGGCCGCCCCATTATCGGCACTGCCCTTTTCATGGCTCTTTTTACCCTCTGGGCCGGCCAGGTATCCATCCCCTGGGCCACCAACCGTCTGGTAGCTATGCGCGGCCTTGACAGTGCCGTGCGCCAACAAGCCGGTCCCAGTTTGGAACAGTGGTTTAAAAACGGCCCCTACATTCTCCACCTGCCAGGTGTCAATATAGAGGAAAAAAAGCTCATAGATGTCCTGGTATTCAAACAGGATAGCGCCGGCGAAATCAGAGAGTGGTTTAGCGCAGCCGCTTTGCAATATCTGCCAAAATCCGCCGGGCAAAAAACATGGCTTTTAAAAGACGGCCGCCATTTTTTGCTGGCTACAGACGGCAGCATAACCGCTTATAATTTTGCGGAAGAAGCTATAGATTTATCTGTACATCTGCCCGATCTTCTGGATAGCTCCGGTCGGCCGTCGCAACTGACTCTTGGCGAATTAGAAGAGAGCATAGCCAGAAGAGAGCGCACCGGCCGCCTCACTCGCTATCATCTTTACGAATATCATCAGCGTTTTGTGTACCCTTTAAGCCTTTTGGTACTGGTACTCATTTCCATTCCACTGGCTCTGGTGCCGGATAAAAACCGCTCTATTTCCGGAGCGCTTGGCAGCGGCACCATTGTTGCTGCCTGGGCTTACGGCATCACTTATTTATCAAGATCGATGATGTCTTCCGGTTCTATCTCGCCCATTGCCGCTTCCTGGGGCGCACTTTTAGTTACCTTTTTCGGCGCCATGCTTTTTTACCTCTTTTTAAAAAGATTTCTGCGGCTATAACACCTGCCGGCTTTGCTGGCAAAACAAGGCTTATACTTCCCACTCTTCAATCACACACTCATGCTTTTTAGGCTCATCGGCCTTGGCACTGGTATTGTAATTTACTCCGCAAAGCAGCACTTTACCTTTATAATCCGCAAAAACATTGGGGTAACGATGTGACTTAATTTGCGCAATAGCACCCTCCGCCGATTTATCCCATTTGAGCTCAAAAATAATAGCCGGATTTCCAGCTTTAACTGGAATCAGCACAATATCGGCAAAACCGCTGCCAGAAGGCAGCTCGCGCACAAAGATATAATCTTTGCGTCCGGCTGAGCAGGCATACATAACAACAAGAGCCAAATCGGACTCGCGGTTATAAGTGAGCACCAAGGAGAGGTCATCATGCACCTTTTGCACTTCATCAGCTACAGTTGGTGCATCTTTGGCAAGGAGCGCTTTCATCAGCTTTTTGGAGCGCTGATAAGAATCATAAAAGCCCGTCCAACCACAAGCGCGGGTAGCCTGAATAAATTCCAAATATATCTCATGGTTAGGAATATAACACTCTTCGTTTTCTACATCATAAGCCAAATAACCCAAATGAATTAAAAGCGTCAGCGCATCATCACGGTTATTTATTTCATCCAGTCTATTGCGAAAGCTGGATGTATCAACCGGAACATGCCGGCCTTCCAAAAGGTCTTTGACATTATCTTTAAGTCCATCAAAATTCATGGAAATATGGTCGGAAATCTGCTCATAAGTACCGGTTTTTGTCCAGTAACTGCCAAACTCGCCGCTGGTTACGCAATTGTAAATAGAATTTGGATTATAAATATGGCCAAAATTTCTAAGCTTATAACCGTCATACCAGCGCTGACACTCGGCAAAAGAGACATTATACCTGGCACATAGCCCTTTTACTTCGCTCTCGGTAAATCCCACAAAGCGTGACAACGTTTTGGCATCAACCATGGTATATTCTTTAAAAAGATTCATGGCTGATTCGGTATTGTATTTAATGATGGGAAAAATACCTGTTAAGTAGGCCAAGGCACAAAAAGAATCGGTGTTGCCGCTTTTAAAAAGCTGGCGCAAAAAAGAGACGTAACTCTCCTGATAGCCGGCCGGAGCTTTATGGCGAAAGAGTGCGTCCCACTCATCGACAATAATGACAAATTGCTCGCCGTCTTTTTTATAAATGGCATCAAGAGATTCATATAAGGTCTTATTCTTGGTATTAAGGCAGTAAGGCCAGTTTTCCAAAAGTTCTTCCTGAATACTTTCGGTAATAGTGGCTACATAATTTTTATCGCGCTCATCACCCAAAAAAAAGGACTGGGCATCAAAATAGAGCACATTAAACTTATTAAGTCCCTTCTCAAAAGAGGGATCTTTGGCAATTTCAAAGGGGGCAAATAAGGCCCGCGAGTCACAGGTTTTGTCATAATAAGCGGCCACCATGTTGGCGGCAATGGATTTACCAAAGCGCCGCGCTCTGGAAACGCAAACATAACGTTCTGGCGAAAAAAGCCAATTGTTAAGCACTGCCAGCATAGAAGTTTTATCAATATAAAATGCTGCATTTTCAACAACTTGTCTGAATTTCAAATTTCCTGGATTAAGCCATCTGCCCATATAGTTCTCCAAACGGCGCACGCGGCGCGGCGCAACATAGGCATATTTTAATAAAATTGAGGTGCCATAGCAATAAGAGAGACTTTTTAGTTGACTCAAGAAGGAAAAGCTAAGCTAAGCTAACAACTTTCCTTGCTCCCTCAGCGAATATACCCCAGGCTTTTCAGCATGGCTTCGGTCTCTTTATTGATGGTCGGCTCACCGGCGTGAATATTTAGTTTATGACGCCTTTTTTCCCGCATAATACGGCGGTACTTTTCGGCAATTTCAGGATATTCGGTAATAATATCATGGCGTTCCAAAGGGTCTTTTTCCAAATCATAGAGTTCTTCGCGGCCGCGAGTTAAATTATAAGCTGGCACAACCGAACTCATTTTTAAATGGCGTATATATTTATAGCGGCTGTCGCGCACCATAGCGAGAGAAGCACCGGCATGTTCGCTATAAGCCACTCCAGCTCCGTCAGTGAGCTCACCGCGAATAACCGGCAGCAGACTTTTACCACGAATATTAGGAGGATTAGGAATAGCGAAATATTCCAAAATTGTCGGCATGATATCAATAGTTTCCACAACTTGGTCCACTACCACCCCGCTTCTCTCCGCTCCCGGCAAGTACATAATAAGCGGCACTCTCAAAGTGGGCTCATAAAGGCCAAAGTGAATAAAATACATATCATGCTCGCCTAGAGACTCACCGTGGTCGGAGGCAAAAATAATAGCTGTATCATCAAGGCGTCCCCTAGCTTCCAGCTCTTTAAAAAGCTCACCCATCTCATCATCGAGATAGCTCACTGCTCCCTTATATTGAGCCAAAACATAGGAAAGATCGGTTATGCCCTCCAGCCATCTTTTAAAGAAAGGATGGTCCGACATGTGAGTAGGCAAAAGCGGCCAGATATTTTGCAAAGAGTGATTTTGCGGATCGTTTTCATCGCCGGCATAGTAAAAACGGTTATACGGAGCCGGGGGGCGATACGGCGTATGGACATCAACCAGGTGGAGCCAGGCCAAAAAAGGTTCATCGGCACTAAGACCATCCAGCCAATTTAGAAAAATTTTCATGGTATCATGAGCGCGGCGCGGGCGATTTCCGGAATAAAAAGTTTCCACTCCCTGCACAATATTGGAAACTTCCGGGTTCAAATGAGGCATATTCACAATGGCAAAAGTGCGAAATCCCCGGCCGTGCACTTGTTCAAAAAGTGTAATAACATCATCGGCTATGGCTTCATAATTAGAATAAGCATTATGATCTTGCAAATAGAGGCTGGTAAACATGGAGGCATGCGACGGCGTGGTAGTGGTAGCCGCAGTTATAGCTTGGCGAAAAAGCACCCCGCTTCCGGCCAGACGGTCGAGATAGGGTGTAAGTATCTCCTCATTGCCATAGCAAGAAAGATAATCAGCCCTTAAAGTATCGGCGGTGATCATAATCAGGCCTGTAGCCTTGTCGGCGCTTTTTATGCGCTCTTTGCTGGTTTTAGCGTGTTCTTTGGGAGTTACCTTGTGCGGCGGCGGATCTTTGGACTTATTTTCCTGTAATTTCACAAAATTATCCACTAGGTCAAAGAGCTCTTTATCCTTTTTGCAGCCGCTAAAACACGCCAGGAACGAAAAAATCAATAATATATGCCAGCTATTTTTTAGCATTTTAACCTCAATTTTTGTTTTTCAAGCCATTTCATAGCTAGCCAATTTAAGATCACCATTCTATAATTCGTAGCCGGAACGTGCTACCGACGCTTATTTAAGCAGGTTACCCGATGAAAGTAAAAAAAACAGTATTTATTATAGTGATTTTTCTCTTGGCACTCTTGCTTTGCACTCCCCAAAATGCCGACGCTACGGAAAAGCCTCTTTTTGCCGGCGGAATGTTTTTTGCCCTGGAGCCTGTTAGCATGACAAGTAGCCCTCTAAATTCTTTTTTAGGCCTGGGGCTGGGCGGGCGCCTTTATTTTTATGTGAATAAACACCTCCGCCTCGGTGGGATGGGTTCGGTGATTAAACGCACAGTCGGCACAAACGAGCACCGTTTTCAGCAAGGTGGCGGCGGGCTTTTGGTGCATTTTGCACAGCGTTTTAAATTTTTTGAACTGGCCGGCGGCCTCTTTATCGGCGGCCAGGCTATAAGGCTGGAAGAAGTACAGGAGGTAACCAGTGAGGGGTATTTTACCGAAAAAAGAACTCACACGGCTTCACTGCTCATAACTCCGCAAATTGATTTTACTTTTTGGGTAACAAAAAAGCTGCAGTTATTTATTCTGGCGGAATATAGGCATCCTTATTTTGCCAAATATCTTCTGGGCCACACGGCTCAAATATATTTAGGTCTGCATTTTGCGCACTAAAACGGGAGTTTAATATGGAAACAAGAGAAGATCTTATCAAATTACTGCCTGAACAAATACAGCGTCTCTTTTCTCCGTCAACGCCGGTGCAGCCGCGCTTGATGGCCGCCAAAGGTCTTTTGCCCACTTCGCCGGAAAACCTGGTACTGACCATGCTGCTTTTACAAAGCGATAGCGAAGCCATAGTAGCTCAGGCGGCCAGAGAGACTTTGGCCAAAATGCCGGCCAATATTATGGTTAGCGCCATAAAACACGAAAAAACACCGGCCGTTGTTTTGAGTGCCATTGCCCCACTCGCCAAGGTGAGCAAAGAAATAGCCGAAGCCCTGCTCTTAAATCCCAAATCCGGCGATGACATTCTTGTGACCATTGCCAGTGTAGGTGATGAAAATAGCTGTGAAATCATTGCCTTAAATCAGGCGCGCATTTTAAAAAATCCAGCTATTGCCAAAGCTCTGGCCAAAAATCCCAAAGCGTTAAAATCCTCCATTGACCGCCTCTTTGATTTTTTGGTGCGCAGCGGTGCCGCTTTGGAGGATTCACCGGAATATGCCGAGGCTTTAGAGCGCCTCTCCCCCAGTGAGCGCGTGGAAATGGCCAATAAAGTTGAGCTGCCGCCGGAAGCCATGGCCCTTTTGGAAAAACCGGAGGTTCAGACGGCGGCGGCGACCCAGGTTGCACCACAGGCACCTCAAGCGCAAGCAGCTCCGGCACCGGCCGCTCAACCGGCAGAAGCGGTCACTTTTGCCAAAAAAGAGGAGGCACCGGCTGAAGAAGAACAAAAGCGCATGCCTATGATGAAGCTCATCGGCACTTTAAATACCGCCCAGAAAGTGGCTCTCGCCACTAAAGGCAATAAAGAGGCACGGGCCATTTTAATCAAAGATGCCAATAAGATGGTGGCTACTTCGGTTATCAAATCACCGGGCATTACCGAACAGGAAATTGCCGCTGCCGCCGCCAGCCGTTCGGTAAATGAAGATGTCATCCGCATTATTTGCAAATCGGCTTCCATGATGCGCGGCTATTCGGTAAAAGTAGCCCTCGTCAATAATCCGCGCACTCCTCTGCCTCTAGCTATGAAATTACTCACCCAGCTTAGAAAAAACGACGTAAAGATGGTCTCCAAAAGCAAGGGGCTCCCCGCAGCACTCGTTAATTTGGCCAAGAAGCTGGCCACTTCATAAAAAACGAAGGAAAAACAGGAAGATAAAGCAAGAATACTTTAATTTATATCATATACCGATTGCACGGTGGTCTCAAAAACGTAATCGTCAACACACCATATTTTGCCTTCATCCATATAGCGATAATAGCCGTTTTCGTCCGGCTCAATTTGGAAAAAGACGGCATTTTTCAGCGAGCCGCTGAATGTTTCACCCTTATTGCCCCACTTGTCAATTTCAAAATCGCCCTCACCGGCAAAATAAAGTTCTTTGCAAATACCGGCAACACAATTGGTGGAAATAACCAAACAAGTGCCGCAATTATTGGGATCGACATCAATAGTAAATTTGCCAGTTTTGCCCAGTTTCGGCCGCGAACCGTAATCTTTATAAAACTGCATATCGAGATAAGTTACCGCTTCATTATTACTATTACTGGGAATTCCGGACATAAGAATAAAGTCGTACCAAGGATGGTCCCAAAAAGCCAGCTTTGTCTCCGGCTCAAAACCGTTGTAAGTACAATAACTTTTAGGCTCTTTATTATTACAGGAGGCAACCAAAAGCCCGATAATTAACGCCAGGCAACAAAGGCAGCTTTTTTTCATATTAATTCTCCCCAGCGACTGATGCATGAGAAACCTCAGCCGACTGCTCAGGCGGAGATTCTACACCTTTTACAAAAACTCTGCTACAGTTTTTACCGGCCTCCTTGGCCGCATATAACGCCTGATCGGCCATAGAGATCAATTCCGCACAGTCTTTTGGGGCGTTTTCCGGCGTGGAAGCCACCCCGATGGAGGCTGTTATGGAAAAAACATTGCCATCATACTCAATGCGCTCGGCAGCAATGCGCTTTACAATGCGATCGGCCACACCCATAGCCGCTTTTAGCGGCGTATGCGGCAAAATAAAGGCAAACTCCTCCCCGCCGTAGCGAGCCACCACATCATCGGATCTAAGTCCCCTTATAACCAGCTCGGCACTCTTTTTTATCACTATATCACCGGCTTGGTGGCCATAATTATCATTAAAAGATTTAAAATTATCCAAATCCATCATAAGCAGAGAAAGCGGAGTATCGTTATGGCGCGAGCGGTACCATTCGTCGCTGATACGCTGATCAAAATAGCGGCGCACATAGAGCTTGGAGAGGCCGTCTTTGGTAGCCAGTTGATAGAGTTTGGCATTTTGCACGGCAATGGCCGTCTGACGAGCAATGGTGGAAAAGGCGGTCATGGTGCCGGCATCATAGGCTCCGCGTTGCTCGGTTTGCAAAATAATAATTCCCAGCACTTCCTCGTGGGCTAAAAGCGGCACACCCAGCCAAGAGTGGAAGCGAAAATCGGCTTTTTCAACGGAAATATTGTAATTTTTGGCTTCATTAGGCAAGTCTTTAAGCAGCAAAGGCTGCTTATTATTTATCACCACAGCGGGGAAATCGCCGCCAAGTTCGACCTGGTATTGCGAGCTGATTTGTCCATTACTCTCACTAAAGAGGGTATAGTCAACCAAAGTGTGATCATGCTCATTTAAGAGGCCGAAAATGAATTTTGAAGGCGTCCTGCGCACTAAGTTCTGGCTATATTCCGCTACAATAGCAATGAGCTCATCCATTTGCAATTTAGCGGATATATACTGGCCTACATCGTTAAGAGTGGCCAGCTGAGAGGCGCGCTGGCGGCTCAAAATATTTTGATCGGCCAGGCGGCGGCAGAGATAATTACAAATGAGATAAGCCACGGTGAGAGTAATAAAGAACCACACTCCCTGGTGCACATAGCCCAAAAGTAAGCCGGCACCCAGGGGAATCATCGCCAGCTCATAGCCGACAACACCTATATAAAAATGGGTAAAAACGCCCTTTAAAGTGCGCCCCTGGACCAAACTGGCAATAGAAGCAATAGCATAATGGATGAGCAAAAAAAGCGTGGTAAACAGGCTAAATTTAAAAGCAATATGCCAATCATCAAGGCCGGTTATATCAGTGCCGACAATAGCATTTACCAAAACGGCGGCAATAACCGGCACACCGCCGTTAAAGACAGTCTGCCCGGAAAGATAGCTGAGTTTCAGGGGCTCTTCGTCACTATAAAAGCGGCGCCACACAAAACGAAAGATTGTATCAAAAAAAAGCGCGAAAGCGGCAATGGCGGCGGCCACAATAGGGCCGATTATAAAAGCCACCGACATATAATAAGCGGTATCTATGGCAATTTTTACATGATCATAAACATTGAAAGTGAGCACACGGCACAAAATAGCCACTAGAACCGCAGCGCTGAGAACTCCATATTTCTCGCTGCTTAGCGGAGAAAACTCCTGGGTGCAAAGTTCATAGATGAGTAAAATCCAACCGCTAAGGCCAATCAGCCATAAATAGCCTATATGGAGCGGGCTGTATCTCTGACGAAATTTATGAAGCAGCGGCACCATGCAAGACTCCCTCTGCACCGCCTGGGCACAAAACCGCTCGGCGCAAAAAGTGCGGCGCGCTTTTATAATAAAAGTTTACTGACTTATTGGCAATCAGTTAGCTGCTTCGGTAGTAGTGGTAGAGGCCTTATTGAAGGCTTTTACCAAACGTGATACCCGCCGTGAAGCCTGGTTATTGTGGATAACCCCGGCTGATGCTGTTTTACGAATAACTTTAACTGCTTCCGGCAAAATTTTGGCAGCTTCTTCCATATTGCCGGCGGCAATGGCATCGTGAACGCGGCGCACAGCGGTTTTGAGCTGTGATTTACGCGCCCGATTGCGCTCTTGGTGCTTTTGATTTTGACGATATCTCTTCAGTGCTTGTACGTGATTGGCCATAAAATTCTCCTCAAATTCCTTACTTAAAGGCCCTATTCCACAAAGCCATAAAACACTTTAATCACCGGCAGACAATCCGCCGGCAAAAGAACTAGCGCATAGTAGCAAAAGGCAAAAAAAAGTCAAGGTGTATTTATAGGCCCGGGGTAAAGAAATTTTTACTATGCAAAAATTACCTACTTTGCTATGCAAAAAAGTTACTACTTTTGGCCGGCGGCGCGCTAAAACCGGCCAAATGGCCCTTCTGCTTTTGGCACGCTTTTTGCTTAAAATACTGGGCCTCGATCCCGGGAGTGGGTTATGAAGATAAAAGCTCGCAAAAAAGAAGAAGGTTATGTTTTAGTGATGGTGATGGGTGTTTTGCTCGTTCTCACCTCTTTAGGCATGGGCGCTCTCATGATGGCCGGCACCGAAATAGAAAGTTCGGCTTATGATGTGCAGCGCACCGGTGCCCGCTTTTGTGCCGACCAGGCCATGGCCATTATGCTCTCCAAATTTGCCGACAGTTCCTCTATGGTCAACGACTATGTCGCCGTGAGCACCGATGATAACCACGGTACCATGGAACTGCCGGTGGACAAAGCCGGCACCACAGCCACTTATAATTACTGGCTGGGCCATTTTGGCCAAAAAGACGAGCCGCAACAAATTGTTTATGCCGCTTCCACCGCCCAATCTGACGCTCTTTCGGCCTTAAACACCGTCGGCGTGAATCTCACCAACCAGTTGAGCCGTAGCGGGAGCGGCGCCAACAGCGTCACCAAATATTACAGCTTTGTGGTTACCTGCGCCGCCCCAAGCGGAGCCGAGGTGGAAGTACAAACGCTCTTAAAGAGAGGGCTATAATGGTTAAATGCACCAATAAAAACGCCGGTTTTACTCTACTTGAGCTCATGGCTGTAGTGGCTATTGTCGGCATTATGGCGGCCATTGCCGCTCCTAATTTTAGCAAAATGATTAAAAATGCCGACACCAGGCACAGCGCCGAGCAATTCTTCAGCATGGCCGCCACAGCGCAAACCAAAGCAGCTAAAAGCGGCCGCCTGCACTTTATCCATGTTGATACCGCAAACGATAAAATCGTGCTTTTTGAAGATACCGATAACAATTCGCAACTTGATGAGGATAACGACACTATAATATCGCAAATCGATTTGCCGCATAACGTAAAAATGGGGCCGGCAGACGGCTATCAAAACAAAGCGCTCGACGCGCCTTACCAGTTTATTATCCCCAAAACCCCCTGCTCTTTTTGCACAACAAGCGCCTCAAAACAAAAGGGTACTCTGGCCGTCGGCCCCGACCGCGAGCTCTACAAAGTAACCAATGATTCTCTTTCCAAAGTGGAATATGCTTATATAACCCTTGTGCCCGAAGATGATTACGATGCCGATGATCCCAGTACCAGGCTGGTGGTAATAACCACCATAGGAGAGGTGCGTTCATGGTACAAATAGCAGCAAGAAGAAACAAATATAATCGCGGTCTTACCCTGATTGAAGCCATGGTTAGCGCTTTTGTCTTTACCGTTGGTTCTCTGGGGCTGCTCTCCATGATGAACTACTCGGCCAAAGCCAACCATAATAGCCAAAAGATGATTGAAGCCAATGTTATTGCCAGCTCAACTCTATCGGCCAAATTACAACTCCCCAATGACGAGCTGGAGAGCGGACATAATCTCAAAAATATCACCGCTACCGGCGAGAATGCCGGAAATTATGAAGCCAAAGATGGCAATTTTGCCGTCAGCTGGACAGTAGATGAAGTAAATGCGCTTATTCCTTATGTTACCGTTACCGTCATTGTGCGCTGGTGGGATCCTTTGAGATCAAGCCAGGATAATCAAGGCAACGATGTTCATGGTGATTGGCGTACTTATTCTTTACAATCGGGGCGGGCGCTATGAAGAATACGGAGCATAGTAATAATCGCCGCCGCTCTGAACGCGGCTTTACTCTGGTGGAACTTATGGTAGCCGGCGTGGTCGGCGTAATCGTCGTGGGCGGGGCTGCCGGCATTTTGCTCTCTCAGGGGCGTTTTCACGATAAGCAAGTACAATTTATGCAATCTAATCGCTCACTTAGACAAGCTATTTCCTATATGCGCCCAAAAATAGCCATGGCCGGTTACGGCATACCGCGCACTTTGCTCACCTCATCCTACTCTGTTTCCAACTACGCGACAAATAGCGACGGCCAAAGTTTTGGCGACCGTTTGCACATCGGTTATCGCAATGTTCTAGGGGAATGGCAAGCCAGCCGCACCTCGGCCACTAACCTTTCGCTCACCATGCCGACAGCCGATGATTTAGACCCCGATTGGCCTAAAGGACAGGCTCTGTTTGTTTTTAATAATCCCGGCAGTTTCGGCACTGTAGTTTCCACCAACGCCCGCGTGGACGGCAGCAACAACATTTTGGTAAAGGCTGATAATCATTGGGGATTCGCTCTGCCGCCGCAAGATAACGATCACCTAAAAGTGGCTCTGCTTGAGAGCTATGTTTTTTATGTGCGTGCCGGAGTCAACAGCCAGGGTGAGAACTCCAATATTTTAGTGGTGGAACCGGGCATAGATTTAAATAACGATGGCAAAGTCGATGGCGATGACTATATGCCTCTGGCCGAAGATATACAGGAATTTAAAGTAAAATATTTTAGCGACAGCAACCACGACGGCTTTTTATCAGCTGACGAACTTACGGGCCTCACCGCCGAGGGCGTGCCCACAACCGACGAATTTGCCGTTGCCGATATTAAAGCTATTGAAATCACCATCACCGGTTATCAAATAAACAAAAACACCGGCGATAAAGAGCTTACCTCTATTTCCGAATATATTTCTCTGAATAATATGATGACCCAAAAAGGCGTGGTAGCTTCAGAAGCCGATGTAACCAATTTTGTGTGGATGGGCAGCGAAATTTTCCGCACCCAGCTTTAAGCCGGGCCGCAAGAAGAGGTAGCTATGTTAAAACAAAGCGTAAACAAACAAATTGAGGATAAAGTCATGAAAAAAGCAACCTTTAACGGAAGATGGGTGTTTTTATCGTTAATGGCGCTTTTGCTCCTGCCGAGCAATGCCAAAGCCGATGATATCGATCTCTTTTCGGTAGGCGGCAAAGCAGCAGCCAGCAACTGGCCTATCACCGTCACTTTTCTTATTGATACTTCCGGTTCCATGCTCTCTCACAACTGCGAAGATTGCTATAAAGATGGTTGGTATGAAAAGCAAGCACCAAACAATTCAAAAATTTGCGCTAATAGCAATTTTGATGAGCTTTTAGGGCCGGATATAAATGGCGATGGGGAGCGTGATAAGTATGTCGGTGTCTATGACACTGACGGCATAACTTGGCTAGGACCACATTACAAACCACTTGTAACCAAAGGCCCGGAAGCGACCGACTATTACAAAAGCTGCAGTATCTGGTACACTGCTGCCCCTTATTCTAATCGACCTGACGTATATGAAGCTCCTTCTATGAAAGGCACCGTTAATTCCTGCGGACGCGGGTCATCAAACGAAAAAGAAACATTTGATGCTACAGTATATAGATATTGCTCAAAGTATTCATCATGTGAAGAAATCAACCGCTGTGTCTATAGTATGCGTACTCAGGGTTACTATTCCACACTATGCGGTAGCGGTAGCGGTGACCCATATAATTCATGTAATTGTGGCCAAAATACCTCTGGCTCACAAGTTAATTTACCTTCTACAGATGATAATATCCATATTGAAGCCGAAGATATGACTAGAAGTAGTAGCTCATCTTGTGGAGGAGGTAATGCCAACTGTCTAACCCCGCGAATAGAAAGCAATAATGGGCGCACTTATATACGCGCCGATGTAGCGACCAGTACCTCAAGAACTTATGCCTACCAACTCTCTACAACCTTTACCGGTGCAACTGGCAGTTACATTATCACCCCGACTTTTAACCGTACTCCAGATGATGGCTCTGCCACACTTCGTGTCGAAAGTGTTAGAGGCAATACCGTACATGCTTCCGCCGTCATAGAACTCAACAGCGGCGCCATTACCGATCGCGATGATGGCTCGCTTGCAAATGCTTGGTGTAGCTATAAAAACAGTTGGCAAACAAACAATTCGCTAAAGCCGGATAGTCAAAATCAAGCTTGGGTAAGTCAGCCAATTACTATTGACCTAACTAACGGCGATACATTACGGTTAACCATCAAATATGGTAAAGGCAATGTCGAGCGTGTTTATGATTCTTGGTTCTGGCAATACAGCGATGAGCGAACGTGTAGTGGAGTAGCTATTGATGCCATTGATATCTCAAGCTTAAGGCGCTGCGATTTCAACACCCAGGGTCTAGCTACTATTGAATCTGTTCCCGGCACAGCCACCAGTAACTCTTGCCCAGTAAATCTCTCGGAACCTAATATCTCTGCTTCCAACAATTGTACCTTCACCAAAAAACACGCTTACCTTGGTGATTGGATGAATTTTAACCCCCGTCGCGATGTCCAAGTTTCGGCTGCTCTTTATTCACTCTTTGATCGCAGCGAATTGGAAGATGATATCCGCATCGGCATTACTACTTATCTTGATATTCCGTCAGCCAAACCTGGAAACAGTTCATCTAACGCCAATAAAAATCTACATTATACAGCCACAAAAAGCACAACAAAAGACATCCAGCCATCATGCGCAACTGTAAAAACCAAAACAGCATGTAGAGATAATAAGAAGGATACTCCTTGCCTTGAGGATGACATCAGAGAAGATATGAAAGAGGAAGTATATGGCATGATTGGAAAATTTGCAACTGGTACACCAATAGCCGAATCCATTGATCACGTAGGCTATTTTGCAAGAAAAACCGATGCTACTCAGGCTCAATTTTGTGACAAATGCCAATCTAATTCCTTTTTGATTGTTCTTACCGATGGTGAACCGACCGGAACCTATGATGCACCAAGCGGCGGGAGAGGTGGTTCATGCAGCGCTACAGGTTTGCCAACTGCCGATAATCTTTACGGAAGTGTTTTCAAAGATGATGGCGTACTAGCATTCAAAAACAATGCTTGTATGGACGAAGTGGCTTATATTTTACGAAACAAAGATCTTATGGATGAGCGGGATGGAGTGCGAAATATTATTACTACCTACGCAATTTCGTTTGCTTTGCCTAATATCGCGGATCCTGACAAATGTCCTGATGTCCTTGAGCAAACAGCTAAAGCCGGCGATGGTATTTGTATTCCGGCATATGATGTTGACTCGTTAAAAAACGCTCTCACCACCATCATTAAAGATATCAAGCCGCGGGCCATGACCTATACGGCGCCATCTGTCGCCGGTGTGCGCGGCAGCGGCGAAAATACTGTTGTTTCAACTACTTTTGTGCCAACAAACAGCTTCCCTTATTGGGAAGCCCACATGTATAAGTTTGAACTCTGTGATGAACTTGATACTGAAAGCACCTGCACCTGCGCCGATCCCGATAATAACAGCGAGATGTGCATTGTTGGCGCCGATGGCACTATTGTGGAATATAAAGACGGCCTTTTAGCCAGCAAGCCCTTCTGGGATGCTCAGCTCTGCCTTTCCGGCGATTACCAAAATAAAAACACCGGCTCCCTGGCTCAGGATCCTTTCCACTTAAACGTGGGCAGCTGTTACCGCTATGCCGACGAAAGTAAGCCTGCAGGCTCGCGCCGCAATATTCAAACCGTGGTAGCCGCCAATACCGATGGCAAATTTGATGCGAGCGATACACAAATAGAATTTTTATCAACCGATACCACCAATCTGGCCAAGCTCAAAACAGCTTTTGGCTACTCCTCTAACGAAGAGGCTATAAGGCTCATTAAATTCTTGCGCGGCATTGATGTTGACGATTTGGATTTTGATAACGATACCACCGAAGAGCGCAGCCTCTCTACTTTGTTAAACAGTAAAGGCGAGGCAGTTGACGGCTGGTGGAAGCTGGGTGATATATTCCACTCTTCACCACTTTTAATCAGCAATCTTTCCGATAGCTTTGCCCAAAAATCCTATCGCCAGGTGGGCCAGGAAAATGCCGGTTTTGCCGGTATTATTAAAAACCGCCCGGCTATATATGTGGTGGGTTCCAACGATGGCATGATTCACGCTTTCCATGCCGGCACTTATAACAACAAAGGCGAGCTGGTAGATTCCACCGGTGAAGAGCTCTGGGCCTTTATTCCGCCCAGCGTGTTACCGCGCCTTAAAGACATGTGCAAAGTAAACGGCTCCGGCTGTGGCTATGATAACAAAGCCTACTTTATTGACGCTTCACCGACTTACCGCGATGTGTGGATCGGCAGCGCCAACGATGATCTCAATAAATTATCCAATAAAGACAAATGGAAAACAGTGCTCATAGGCGGTATGCGCCAAGGTGGCCACAGCTATTATGCTCTGGATGTCACCGATACAACCAGCCCCAAATTCCTCTGGGAATTTCCGCCGGAGAGTGCCACCACCCGCACCACCTGGGGGATTACCGAACAGTTCGGCGAAACCTGGATGGAAATGAGCGCCAGTCCGTCGGCTGTGGGCGCCATTCAGCTTAATACCAATGTGCCCAAGTGGGTAGCTCTTTTGGGCGGCGGTTTTGACAGCCTGGATCAAAAAGGGCGCGGCTATTATATTGTTGACCCTTATACCGGCGAGCTCCTCTATGCCGCTCAATATAAGAATAGCGACAGCAACCTCAAAAACATGAAATACAGTTTTGCCGCGCCGCCGGTTTTCACTTGGCCGAAATCCTTTAGAAACGCGCAAAACGACACCATTCCCATGTACACCAAAATTGTGGCTATGGATCACGGCGGGCAAGTGTGGTTGCAAAATTTACCGGCCATGGGCACAAAGTTAAGCAGCGGCAAAATCAGCAACTGGGATAGCCCCAAAGTGGTCTTTAGAACGCAATACCCCTTAATTGAGCCATATTCCGAACCGCGGGCGCAAAATTATCAAAAGAAACAAATTTTCTTCCTGCCGGTAACTATTTCCACTGGTGACAACAAGCTTAGAGCCATCTTTGGCACCGGCGACCGCGATCAGCTCTTAAAGCAAGCCGAGGGCTATGCCTGGAATGACCTCATTTGCGAAAACCCAGGCTATATATATTCCGTCGTTTTAGAAGACGGGCTTTGCTCATCCACCGGCCCCTGCACCGAAAGCGATATAGACATTACCTTAAAAGCAGCTAATGCCAGAGTGGGTGTGGGCGCCACCAGCGCCAAGGCAGCTAAAGGCTGGCGTTTGGAATTAAGGCCGGGTGAGAGAGTTGTCAACCCGCCGAGTGTTATTACTTATCGCAAGAACAACGGCCAAAATGGCGGCATGGTAGTTATTACCACCTACGAGCCAACTGTCTCCTGCGGCCGCGGTGACGTCGGCGTAGCCTCCAGCTGCGGCGAATCTACCGGCAGCAACGGCAATAGCCGCCTCTATATGCTGGATGCCGAAACAGGGGCTTTAATTAAAGATGTACAAAATCTGGGCGGCGAATTGCCGGCCGATCCGCGTCTTACCACCAAAGTTGGCGCTACGGTAGAAAGCGCTATATTGCTCCCCGGCACCAAAGAGAACCCCACGCCCACAGTGCAACGCACCGTGAGCGACCAAAAGGCCATGGAGCAGCTCTTGCAACTGGAAGTTCCGCGCTCTCTGCACTCTGTCATGCACAATATGACAAACGAATAACCTTTACACTATCTCTTCCCAGCGCCTCTCCATTTTTATAATTGAAAAGGGAAAACCATTTAGCCTAAAAGAGCTCTTGATCTTTCTCCAAAATGAGCATAGGGGTAAAGGGCCTTTAACCGTTGGAGGTGTGTTATGGCAAATATTGTAAAACAAAAAGCGTTTTCCTTAATCGAAGAATTCAAAACTTTTGCCTTTAAGGGCAATATTATCGATATGGCCATCGGTGTTATTATCGGTGGCGCTTTCGGTAAAATTGTCACCTCTTTTGTTAACGATATTGTCATGCCCTGCATCACCGCCATCATCGCTATGGGCGGGGCCAAAGATGCCGGCGAGGGGCTCAAAAAACTGGCTTACACCACCGATGCCGGGGTTGTCATCCCTTATGGTAACTTCATCGGCGGGGTTGTGGATTTCCTCATTGTGGCCATAGTTGTCTTTCTCGTTATGAAAAAATTCCTCGGCTTTATGTCGAATATGCGCCAAAAAGTGGCTGATGCGGCTACAGCTAAAGCCGAAGCGGATGCCGCTGCTGCCGCCGAAGCCGCTCCGGCCGAACCTGAGCTCACTCCGGAGCAACAACTTTTAACCGAAATTCGCGATCTCTTAAAAGAAAAGAAATAATTTTGCCGCTTCTCGCTAATTATAATTCATCATCTCTCCACGGCTTTATCACCATTTTCCCCAAAGCCTTGCCTTAGACTCTTTGCCGCATGAAAAAAGCTAATACACTTGGTAAAAACGCCCTGTTTGGGCACTTTTGGGGCAAAAATAGTTTTGCCGCCAAAGGGCTATAATTTTGAGGCTTATATGTACAATGTGTGGATAAAAACCGCTCTTTTTATCTCTATAGAACTCTTTACTTCCGTGGCTTTGGCGCAGGAACAGGGCACTTTTACCGATGTGCGCGATGGCACAACTTATAAAACCGTGCAAATTGGCAAAAAGACTTGGATGGCCGAAAACATAAAATATGTGGCCGAAGAAATTAGCTGCCGGACCGATAGTAAACATGGGAGTTCCATAAAAAATTATGGCTGTTTATATTCCTGGGCCGATGCCCAAAAGGTGTGCCCCAGCGGCTGGCATTTGCCATCCAAAGTGGAATTTACCAGGCTTTTAAGCCAAGTCGGTGAAGGTGAGGAGGGCTCGGGTAATTTGCGCGATATTAGCTGGCAAGATGGCAAAAACGAGTCCGGCTTTTCCGCCCTGCCGGCCGGGAGGTATGAATCGGGTAGCTATGAGAATTTTGGAACCGGCGCCTATTTTTGGTCCAAAACCTGGTGTGATAATGAGGGAGTTAACGCAAACTCTTTGACCCTGCTTCCGGGCCGCGTTTCCGCTAATAAATGCCATAATATGACCACTGAGTGGCTCTCTGTGCGCTGCCTTAAAGATGCCGAAGAGACTATTCAGGGGGCCACTTTTACCGATGAGCGCGATGGCACCGTTTACAAAACGGTGGAAATCGACGGGCACACCTGGCTGGCCGAAAACATGAAATATATTGCCGCCGACATCGACTATAAAATTAACAGCAAGCAAAAAGAATATGGCGCGCTTTACACCTTTAAAGATGCCCAAAAAGTCTGCCCGGCCGGCTGGCGCCTGCCAAGCAAAGTGGATTTTGATCGCCTCTTAAACCAGGTTGGCAAGGGGGCTATAGGCTCCGATAATCTGCGCCATAAAAAATGGGATAGAGGCAAAAATGTCTCCGGCTTTTCCGCTTTGCCGGCCGGTAGCTGCGACAAGAGCGGCTGCTCATTTTTTGATACCGAGGCCTATTTTTGGTCAAGTACAGCCTATAAAAATAACAAGGCCTACGGATTATATGTGGATAGCGGCAAAGCTTTAGTAACCAGCGGAAAAAGAAGCAGTTATTTGGCAGTGCGCTGTATCCGGGGTTCTAACGAAGAGGCGGCCATAACCAGCCGGCCGGAAACCGGCGCGACCCCAGAGAACAAGGGCAATACAAAGCTATTGGCCGCTTCTATTACCGCCGGAGCTCTTGGCGGAGCTCTCGCCGTTACCGGTATCGCCCTCATTTCGTCGGCCGCTATTTATTCCGCTAAGTCCCATGAGGCGGAAGATGAGTTTAGAGGTAATGAACCAATAACCAATAATAATCTACTCTCCCAAACCGAGGCGGCCGCTATAGCCCAAAGAGGCCGCTCCATGGAGGTGGCCAGTTATGTCACTTTTGGTATAACCGGAGCGGCCGTGGCCACCGCAATAATTTTTGGGGTAAAATACCAAAAGAGTAAGAAAAAGCTTGATAAGCAGTCTGTTACCATTGCACCAGCGGTGAGTAAAAAAGCAGCGCTGCTCACCATCGGCGCCAGGTGGTAGGAGTGGGTGATGAAATTAAAAGAATTAAAATTCATATTCAGCGTAATGCCGCTTTTAACAGCTGGTGGTTGTATGTATTTTGCCGATGTCACCTCGAGAGAAGTCACCTATCCTTGTAATGAAGATCGTTCATGTGTAGATGGCTTTAAGTGCGCAGAAAGTTTAAAATTTACCCAAGGTGAATGTTTACCTGTGTGCGCTACCATTAGTGATTGTGGTAATTTTGGCTATTGTCTAGATGGCGCCTGCCACGCTTATTCCACTCTTACCGTGGATGGCAAAACATATAAAACCGTGGTCATTAATAATAAGGAATGGATGGCCGAAAATTTAGCTACTAAACAGACAAATGGCGGCAGCGCAGTCACCTGCTATGCCGATATAGAGCAAAATCCTCAATTTATTGAGCAATATGGCTGCCTTTATGACCAGACAGATGCCATAAGAGTTTGCCCTGCCGGGTGGCACTTGCCGAGCGAAGAAGAATTTCAAAATTTAATTGCTTTTGCCGGTGGAGATATAACTACCTCCAGCGAGATACCGGCCAAAAGACTTAGAGATAAAAGCTTTCATGAGGGCGAAAATACTTATGGCTTTTCGGCCCTGCCAGCCGGCTACCGTTATGCTGGAAGAAATAATGTTGATCCCTTTTATGATAGAATGGGTGATTTTGCCTATTTCTGCTCTACAGGTTCTCCGCTGAAAATAACTTGGATGAGTGTTGAAATTGAGAAAAAAGAAAATATTTCCTGCTCGGTGCGTTGCATAAAAGACTAAGCGCCTCTCCTTAATATATTTTTCCGGACTGGCAAGTGGCGAAACAACAGAACCGGAAAAGCGGTCAACCAGGCCGGCAAAATTACGGCTCGCCCTCTTTTTGACTGTTTAGATAGCTATTCTCCGGTGTCCACTCGGCATTGATAATGGCTTTGCCGCTATGCAAATAGCTATAAAAGAACTCCGCATACATGTGGGTTGCATCGCTTTTGGCGGCTACAACAGCATGGCCGCAATAATAATCCAAATCGCTTGGGTCATCATATTCACAATTATTACTGTCATCGTCTTCAGCATATTGGCGGACACCGCAAGTATAAATGGTGCCGTCCCGGGCCGCACAATTGCCGCTAACCGGCCCATTTTCGCCGGCCAGTTTTTTCAAAAGATGCCCTTCCACTTGCCAGCGCAAAGGACCGATTACCGGTAAAGAGGCGGCGGTTGTTAAATAATCATTGCTCTCTTTATGAACATATCCGTCATATTTCCCCACGGTAAAGAGGATATTTCGTCCCGCGGATGCTCCCTCGGCAGAGTGGTAATAGGCCAGATAATTTACCGGATCGGCCACATCGGCCATAGTTTGAATAAGCGTATATAAAGGATGCAAAACATTTGTCAGATCGTCACCTTTTATATTAAGAAAAGTCTCCACCAGCGGGTTATAGGTTTTATTATAAGCTAAAATACTGGGTAAAATACCACCGGCACCGCTGTGAAATGAAGCTTTAATCCGCGGTTCAAGGCTAACAGCCACCGCTCCGGCTATGCCACCATAGCTATGCCCTCTAAAGAAAATATTTTGCGCATCAAAATGAATATCCTGCTTTTGCGGATTCACCTCTTGCGGAATAACCGGCGGATTATCATGCAAAATTTTTACTAAAGTAAAGGCATCGGCGGCACTTTGACGAAAGTTGGTGCGCCCCGACAAAGGATTAAGCACATTAAATGAAGCCAAAATCAGAGTGGCACTACCAATTTGACACTCATCATAATCTGTATCGCTAGTAGGATTTTTACAACCGCGTTCATAATGCAGCGGCAGACTAATACCCATGGCCGCCAGGCCGTATTCAGCTAAAATCCGGGCCACACCAAGCGAGCTACTATCGTCAAAATATGTGTAATCTCCGGTTGTTCCATGATAAACAATAACTATCGGCCAACCATTAGGCCCCATTTTGTCGGTGTCTTTAGGCACCGTAAAGCGCACGCGCATAAACTCATTTTCGGCAACTATCGGCTCACCGTTTTCATCAAAGCTGAAAGCACCACCGTCACTTAAATAAGGCTTTACCCCCTGCTGAAAATTCGGAGCGTGATAGTAGGCATCAAAGGCATAATAGTTGGAACGCGAACCCACATAGGTAAAGCCCTCAATAGTGGGGGCCTTATTTTTATTGATAAAAGTACGCACAGCTCTGAGCTCTTTTTGCGGATTTTGCGTAGTAAAAACAGTGGCCGCGGCAATACTTTCTTTGGCTATTTTATTGTTTTCTTTGATAAAAGTGGCTAGTGGCCGCATCATTTTAATAATGGCCGCTTTTTGCGCATCGTTTGAACGCGCCTCATCGAGAGCCATTTGCAATAGCACCGGCACACCTAAATCCTGGCCGTCCTTATCGGCAAAATCTCTTAAAATAAGAGCGGCATAGGTGGTTTCAGCTTCCAGAGGGAAGCCGGGATAAGGCATTAAAGCCAAAGTATTTTCCGGCAAATAGTCGTTTTTATCCGCAAAGATATGGCTTTTTATCGGTATTTGCCGCCCATAGTTTTCTGAGGCCGGGTCAATATTTATAAGCTGTATTGTAGCTCCCGGCTCCATACTTTGTTCCGGCGTGGGCAAAGCAGAACTATCTAATGGACCATCAAAATGGAAATAGATAGCGCCATTAGTGGAAAAACCGGCAATATAGGAGCTAAAGAGCTCAATATAACTATCAATAACAGTGGCCGCCTGAGGAAAATCGCTGATATCCACATAGCCGGCGGCAGTCAGGCGATTGTTAGCCGGAAACGGAAAGTCATAAAAATCTTGTCTATCGGCAGCAAAGAATACTTTTGTACCCGTAAGTTCGCTGTATTTATCCTCATCATCAACTTCATCAGTTTCTTTAGTAATGTCGGTGGAAGTATCGGGCAAGCTCTCACCGGGAGTTGAAACATTCTCCTCACAGGCACTAACCAGCAAGTTAATGATTATTAATGCCAGCAGATAATTTTTTACTTTCATTCTGCCCTCAATTTCGGCGGCCAAGCCGGAAATCATGCGCACCTTCCGCAGGCGCCGAGTATTTTAGCAGAGATTAGAGAAGGAGCCAAGGCCAGATTGGTCACTTTGTCCTTAACCGGCTACAAGAGCGTTTAAACAGCCAATAGCTTTAAAGGCCAGCCGCTTTGAAAAATAAATCTCAATACGCCAAAATTTCCCTATTTTCCTGCTGACAAATGAGCCCGGCGGCTATAAGCATAGAAATGTCTTTAGCGGCTTTTAAAGCAAAGAAGCCGGCGCGGAGGCTTTTATGTTAAAAGTTGGGCTTATCGGTTGGCGCGGAATGGTGGGCTCGGTTTTGTGCGGGCGTTTTGATGAAGAAAACGACTGGGCCGGATTTCAGCCTTTTTTCTTTTCCACCTCCAAAGCCGGGGAAAGCTGCCCTCTCGCGGCAGCCCGGGGCGCTAGCATTCTGGATGCTAAAAATATTAACGAACTCAGCAAGATGGATATTTTGCTCTCCACTCAGGGGGGCAGTTACACCGAGGAGATTTATCCCAAATTGAGAGCTGCCGGCTGGACCGGCTACTGGATAGACGCCGCTTCAACTTTGCGCATGAAAGAAGAGAGCACCATTGTGCTCGACCCCATAAACGGCGCGGCCATTAAAGAGGCTCTAAAAGCCGGTGGCCGGGATTTTATCGGCGGTAACTGCACGGTGAGCCTTTTGCTACTTGCCATCCATGGCCTTTTAAAAGCCGACCTCATCGAGTGGGTTTCCTCCATGACTTACCAAGCCGCCTCGGGGGGCGGCGCAGCTTTTATGAGCGAACTTTTAAAACAATATCAGCTAGTTGGAGAAAAAGGCGCCCAGGCAGATACTGCACTTAGTCAGGAAATCCTGGTGCGCGATGAGCTAAGAAGCCCCTCTTTTCCTTGCTCTGTCACCAAGGTACCGCTGGCCGCCTCGCTCATTCCCTGGATAGATGTGCCTTGGCAGGACGGCCGCACCAAAGAAGAGTGGAAGGCCATGGCCGAGGGCAATAAAATACTGGATCGCACGGCTAATCCCCTGCCCATAGATGGCCTTTGCGTGCGCGTCGGCTCTTTGCGCTGCCATAGCCAGGGGCTCACCATCAAGCTGCGCCGCCCCGCTGAGCTTAACGAGCTGGAGGAGCTAATTAAAAATGCCAACTCCTGGGTGCGCTATATCCCCAACGAGGCGGAAGCCACCAGAGCTGCACTCACCCCGGCGGCCGTCAGCGGCACACTCGATATTGCCATCGGCCGCTTGCACCATTTGGCCATGGGAAAGGATTATATCGGCGCCTTTACCGTGGGCGACCAACTGCTCTGGGGCGCGGCAGAGCCCTTAAGGCGCGTTTTGAATATCATCATCAGCCAGCTGGAGAGCGAGCAGTGTTAAAAAAATATTTACTTGTTATTATTACACTTTTATTCATATCGGCTCCGGCAGAAGCCGCGGGTCTCCTGCGCTTTGGCGCCCTGCCCTTGCAGCCTGTTCCCGGCGGTGAAGAATACGCCTGGCTGGCCGCCGCCACTAATGAGCTTACACGCCTGCGCTTTGGTTATTTAAATAAATTAGCTATTTCCACCGGCTACGGTCAATACAACAATGTAAAAAAATGGGGCAAAAAACTGCCTTTTACCGCTAAAGAGCAAGATTTACCGCCCATTTTTAATGATTTGGGAGTCGATGCTTTTATTTTCGGCCGCTACCAAGGCTATGAAGAGCAGCTGAAAATCGAGATTCAGTTAGCCAGAAATAGCCAGCGCGGGCGCCTAAGCAAAGTTATATCCGAAACATTTACCAGCAGTCATGTGGGAGAAATAGCCAGCAAAGTGGTTTTTCTCACCATCGGGCTTTGCGCTATCGCCCCCACCCCGGCCGAGTCCAGCTGGCTAGAGCGCCACCCAACCGATTCTTTTTATGCTTTTCGCGATTACGGCCGCGCCATCTTAGCCTATCAGCGCGGTGATATGCAAAGCGCTCTCGAGCTGATAAATTATGCCACGGCGAATGATCGCGAATTTATCGAGGCTGCCCTTTTGCGCGCCGAGATTCTTTACTGCCTGGGGCGCTATAATGAAACCATTCAGGCTTTTGAGGAAACAGCCAACCTGGCCATAAATATTTTGGGCCAAAACCACCCGCAGGTAGCGGCTATCCGCTCCAGATACGGCCAGATTTTGCAACTCTTTGGCTTTACCGATGTGGCCCAAAAAGAGCTCATTGCCGCGAGAGCTCTGGCGCAAAAAATCTTTGGTCCCGGCCACCCCAATACCGCCACGGTAATGAATAATCTGGCCGCCACCTACACTGCCAAAGGCCAGACGGCAGAAGCCACAAAATTGCTGGAAAGCGCCCTTTTAACAGTCAACCGCACACTCGGCACCAAGCATCCGCAAGTGGCTGATTTAAGTGGCAATTTAGCCATGGTATATTACAGCCAGGGCAATTATCAAAAAGCTATTTCTTTTGCCAAACTGGCAACAGAACTGGCCGAACTTAATCTCTCCGGCAACGATGATTCACTGGCCTACCGTTATAACCAGTTGGCTCTCTGCCTCTCGGCTAAAAGCCTCTATTCAGAGGCCCTGATATATGCGCAAAAAGCCCTTGATATTTTTGACAAAGTTTATGGCGAAACTCACCCCATGACTATTCAAACCACCAGTGATGTCGGAGCTATATATTTTGCCAGCGGCTCTTTTGAAAGAGCTTTGGAACATTACCGCCGGGCCTTAAAACGCTCCAAACAGGTGATGGGGCCGAGTAGTGCTCAGGCCGCCCAAGAGCTTTCCAATGTGGCCGCAGTTTATTTTCAAATGGGGGCTTATCAGGAATCAAAAGAGTATTATTTGCAAGCGCTCGCTATCTTTCAGCAGCTTGGGCAAGCCAGAAATGTAAATTTTGTCCAGCGGCAACTGGCTTTAATCGAGAAGAAGCAGCGCCCTACAACCAGGCGCGGTTATTATTTGCAATAATTTCTCTTTGGCCCTGCGCTCCCCCCAGCTTGCAATAAAGTAGTTTTTGCATAAAATAGCGAACTGGTGGCAATAGAGTGTTGCCCCAAGAAATAAGGAGATTGGCATGAAGTTATACCGCTATGCGTTTTTGGCAGCTCTTTTGAGTCTTAGCCTAACAGCTGCTTGCAGCGTCACTCAGGAGACGCCACAAAAGAGCCAGAATGGCCAAAATAATAACAATAATAATAATGGCCAAAATAACAACAATAACAATAATAACAATAAGCCTAATGACGCCCAAAGCGATAATGATGCTAAATCGGATAACGATGCCAAGTCGGATGATAATCCCCCGGAACTCCCCAAAGAACACCCGGCCAATATTATTTTAAACGGCTCTTTTGAAGAATGGGCCGACGAAGCGGTGGTCACTAAGAAAAATAACGATTCTACCACCGATTACGCCTCTATGCCGAAACATTGGAACGGCACAAAATCCAAGCAGCAAAACGGCAAAGCCCAGGTTTTTGAATCGGCTCTTTATATTTATCCTTACGGCGGGAGCGCTCACGATGGCAAACTGGCCCTCATGATGCAGCGCACCCATAACGATCAAGAGCGTTTTTCTACCAAACCGCTGGCTGTTTTGGCCGGTGATTATAAATGCTCTCTTTGGGTGCGCGGTAACGGCTATGTACGCGTTGGCTACAATGTCAATGGCGCCATAAATGCCAATTATTACAATGTGGCCCAGCTGGTTGCTTCGAGTGAATGGCGCCTTATTCGCCACTCTTTCACCATTAACGAAGATGCTACCGATTTTGAGCTTATTCTGGCAGCCAGCGGCACCAAGCCGGAAGACCATGTGCAAGTTGACGATATCGTCTGCACCGCTCGCCCCATGCCTTGCGATAATAATACTTGCGAAGATTGGCAAATCTGTGCCGATAACGTGGCCGCTAATAGCTTCACCTGTTTGCCAAAACTTGGCAAATGCTCCAAGAATGAAGAATGCGCCGTCTATGAAGAATGCATGGTGGCCGACCACACCTGCGTCTTAAAAGAAGGTATGTGCGCCAAAAGTTCCGATTGCCCTGGTGCCACCTGTGATGATTTGACCAATATGTGCTATGCAGAAAGCTACTGCGCTATGCGGGCTGAATCTGCTCCCTGCCCATTATATACCGTTTGCAATGATGATAAAAAAGCTTGTGAAATCAGGCCAGAATCCTGTTATACCAGTAAAGACTGCACCGCTGATGCCGAAAAACCGGTTTGCCACGTCGGCAGTCACACCTGCGTGGCCATGGATTCTGGCTCCAATGTCTTTGTCTATACCGACGAAGAAAATAATACCTTCTTGAGCGGCGCTTTTGAAGACACAGAAAATAAGCCCACCTATAGCAACCAAAACGGCCCCACCAACCCGCAAAACGTGCCAGCCGGTTGGTTTGGCCTTAGAGCTTATTATGATTATTACTTCCCGGAGAATGAGATTTCTTCCGACAATGTTTCTCTCTATACAGCGAGAAAGCACGGCGGCAACAGCTCCTTGCAAATCAATTTTCCCGGCCAGCCGGCCAAGCGCCTCACCAGTGAAGCCTTTAAAGTTACTCCGGGCGTAAATTACACCTGCACTTACTATGTGAGCGGCAAGGGTCAATATCGCCACCGCACCTATTGCAAAGCCTGGGGCAAAGATACCGAATTTAATACGGTTAACGAAAGCAGCAACTGGAAGCAGGAGTCCTTCACTTTCACCCCCAGCTCCGATGAATGTATGCTCATCATCTACGCCAGCAATACCGAAGGCCCGGAGCACCTCTTAATCGATGACCTCTCCTGCTCAAGAACCTACTAGTTTGGTAGATTTTTCCTAGGCCTACCTAATAAAATTACCTAAAATAAAGGTTGACCCTTTCAGCAAACCTGTTAAATAAAACATGCTCGCTTCCGAGCTTCCGGCCATAAGGGCCTTGGAGTGGATATGCGGCCGTCAAATTTAACCTCTTTCGTACCCACTGCAACCGGTTATCATTTTTATTCTCTTCTTTGTTTCGATAATTCATCTCCGTTATTAAAACCTTGCGAGCCATAAGGAGGGAGAGTTTTTAATGATGAGCAAAAGCCGTTCATACACTTTGCTGTTTCTGGGCTTTTTAAGCCTCACAGGGTGTATATGGAATGCCGAACAGCCGAAAACCGAGGGCGTGGATTTGCGTTTTACCTTTATCCACACTTCGGATATCCACGGCCGCCTCTTTCCATATGACCTAGCTCCCACCGCTACCGACAAGCGCCAAGGACTAGCCACCGAAGCTCGCCCCTTTGGCGGCATGGCGCGCCTGGGCCACATTGTGCGCCGCGAAAGAGCCAGATCCGAGCGTTCGCTCTATCTGGATTCTGGCGATATTTTCCAGGGCGCCCCTATTTTCAATTATGATATGGGTGAAACCGGTTTTCGCTCCCTCAATGCTCTCGGCCTTGATGCCATGGCCCTCGGCAACCACGAGTTTGATGCCGGCGTAAAAAATCTTGTGCAAAAAATCAAGGATTTCGCCGACTTTCCTATTTTAGCCGCCAATTATAAATTTGAAAATTCCAAAAAATTCGGCGCTAATGAACTTGGTGACCTCATCGGACAATATGAGGTTTTTAATGTAAAAGGCATTAAAGTAGCCGTCATCGGCATGGGCGACACCAGCTCTCTTTCTTCCATCGGCGAGGGCGGCAACTCCATGGGCATCACCCCCTTTGAGCCCAATGAAACAGTGCGCAAATATGTGCGCCTCCTGCATGACTCGGTGGATATGATCGTTGTTTTGAGCCACCTGGGCCTCACCGAAGACGAAGAAATGGTTTTAGGCCACGAAACTACCCTGCCGCCGGAATCAGTAGAAAAAGACACTGTAGAACGCCTGCACTCCAATTGGGAAATGCGCGAAACACTGGCCGATGGCCGCCGCATAGCCTGGGTGCCGGGTGTTGACGATATCGATGTTATTTTAGGTGGCCACCTGCACATAGTTTTGAACCCCTCCAAGGTGCTTACTGCTCCTAACGGGCGCACCACTATCGTCTGCCACTCCGGCGCTTTTGCCAAATATGTAGGCCGCCTCGATGTGATGCTACGCGATGATATTGTGGGCGAAGACGGCCGCGACTTAACCGAAGCCGAACTTGCCGATGACACAGTAGCCAAGATAAAACGCCCCGGTAAATATATTATCTCCCATAAATATCAAATTTTCCCGATTGATAATCGCCTTAAGGATCAAGAGGACAGAGCTGTTGCCAAAGTTATGGAGCCCTTCCTCTTCAGCATGAACCAGGATCTCGACCTAGCCCGCATTTTTGCTTATGCCCCGCATAATATTCACCGTACTTCCATGCACGGCAACGGCGACTCGGCTCTCGGCAATCTCATCACCGAATCAATGCGTCAGCGCCGCCGCGTGGAAGCCGAATTTGCCGTCACCAATACTTTAGGTATGCGCGATTCCATCTACGCCGGCCCTATTTCTTTGGAAGATCTGTTTAATATCTTTCCTTTTGAGAACACAGTTACCGTTATGTATGTCAACGGCCGCGAAGTGCAAGACCTCTTCAATTACATGACTGAGCGCTCGGCCAGCCGCGGTTGCCAGAGCCAGGCCATGTGTTCCGGCGCGAGTTATGTGCAAAACTGCGCTCAGGTGAAGCTCAATCAGCACCTTTATGCCTGTAATGCTCCTACCGATTGTTGCCAATATCGCGACAATGGTTGCACTTGCACTCCCGGCAATGAAGAAACTTGCAAAACAGCGCCTGCTACTCCGGGCATTTGGAGCGATGCCGGCAAATGGGAATGTAATATGCATGCCTGCTATATGGATCCGGCCGAGGATATCATGATAAACGGCGTGCCCCTTATCAAAGACTCCACTTATAAACTGGCTACCAATGATTACCTGGCCGCCGGCGGCAGTGGTTTTAAAGTATTAAAGCGCAACACCACCAAATTTAACACCGGCGTTTCCCTGCGCGATAATTTGATTGAATTTTTAGGCACTTTCCCCACTTGCAAAGAGTGGGCCAGGATACATGGCACCTGCTCGCACAGCGACTCGGTGAGCCAGGCTCTTTGTGAAGATCTGACAGTAAAATATCCCAACGTCTCCTGCGTTGATACCGAAGAAGACGGGCGCATTAAAATCAGAGTCAGCCAGGAATCAATGTCCGGCGGCATTCATAGCGGTTGCACCGGCCCAGGCT
>JAEEGL016861289.1_pt1 | contig 37610 bp, 14 predicted proteins | sample 9134231 | NCBI WGS metagenome assembly JAEEGL01 (sample SAMN16246548, study PRJNA631951) | gut metagenome | biome: gut microbiome; feature: rumen; material: fiber-attached | host: Bos | place: Iran: Karaj | collected 2018-10 | reverse complement strand
CCATACACAATTTCATCGTTAGCTTACTGGCTGGAATAGCTGCCTATTGTCTCTTCCCGAAGAAACCGACAATCAACATCCAGTTCTATACTGATAATCAGCTGACTCTCTTCTGATTGTTTTCATCGAACTCACGTTAACTATTATCTACAAGAACGAGTGATGATTATTTCACAATCTTGTTTACGGTGCCGTTGGCCTGCTTCACGACGAAGATGCCGCGGCCATGTCCGTTGCTGCTGCGACCGTCGATGGTGTAGAACTGCGTGCGGCCGTTGTTTTGGTTGACGACGCTTGTAGCGTGGATGCCGTCGGCAATCACGTCTGTCACCACCGTGAAGGCGCTGCCCTGATAGGCGTAGCTGACAGCCTGAACGCCGACCTCGTAGTCGCCTGCCTCTAAGTTAGGATAGACGAAAGTGGGTTCGTCGCCGCCGAGGACGTACTGAGCGAAAGCAGCATAGCCGAGGGGCTTGCCCGTGGTAAGGTTAGTGGGAACGAGGGTGAAGGTCTTGCCCGTGGACTTGTTCTTGAGGTAGAGGTTGTACATAGGCTGGTTGCCGTTGTTCATGTAGACTGGCGACCAAGTGACGGTGATGGTCTTAGCCTCGGCATCGTAGTCAGCCTTGACCTCAGCGGGAGCTTCGGGAGCGACAATCTGATAGTCGGATGTGTTGAAGGACATGTATGCGTTGTCGCCATCGAAGTGGTCGCCATCCTCCTCAGTTTTCCAAGGAGCAGCGCCACACCAGGCCGCTACGAAGTAGTCGAACTGCCCGTCGCCGTTGAAGTCGCCGAAGGTGCCTTGCTCGCTACCGCGCCACATGCCGTTTTCGGTGGGCTGGCCTTCATGGGTAGCTTCTATGTGGTAGTTGCCGCCTGCGTCGCTGAGGATGTAGTCGACGCCCCAATCGCCAATGGCGATAGAGTGACCGGAGGTGACGATATCGGGATAGTCGTCGCCGTTGAAGTCGGCCAGGAAGAAGAGCCGGTTGCCGGGATCACCGATGCCCTGCTCGAGGTCTACGGTCTGGAATTTGATGCCCTCGTCATCGCTGACGTTGAGGAAGAGGATAGAACGGCGTGCGCCTGCGATGTCGCCAGCGAGGTAGAGGTCCATCTTGCCGTCCTGGTTCCAGTCGACGGGATGCGTGACAATGTTCTCAGCAGCGAACTGCGAGAGCAGTTTGGCATCCGTGGCCTGTTCGCCATTGATGACGAGCGTGTGAGTGATGTCCTGGAATTCCTCGCCATTGAGGTTGCGATAGATATGCCAATGGTAGCCGCCGCGTCCCTTGTCCTCGGGAGCGTTGTCGAGTCCGTCGCGCCAACCATTCACGGAAATATCGAGCCAGCCGTCGCCATCAAAGTCCACGAAGCCTACGGGGCCATGCGACATATTGATGATGGCCTTGGTTGGATTCTCGAGGTCCCAAGCACCACCTATTTCGATGCCATCCTCGTCGTACTCGGCCACATACAGGTACTCGTCGCGGATATTGTCGTCGTTAGCGAGGGGCATAGGGTTGAAGATATTATTGATTACTTCGAAGCCCTCTCCACTCTTGTTGCGGAGCAGACGCACGAAGCGTCCGATGTTGGAAGCGCCTTCGACGAGGAGGTCGGGGTAGCCGTCGCGGTTGTAGTCGCCGACTACGATATGGTAGTTTTCCTGCCCCTCGTTGAGGTTGCCATCGCCGTTGTTGTAGCCGAGAGCGGCCAAGCCCTCGTCGGCCACTACGCTGAACGTGCCGTCGCCATTGTTGTGAACAAGAACGATGTCACGTTGTGTGCCGGTGTCGTTGCCTCCAGTGTTGGAGATGAGGATGTCGAGCAGCCCGTCCTGATCGTAGTCAAGCGTCACGCTGCCACGTCCATAAGCGTAGTTGGGCAGTCCGTTCTTCATGCCTGTGGCACGCGTTTTGGTTTCCGTCTTGATGGTGCCGTCCTCGTTGAGTTCGGGCAGCCAGTTGCCCTCGTCGTCGGTCTTGATGTTGCCTTCCTCGTCGCGCTGCCATACGGTATCCTCGTAGTCCTCGTAGGTCATCTCGGTGTCCATCTCGAACTTACCGTTGCCGAGGTTCTTGAGGAGCCATCCGCCGGAAGTCCAACCGTTGGCCCATGACGTACCGCTATAATAGATGTCGTAGCAGCCATTGCCGGTGAAGTCTCCCCAGATGGCCACTGTGCGGTGGGACTGACGCAATTGTTTGGACATCTCTTGATCGAGCTGGAAGGTGATATTGTAGCCTTCCTGTGCATAAATAGCTGTCGAAGCCATCAGAGCGGCAGCGAAAGCTAAAGTCTTAAGCGTAAAGTTCTTCATACTTTGAGTTGTTTTAAGTTGATAAATCTTGATTTCGGTGCAAAGGTAGGGGAAATACTGAGATGACAAATAAAACGTTTGCTCCTAAGATTAGCACAAATGCTGAAAAAAGGCGCAACCTCGATGGAATCGTCGTTTTTTCACTCATGCAGCCACCAAATATCGGTGCGATTCAGTCTCTTTCGGGCCTCGTCAACGTTGTCGAAACGACGGCTGACGCGCTCAGCCGCGTAGGCAGGCCATTGGTTGCGATGGCGTGCCACGCGCAGCAAGTCGAAGAACCGATTGCCCTCGAAAGCGGTCTCGGCTGCCATTTCGTCTACGATCAAGTCCTCGACGACGAGAATAGAGTCGGCCAACGATGCCTGCTGTCCGATGATGTAGTTTTCCTTGTCGAAGGGCACTCCGCGGCCCAACCCACGGCGAGCGGTGCCTACGTTCTGGTTGTTGCCGTTGGTGTGAGCCCAACCAAAGTTGACGTATGTCTCGCCAGCCTCAATCTCGCTTGGGACGACCTTCTGCGGGTCGGCAAGTGTCTCCTGGGTGAGGCCATACTTCAGCACGGCGAAAGCCAGTGAGGGTTTGCCCAGACGGTTCAGCGCTTCGGCCAGTCGGAGGTAGAGGTGAGGAGTGCGCAGGAGCGGCAGCTGACGCGTATAGTTGAGCGATGCGTTGGCTTCGTTCTCAGGGTCGTAGCCGCTGCCCACGTTCTGAACGGCATAGTTGTATTTATTGATGAGCAGTTGCTCCCATTGGTTCTGGAACGCAAATGAGCCGTATGCGGAAGGAAAGCTACGCCCGCTGCGGTTGATGGCGTTGCCACGTAGGTCGCCGAGGAGATAGGCGCCGATGGTCTGTCCGTTCACGGGTGTGAAGAAATACATACGGTTCGCCATTTCGCTCACGAAAGATGCAGCAGGCACGATGCTGGGCACGGTGTTGAAGGCCAATCGGATGAGCGAGGGGTGGTACTCGCGTGCATCGCTGCTGTAGGCCATCTGGAAGAGCATCTCGTCCGTGTAGCTGGCGGTGTGATTCACCGAGGCCTCGGTGCGCGTGTTCGTCGTCCAGTCGTTGCAATAGCTCTCGCTGATGGTCAGTTGGTGAGCGTAGATATAGTCGTAGTACAACTGAGCAGCCTCGGCATAGTGGTTGAGAAAGAGGTGGAGGTCTGCCAAAAATGGTTGTAGCGGAACGAAGAGGCTGCTGGTCTGAATGCCATCGACCGAGCCATAGTCAAGATGTCGCGTCCCGAGGTATGGCGTGAGGTCGTCGATGATGAATGCGGCCATCTGGTCGATGTCCTTGATGGGATAGTCGGCCATAGTACTCTCGAGGCTGAGCAGTGGCTTGTCGATGAGATGAACTTTGCCGAAGGCGAGTGCCATCTGCCAGTAGGTCCAGTCGCGCAAGGCACGAATGGCGACGTACTCGGGCATCATGACTTTCGTCTGGTAGTCGACGAGCGAAGTATCCATCCGCTCAAGCGCAAAGTTGCAGTTGTTGATGACGGAGTAGTAGGGGCGGCGATCGGCATAGGTATTCCCCTCCTCGACCGCGAAGTTGGCTACGTCCTGCAAGTCCTTAGCGGCATCGGAGGTCGTGGCCATTAAGTCGCTTCGCAGTTCACCGAGCAGGACATAGCGTTCGCCCAAACGTTGGAACTGTGCCAATATGCCCATGACGCTGTATAGCGAATCGCCTGGATGCTCAATGTGTTCGCCTTTGTCGATGACTACGCTAGTGGAATCGGTGTCGAAGACGTCAGAGCATGCAGAGAAGGCCAACAGAAATAATAGGAGAAAAAACCTTACTCCCGCCCCCGCAGCCTCTCCTCCGACCCCTCTCCGGAGGGGAGAAGCCTTCGGCGCAGAAGGGAGAAGATACCTACGAAGGCCGTTCCTAAACGTATTCCTTATCGTATTCATGGCTATATTAATTTGTTTACATTATTGTTTTCAATTTTTGTTTTGTGTCCACTCCCTCTAGACAAGGGCCTCAGGAGAAGGACATCGGGGGCTTTTACAGATTAATCTTCACACCCAGTTGGAACGAGCGGCTGCTGGGCACGAGTCCCGCGTCAACGCCTTGATGGAGTACTGCGGTCGACAAGGAGAACTCGGGGTCTGCGCCGAGATAACGGGTCAGCGTGAACACGTTGTTAGCAGCAGCCCACACCTTGATGCCTTGGATAGCAGGCAACTGTATAGGCAAGTCGTAGGTCAGGCGGAGTGTGCGCATCTTGAGGAATGAGGCATCCTCAACCCAACGGTCGCTGGCGCGGCTGTTGCCCATGGGGTCGCCGTATGTGGCTCGGGGCATGTCGGTCAGCTGTCCATCGGCGGTCCATCGGTTCTCCATGGCTGTCGTCTGATTGAAGAGGTTGCTACCTGCTTCCAGTTGTTGTCGCAGGGCGTTGTAGGCGTCGCCTCCGAGGCTGTAGGCAAAGATGCCGTCGAGGGCTATTCGTCGCCACTTCAGTTGCAGGTTGACGCTGCCGTAGATGTCGGGATTGGGGTCACCCAGTACAATACGGTCCCTATCGTCGATGATGCCATCGCGATTTTGGTCGACGAAGCGAACGTCGCCAGCACCGTATGCCACTCTGTCGCCGTTGGCGCTGATGAGGCCCAAGTCATCTGAGGCTGCTGCTACTGCGTCGGCGTACACACCGCGTGTCTGCCAACCATAGAAGACGCCGGCGGGCATACCTTCGGAAGTGAGGATAGTGGCGCCCGCCACGTCGGTCGTGAAGGCTCCGTTCGCGAGTTTCTGTATCTTGTTCTTGTAGTGCCCGAGCGTAGCGCCGAGCGTCAGTTTCCAATCTCGGTGTTCGACGATGCGCGCCGAGGTCGCGAGTTCCAGGCCGCGGTTGGTCAGTTCGCCATCGTTGTCCCAGTAGTAAGTCATGCCCGCCACGTCGGCCAGTTGCTTGCGTGTGACGAGGTCGGTGGTGCGTGCCCAGAACACGTCGGCACTCAGTTGCCAGCGGTCGTGCCACATCGAGAGGTCGAGGCCCACGGCGGCGCGCCGAGTCGTTTCCCATTTGAGTTGTTCGTTGCCGATGTTGGAGAGTAGCAGGCCCGCAGCATCTTGTATGGGCGAGACCGCCTGTCGGTAGGTACGGTAGGCCAGCAGTGGCAGTCGGTCGTTGCCCGTTTGGCTGAGTGCGAAGCGTAGGCGGGCTGTGTTCAGCGCTCGCAGTTGTTGCATCCATTGTTCGCCCGTGACGAGCCATGCCGCTTGCAGCGAAGGGTTCACTGCCCAGCTGACGCCACAAGCCTTCAGCCCGGCGGCCTCGCGACCATAGCGCGACGAGGTGGCTAGTTCCAGTCCGAGGTCCACCGTGTACTTCTCCTTCAGTGCATAGTCAGCCGTGAGGAACCAGGCAGCTTCGCGTTCCTTGTAGTTGTCGCCGCCTATCCATCGCAGGCTGCTGTTGGTGTTGGAGAGGGCCCGCATGAAGTCCGAGCCAGTGTTGTAGCCTAAGCCTGAGTTCCATTTGTAGAAAGTATTGTAGAAACGACCGCCTATGGCCACATCGAGCGTGCTGGGAAAGCCTTTGAGCACAGCCCAGTCCAGGCATCCCTCAGCGCTCAGCGTGCTCTGGCGTGCCATCAGGTTCGCTACCATGTTCAGCGCTGTCGCGTAGACCTCTCCCTGTGCGTTCACGAGGGGTACGTCGGCCACGCCCTCGTCGGGTCGGAAGATGTCCTCGGCCGTTTTATCCCACGTGAACCCGAATATGGCCCTCGCCTTCAGGCGGTCGGTGAAGGCGTAGGAGGGTCGCAGATTCAGGTTGAAGCGGTATTTGTCGATGTCGGGGATGTCGTCGCCTGTCAGGGCGATGGGGTTGCTGATGCCCAGTTCGTCGGCGTCGTTCATCCTGCGTGTCTCTTGCCCCTTCAGGTTGTGTTGCCACGGACCGTAGAGCGGCGATTTGACCATAGCTAGGAAGGCTGGGTTATGGACGTCGTCGAGGCCGTCGACGTTCGCGCGGGTCATGGTCTGAGCGTAGGCGATGTCAGCGGCGAGGAAGAGCCGTTCCGTGAGGCGTATGTCGCTGTTGAAGCGCACGTTCAGGCGTCCGAAGTGAGTGCCTTCGACGTTACCGTCGTTCTTGCCATAGCCGAGTGCGAAGCGGTAGAGTGCCACCTCGTCGCCGCCGGCCACGTTGATGCCGTATTGTTGCATGAAGCCCGTATGGTTTACCTCGCCGAGCCAGTCGGTCTGTTGGTGCGTGTCCCAGTAGTAAGACCTTGTCGGGTCGTCTTGAGTGAAATGCAGGCGTTCGCGCTCTTCCGTGCTCAGGCCGCGCATGACGTCGGTGGCATAGCGGGCATAAGCCCCTGCCTTCATCATGGGAAGCGTCCGGTAGGGTGTCACGACGCCCATCGCCGCGTTCACCTCGATTCGTGTTGCCATGTCCTTTGCGCGCTTGGTCCTGATCATCACCACTCCGGCGGCGCCCTTCGAACCCCAGCGGGCCGAGCCATCGCGCATGATGTCGATGCTCTCGATGTCGTCGGCGTCGATCATCGCCAGGGGGTTGTACTGGTGGCCTGCCACCGTCGTGTAGGCCTCGTCCTGTGTCTGCCACTCCACGCCGTCTACGATGAACAACGGCTGACTGTTGAGGCAGATCGACTGCAGGCCGCGTATGAAGTAGGTCTCTGCGCTGCCGGGCTGCCCGTTCTGGCGTGTGGCGTGCAGCGGAGCCGTCGCACGCAGGTCGTCGGCCGAGCGAGGCGTTAGGTTAGTGCGGAGCTCGGCGGGGGCGGTGTCGTCGAGGGTGTCGAGCAGGCGTACGCAGAGTTCAGTGCGTCCCTGCAGGGCGACCACTTGCTGCTGGCAGTCGGGTGCGGCGATGGTCAGCAGGACATCGGTCGACGGCAATCGCAACTCGAAGCGTCCGTCGTCGTCGGTTATCGCGCTTACCCTGAGTGCCGTTTGCGTGATGGTGGCCCCTGCGAGCCCCTCGCCCGTCGCGGCGCGCACGATTCGGCCGCGCACGGTGGTGAGCGCTGTCGGGGTCGCCGAGGACTGCTCAGGGGCCGCCGTCGGGGTGCTCTCCGCCTGTTGTGTTGCCGCAGCCGTGGCGCTGCAGGCGAGCATCAGTAGTAGAATATGAAGTTTCATCGTCTTCGTTCGTTATCTTGTTTTCGTGTTACGTTCTTCAAGTGTTTTCGGAGCGTCGCTCCGTGCCGAGCGCCCGTTCTCGTCGTCCACGTCGACCGGCACCAGCCGTATGCGGTCGATGCGGAACTTGCGTACGTAGCCGTTGCGGGCATCGGCGGCCGAGACGCGTGTTTGTACCTTCAGCGACGTCGTGGGAGCGATGTCGAGGGCGACATGCTCTGGCTGCACGCGCCACATGCCGTCGTGGACGTCGCTCACGGGCAGCTGCACGGCCTCGAAGGCCTTGATGCTGACGATGTCCGGCAGCCGTTCGCCCTTGTCGTCAACGCCCGTGATCTCCATGGGCGTATTCTGGTTCTTGGCCGTAGCGCGTCCGTTAGCCCCCGTGTACATCAGTTGGAAGGTGACCTTCGTCCGCTCGGCGGCCATGTTGGCGCCGTCGACAATGGGATTGACGAAGTCCACGTAGACGTCGTAGGCCGTAGCGAGCGCGTCGGCGATGTAGAAGGTGCTACCGCCGTCCATGTTCCCGCTGGAGACCTCGAGGTAGCTGTTCTCGCTGACGCCTTGTACGAGGCTGGTGGCGTTGGTGTTGCGGATGTAGCAGTTCGAGCCCGACATCGCCGTGCGGCTGTCCAGATCCTCGGCCTCGGTCTGCAGGACGTGGCGCCACACGCAGCGGTCGTTGCGGTTCAACGTCTCGGCGGCCACGTAGACCACTCCGTTGGAAGCTTCGATGCGCTCGTAGCCTTGCAGGTAGGGCCGTGCGGGTTTGATGGTCCGTCCGGTAGTGGTGACGAGGCTGTCGGCCGTCGCGTCGACGATGCCGCGGAAGGTGAGTCCTCCCAGTAGCGCCTGAGCCGCCTGCACATTCTTCACGCTGTCTGCCGCTTCGGCTTCGGCGTTGTAGGGCGTGAAAGCGGCAGCGATGCGCTCCAGTTCGGCCTGCCACACCGCATCGGAGGGCAGGATCATCGTGTAGAGCGAGTCCTCGCATCCGAGGTGTCCTATCCCGTAGCGGGCATCTTGGAGCAGGGCGTTATAGTCGGCGAACACGCTATCGTAGGCAGTGGAGTGTTTGTCGTCATAGACCTTTCGGTCGAATCGAGCCACGAAGGCCGACAGCTGGGAGTAGCGCCCGTCGGCATCCATCAGTTCGCGGATATTGTATTGATAAGGAATGGGCGCCTTGAGTTTATGCAACAGCCCATTCGCCGCCGAGATATTGGCATGGGCTATGTCGGCTCCGTTGAACGCCGTAGGACTGTTGTACCGCATGGATTTCCCGTTGAGCATCACGATACTGCCAACAGCCGACGTAGGGTTACTGAACCGCGCGATATGGTTGAGCACCATGCGCTCTACGGCAGCCTGATCGTTCAGGTTGAGGTCGGCGAGGCCTTCGTCGGTCGGAGCCCACACCGTATAGGTCTGGTCGCTCATGAGACACTCGTCCCTGCCTGTCTGCTTCAAGGCTTTGCAGAAGATGGTGAGCTGTGGGTCGGCCTCGATGATTTCCATCAGGTTCTGCCCACTCAGGTCCTTTTGTCGCCCGTAGTGGTCGTCCCACTCGGAGGAGCAGGAGAGGAGAAGGGGAACAATGAGAAGGAGTAGCCTCAGCCCCACAGCCACAGCCTCTCCCCCGACCCCTCCCTTGTTAGGGAAGGGAGAAGCCTTCGGCGTAGAGGGAAGCATAAGCCTACGTAGGCAATTACTATGTATTATTCTTAAGGTATTCATTCCCATAGTGATCAAGCTATTCATTATACCATTATATATTGTTGTTATCTATACTTGTTTGGTGTCCTCTCCCCTCCCAGGGGGGAGAGTCTGAAGAGTTTTCTCTCTTATTCCCTATCTTCATCTCTAATCAGGTCCACAGGGATGTACTCGATGTAGTCGGCATGGAACTGTCGTCCACCGCCCTTGTCATCCATATTCTTGGCACGGAAATAGTGGTAGCCATAGTCTTGAAAGAGATATTGGCCGATGATGATGCGCAGGCAGGCCGACATGTCGCGCAGGCTCTTGCCGCCCTCTTGACCAGTGTACATGCTTGTGGGTGCTTTCATATACCCATGGTTCCGCATCATCTTGTCGTTCTCGATGCCGTCGTCGGCGGTAGCCTCGTCATGGACATAACCGATGCGGGGGTCGTTCTCAGCGCCGTTATAGCCGATGGTGAGGTCCACGGGAATGCCTGCAATCTGCCCATCGATGAAGAGTTGGGCTATGCCTCGCCAGTTCTCGGCACGGTAGCCAAGGCGTATCTCGTAGTTGCCGGGCGGCACGGGCAGCATGCGCAGCGTGAAGTCGTACATGGGGCCTGCAATGAGCATCTCGTCCGACTCGTAGTTGGTCCAGCCGTCGGAGGCCCAAAGCGTTAGCGACGAACCAGTGTTGTACTTGAAGTAGTCGCCACAGAAGTCCTGTGGGAAGGCATGTGCGCTGGAGAGGTAGTCCCAGTTCCAGCGGATATGGTTGTTGGTTAGTTGGGGCGGCACGGCATAGAAGTCAAAGCGTATGCGCTTGTGCATGACGTCGGAGGTCATGACGGCTTCGTCGTAGACGAGCAGGTCGCGGAGCACATGGATGTAGCCGTTCATTGTCTCGATGTTGCTGGCCTCGTCGTTGAGGTGTACGCTGCGGCCGTTGCGCTGGCGGTTGATCTCGGGACCGGCTTTGACCTCTATCATGCGGTAGGCGAGCATCGTCTCGTAGTACTCGTAGGCTTTCGCGCGGTAAGTGGGGGCACAGGCGAAGCCGGTGTAGACCATCGAGCCAGTCGTCATCTGTCGATTGAGAATATGATAGGCGATGAATCGGTGCAGGGGGTTTCGCTCGTCGGCGTAGTCGCCAAGGGCTTCGGTGCCGTACCATTGCTCTGCGAACTGCTCCACGGCCGAGAGCGTGTCGGCACCCTCGATGATGAGGCCTGCCTCGCGCAGGACGTCGTCGGTCTCGGCGAAGACGGTCCACCCCAGTTTGCAACGCTCGTAGTGACCTTGCGAAGGGTCTTCGCTGTCGTAGTCGGCAGGTCCCGTGTAGGCTGGGTCGTAGAGGTCGGACATCTGTTCGTTGAAGGCAGAGGCGGCAAATGCCTTCGCGAAGATGCTGAGCGAAGGCTGTTCCTGCAGCCGCTGCAGGAAGGTTGCCTCGGAAGGCTCTATGACATGGTCCACGATGTGGACGACACCGTTGTGAACCTCGTTGTCGGCACTGACGATGCGTGCCAAGCTGTTGACAAGTATCTCACGCTGGCCTTCGTCGTTGGTGACGAAGCTAATCTGTATGGTACGGTCCTGCATGCTCAGCAGCGAGGTGGCATTACCTACGAAGTCCGTAGTGAGGAACTCTTGGGTGTTGTTGCGTATCGTACTACTGTAAACCACCTTTTGCATGTCTTCTCGTGACAGGTCCTCCCACTGCTGTCCACGTTGGTGGAGCCATTCGTCGACGGCGGCATTCGTAGGGGGGAAGATGGTGAAATGGCCGTATATGCTGAGGAGGCTTTCGTCGCCAGTGGCCATGAGCATCTCGTAGAAACGGCTGAGTTCAGGCTTGTTGGCGCAGAAGCTGGTAGCCGTTTCGCCGGTGAAGGTGTACATGGCATCGTCCTTGATGTCGTCGCTGTTGCAAGCAACCAACGACATGGCCACAGCTAAAATCATGGATACATGGCTAACAATCTTATTCATGGCTCTAACGCGTTATGTCTGATGATGTTTCGTAGAATCGATTTTGTTTAAGCAACGCATTGGTGCGGAGCTCGTCGTCATTGATGGGCATGTAGATAGCGTCTACGTCATTGAGTTTCGGGCGAACATCGGCCCACATGCTGACGATCTCCTCGTATTTCTTGCGGAGGTAGGTCTCCAGCACTTGTGTGGGCGTCCCCTCTCGACGCATCCGTCGCATGAGGTCGAAGTAGCGTTTGCCTTCGAAGAGGAATTCGCGCTGGCGTTCGGCGAGGACCAGGTTGCGCACCTCCTCCTGACTGCCAGCGTTGGCGATGAGCGAGCCAGGTTCGAGGTCGGGATTGGCACGGTCGTAGGTGAGGCTGCAGAGACGTATGGCCTCTTGCAGGTTGTCGCTGCCGCCGAGTTCAGCCAGCGCCTCGGCTTTCATCAGATAGACGTCGGGCAGGCGATAGAGGATCCAGTTGCAGTAGGTGTTGCCCCATTGGAAATCGGCTTCGCGGCCGTCGGCGCTCGTCAGGTTCGTGCGCAAAGCGATATACTTCTTGATGGCATAGTAAGCACCAGCATTCACGAAGGCATTCATGCGGCGCAAGTCGCGCTGCGCGAGGAAGAGGTCGTTGGAGCCTCCCACGCCCGAGAAGTTGTAGCTCGAGAAGCAGGCGTCGGTGCCGTTGGCGCCGAAGAAATCGCGCACGGCAGCATTCTGGTTGTTCTGGTCGAGTTGCAGTTCCCAGATGCTCTCGCCCGAGTTACCTGTGAAGAAGACGTTTCGGAAATAGGTCGACGCCCGCTCGAGACTCAGCGGATTGGAGGTAGTGGCGAGCACCTTGTCGCAAGCCTCTATGCAGGCGTCGTAGCGGTTGAGCCAGAGCGCGATGTCGGCCTCCAATGTCCAGACGGCTTTCTGGGTGATGCGTCCACGTGTGTAGGGGATGTTCTCGGTCCAAAGTTGAGGCGCCTGTGTGTCGATGTCCTTGAGGATGGCAAGTTCGGCTGCTAGGATGTCATCGCCAGCCGTCTGAGGCATGACGAAGGGGCGGCTGTCGTCGACGTAAGGCTCGGTGACGTATGGCACATCCTTGAAAGTGCGCACAAGGGTGAAGTAGCAGAAGGCACGTATGGTCTTGGCCTCAGCCAGGTGAGCGTTGAGTTCGGCGGTGGAATAGTCGGGGTCGGAAGCCTGTACCTCAGGTGCGTTGGCGATGAGCGTATTGCACTGGTTGATGCAAGCGTAGAACTGACTCCAGCGGGTGTAGTCATTGGTGGCCGTTATGTTGGCCGTGAGAATCTTGTAGATGTTGTCCTCGTGATTACGCCCGTCGAGGACGTTGTCGCTGCGCAACTCCCCCCACACGAGCAGGCGTTTGATGACATTCTGGTCGGCTAGCGAACGGTAGCAGGCACCCATGGCCCCTTCGACATCGCTTTTCTTCTTCCAGAAATCGTCGCGCACCATCTCGCTCTCAGGCGGCGTAGAGAACCAGTCAGAGCAGGAGGTCGTCATGCTCACAAGAGCTAAGGCTGTGATGAAGTATTTTGCTTTCATAAGAGAATGTTTTGGACTTGAAGGTAAAATGAATTCGTCATTCGTCATTCTTGAAGGGTCCTTCTATATGCTCAGGATGTACCAAGCGAGCAAACTCGAGCGCGTCAGTTAAAAAAAAGTAATCCTTATTTTTCACTTTTCATTTTTCACTTTTCACTTTTCAGAAACCCACTGTCACGCCGAAGGTGAAGTAGCGTGCACGCGGGGTGCGGTTATTATCCTTGGCTATGCCGAAGTCACTCCCTTTAGGCGAAATCTCGGGGTCAGCTCCCGTGTACTTGGTGAGCGTGAGCATGTTGTTGAGCGTGAGGCTCAGCATGAGGTTGTTCAGTCCTGCACGCTTGATGAGGTTCGGGTCGAAGTTGTAGTTGACGGTCACCTGCTTCAGTCGGAGGAACGAACCGCTCTCGACGAAACGGTCGCTGGCTAACCAGTTGTATCCACTTTGATAGAGGGCTCGCGGCATCTCGGTCAAGTCACCATCCTTGCGCCACCTCCAGTTGGTAGCGATGCTCTGGTTGTTGGTGGTGTACATGTTCTCGTTGTACATACGTCCGTAGTTGATGACCTTGGAGCCCAGGCGGAAGTTGGCCCACGTGTTGACGGTCAGGCGCCGCCACCGCAGCGTGAAGCCGAAACCGCCGTCGAGCTTGGGGTTGGAGTTGCCCAAGTAGACGATATCCAGTTCATCGATAGTTCCGTCGTGGTTAATATCCTCATAGATGGCATCGCCGCCACGGAAGCGGTAGTTGGTGCGCCCGTAGTCGAAATACATGGGGATGGTTTCACCCTTAGCGTCGAGTACAGGTTGACCTTGGGCATCGCGGACTATGGGAGCGTTGGGGCCTGTCACACCTTGGCTCTCAGTGGCACTATACTTGTCGTATTGGTATACGCCCTTATAACGGAAACCGTATATGCTGCCGAAGGAGTTCTCGATCTGTATGCGATTCAGGTAGTTGCCATTGCCCGGAGTGAACTCTGCCTGATACGTACTGAGCACCATGGGATCTAGTTCTTTGATGGTGTTGCGGTAGTTCGACAAGTTGACGTTGACGTCGAACTGCCAGTCGCCTTTTTTGACCATACGATTCGTCGAGAACTCCAGTTCCCAACCATTGTTGTCCATCGTTCCGGCATTGATATAACTGATGCTACCGAAACCTGTGCTCGACGGGATTGTTTGGTTTGAGAAGAGCAGGTCGGCAGTGCGACGGTGGTATGCGTTCATCACCAGACGATAGCGATAATCGAAGACGTTCAGTTCCAAGCCTACGTTGACGCTTGACGAACGTTCCCACCGCAGGTTACTAAGTTGCAAACTGGCTGGTTTGATAGTTGGGAGGTCAATGTAATTTGAGCCATAGCTGTCGTATCGGCTAAAATATAGGTACTCATAGTCGGGGCGATTGCCTGTTATGCCCCATCCCACGCGGAGACTACCCTCTGAGAACCACTTGTCGGCAGCACGCTTCATCCAAGGTTCGCTCGTGAAGATCCATTTGCCCGATACCGAAGGGAAAAAGCCCCATCGGTTGTCTTGTCCGAAGCGACTGCTACCATCCCAACGGGCGCTGGCATCAAGAATATACCGGTCGAGCAACATGTAATGACCATTGACGAGGTAAGCCATGTTGCGGCCTTGGTTTTTGGCACTATAGAATGACTCGGGCACCATATGGCCGCCAGTAGAGACGTCTGTACCAATAGTCGAGGGGAGACCATAACGCTCAAACTGCTGTATCTTGCTGTGGCTGACATCCATCTGCCATGAGGCATAGAGCATGAGACTGTGATCGTCGCCCAAGCGCGGCACCCACGTCATGTTATGGTCAGTGTAAATAGTCATGGCCTCGCTTTCGCGCTGGTAGCTGCGATTGACAACACCGTCGGTCCACAATTTCGTAGAAGTTTCACGAGGACGGAACTTTGCATCTTTAACATTTTCCGAGTCGAATTTGACGTAACCCTGATATCGTAAACGTCCGTCATCTTCGGGGTCTAGGAAATCATAACGCAGACGCAACGTTGGCATGATGCGCATATTAGTCTGCTGATATGAAGCCAGACGTGCGATTGCTATTGGGTTCGCCAAGTCCTTCTGATCGTTGTTTAGCACCGAACTCTGAGCTATGTTGAAGTACTCATTGGTGGCAGCGCCATTGATATCACGACGATAGATGCTGGCATTTGGCATCTTCTTATAGGCGATGCTCAGCAGGCCATCAACAGAACCATCGTTATAGTTTTTGTCATTGTCGGTGTAGGTAAGACCGAACTCAGATGCAAACAAGAGGCGGCTCGAGACATTATACTCAAGATTCATGTTGCCTGTGAAGCGACGTAACCCTTGTTCAATAACCGTTCCTGTCTGCTTGTAGTAGCCGAGAGATGTTCGGAAACGGGCGCGCTCACCGCCTCCTTGTATGGAGATGAGGTGGTCGTGTGTCCAACCTGTTTGCCTTACGGCGTCAACCCAGTCGGTATTCTGCGCGAAGTTGTGGTAGTCGGCCGCTGTGCCATAAGTGTTAAGAAACTGTTGACGGTCGTAGCTGTACTCTGGAATGTTGACGTCTTGACGATAGGCATTAAAATAAGCCTGTTTCATCAGCATCGTGTACTCGTCACCATTGAGCAGCGGTGCACCCGTGGGCTGCCAGTTTCCAGACAGACGGTAGCTATAAGATACGCGAGTCGGCCCCGTCGCGCCTTTCTTGGTCGTAATGTTGATAACGCCGTTGGCGCCGCGTGAGCCCCAAATGGCACAAGCTGCACCGTCCTTCAGCACCGTAACCTCTGCAATGTCATCGGGACTGATGCATAACAGGTTGGCAAACTGTTCATTGTCGGCATTGGCAAAATCGAATCCTTCGGTATTACTCTCAAATGGAATGTTGTTGACCAAAATGAGAGGTTCATTGTTGCTATTGATACTGGTGATACCACGTATACGCATGGTGGTTCCGCTACCCAAGTCGCCCGAGTTGGCCACGATGTCTAGGCCGGCGATACGACCTTGCAGCGCATCATCAATGCTGGAAATGGACATACCTTCAAGTTTCTCAGTCGAAAAACGTTGCATAGCACCTGTATACTCGCGTTCAGGTACTGCCAAGCCACCTGATGCAACTGTCTTGGTCCCCTTGACAACCAATTCCGTCATCACGTTCTTGGCCTGAAGCGTCACGTTTATCTTGCGTTGTCCACGAATGGGTACAACCTGTTTCGTATAACCCACGTAACTGAACATGAGGTCATTGTCAGTGGACTTTACCTGAATAGAGTAATTGCCGTTGAAATCGGTCTGCACGGCCGTGAGGATACGTCCGTTCTTATCCTGCTCGGCTACCGAAACTGCAATTAATCCCTCCGGCTCATCGTCGCCGATGACGCGACCGGTAATAATTGTCTGCGCTTGCAAACATAAGGTATACGTCGCGAGCAATAGTATGATAAAGAGTCTATTCTTCATGGCTGTCTTCATTTATTATATGGTGCTACGCGGTCTACGACATGGATCACGGCTCGGTTGGAAGCCAGGATGTTGCCTGCCTTCTGGGGGTCTTTATTATCGACTATGAGGTCGCGTGCCCATACGTTGTACGAAGCGGGATTGGCGGTCACCACCTTCGCAGCGGCTTCGGTACCGAAGGTGAGGTCGTCGCCGGCAGAGTGGATGGCGACGGGGATGAACTGTCCGTTGGCGCGGCGTGCGCCTGTATAGTAGGTACGCGTCCAAGAGCCAGTGCCCACAGGCACGGCACCGTCGATGAAATGGAAGCGCAGGAAGTTGAGCAGGTAGAGGCAGCGGGCTTTCTTCACTGCGGGGTCGTCCTCCATGAGGATCTGTTCCCACGTCCAGAGGTTGGCGTCGGCGCGGAAGGCGGCTTCTATGGCCTCGTCGGTGGGCACGAGGATGGTGTAGCGGTAGTTGTTGAACGACGTCACGATCTGCCCTACGCCGCTCGACTGCTCGGTCGTCTGCGCGTCGAAGATGGGCTGCACGTCCTTGTCATCCTTGAAGTAAGCGTAGACGACGGGGTCGCCCAGCAGCAGTTCGAAGAAGCGGCTGAAGGCAGGGTTGCTGCGGAGCGTCGTGTAGACCGAGCGCATGGGATCCTGCAGGATGCGGTCGACGAAGAAGGTGTGGCTATTGGTCGTCACGTAGATGCTGTCCTCCAAGCGAGCGGCAGGCAGCCCGAGCTCGGCATCGCCGGCGCCTGCCAGCTGGGTCGAGAGGCCGTTGCCGCTGGCGCGACGGATGATGGTGCCGCCCTTCGTGAGGTAGAAAGTCTTGTCGCCAGCGTCCACGAAGCCCGACATGGGCTCGCCCTCGGTGTCGGCCACGACGATGTGCATGTCGAGGATGTCGCGCAGACGGTTCTGAATGCGGTTCTGGTCGGACGAGGACGTGCCGATGGTGCGCTGGAAAGCGCCGCGCGTGCCATCGGGGTTGACGGCGTAGACGTCGGCCAGGATGCGGTCGGCCCCCATGCGGAAGCCCCATATCTCGCGATTGTCGACGCCTGTGTTGGCATAGATGCTCCACGAGATGGGCTCGGCATAATAGCGCACGGCAGAGTCGGTGGGCACGAGCAGGTTGTACTGGTTCTCCAACGAGCGCAGGTAGAGGTGAAATTTCAGTTGGTCGTTCTCGTCGATGGCGGCTTTCATGACGCGCGTGATGGGCGAGGTGAGAGTAGGGGCGTAGGCGCACTTGTAGTCGATGGGAGGGAAGCAGGTGTTGGTGAAGTAGACGAGTCCGTTGCAACCCTGTGCCGTGCCTACGATGTAGTCGCGCTTCATGTACATCAAGTTGCCTTTCTGGTCGGCCAGGTTGTCCCAGTCGTTGGGCAGCGAGCCGACGAACGACTTGAGCTGGTGGTTCTTGATGAACTTGCAGAGCACGTCGAGGGGCACGTTGTCCCACGTGCCGTAGACCTTGCGCAGGAAAGCACCATCGTCGGCGTTCCAATACTGGCGCATGGCCTCGTCGGTAGGCACGAACATGACGCCCATGTCAGTGGGGGCGCCGAGGCGGTTGTAGGCGGGGTCGAAGTAGAGCAGACGGTCGTCGGTCAGCGTCTGGGCCTCGCGCCCGGGCAGCTGGGGCGTCTGTGTGCAGGCGCCAGCGGCGTTGTCGTTGAAGTAGCGACGCACGAAGACCGAGTCGGTGACGTAGTCGCTCATCTCGTCGGCGCGCACGGTGGCATCGATGGTGGCATCGTAGTAGGGGGCCGAGAACTTGTTCATCAGCAGGGCGAACGTGCGGGTGGCGCTGTTCCCCTCGATGAGTTCGGCCATATTGGGCAAGGGCGTCACCACCTCGTCGGCGAGGTGGAGGTAGCCGTTCTTGCAGGTGATGTTCTTGGCGTCCTCCTGTACGCGCGAACCATTAACATAAAAGCCTTTCGTCTCGTAGGGGGCTCCGCCGCCGATGAGTTGCCAGTCGGCTTCGGTGATGCCGCGTTTCTGCATGAAGGAGGGCGTGAAGATGACGTCGGGACGAGCCTCGTTGTCGGCTATCCAAACGCCACCCCGCTGGGCGAAACGCGCCCACCACTCGGTGGCAGGCAGACGGGCGGCATCGAAGTGCTGGATGCGGTCGTAGATGGTCGACGAGGCATCGCGCAGGACGGCCGTACCCTCGCCGTCGTCGTCGCTGTTGGAGTTAGGCACGTTGGCCAGCATCTTGTCCAGATAGGCCATATTGAGCATCGAGGCATTGAAGAGATAGTTGGCATCGGAGCGCGTGAGGCCGCCAGCCACGTCCATGGGCGATGAGCCCGCGAGGCCGTGCGAACTGAAGTAGCGTGCGTAGGCTTCGTCGGTAGCGGGGAAGAGCGTCTTGCTGCCCGTGCGGGAGAGCGTGCCGTCGAGGGCCAGACGGTCGATGAACGTCAGGTAGGTGGCGTAGTGGCCGTCGGCGAGCAGCCAGTCGTAGATGTTGGCTCCCAACCACGTCGGCTCCTCGCTGTCGTAGGCGTAGTCGTCGCGGCACGACGACAAGCCCGCCAGCGACAGGGCCAACAGCACGCAAGCCCCGAGGCGCTGGCAGAGGCACGGACGCAGGCTGCGGTGGAAAAGTTGTTGCATGAGGAATATCATTTTTTCGTGTTGCATGAATATCGATCCCGTTCACTCGCTTAGCCAACAGCAAAGGCTGACCTGTAGACGTGTTCAAACGAGTTTTCGTGTTGCAAAGATACGGCTTATACGTGCTGGCATATCTATCAGGTTGATTTATTTTTTGCTACAAATGCTCCAAAAGACCAAAATATATACCATCAGGCAATTGACCATTTACTATTTCATGATTGTTGATGGCCTTTTATCGTAGTGGCAATAACGAATCATGGAGCTTTGTCGTGAGCTCGAAACTGGGAAGGTCCCGCCTCGTAGCAGGTCATGAGGCGAGATGCGAGGAAGCTTCAGTTTTCGCCCATTCCATCGAATCTTTTTGACGAAGGCGGCCTTCTTGTCTCGACATGAAGTCGCGATGCAGAGGCCCTTTTCGTCGGGCTGATGAATCGCTGCCTGACGAGGCAGAAATAGGTCACGGAGTATGAAGTCAATGACTATTCTTCTCGTTCTGGAAGCAAAGGACGCAAGTGATGCAGGAGCTCACGACGTGGCTTGCGTCATATTTTGCCACAAATGCGGAAAAACAAGCAGAGAGCCCTGCTATTTTTGGGGGATGAGAAGACTGTCGAATGGATTTTTTCGTATCTTTGCATCGCAAAAAGAAACGCTATGCATCCAAGACATCTCCTTACGCTGCTGCTGTGCCTCATGAGTCTGCACGCAACGCCGCTCTCGCAGCAGGACGGCTTCCTCATCGTAGACAGCCGCTCGGGCCTCTCGCAGAATAATGTTAAGAGCATCGCACAGGACGACTTTGGCTTCGTCTGGCTGGGCACAAAGAATGGACTCTGCCGCTATGATGGTCGCGCCATACGTGCGGTTCAGGTTGCTGACGCCGTCACGGGAACGGCCAACCAAAACATCTCGGCGCTGGAGCGCGAGGAAGGGCACCTGCTGTGGGTGGGCACCGACCAAGGCGTTTTCCTCTATGACCTCAGTGCCGACCGCTTCTGGCACATCGAGACAGCCGCCCCCGACGGACAGCAGATGACCAACTGGGTGTCCGAGATAGGGCATGACAGAGCAGGCGACGTCTGGATTGTCGTCCCCGACGAGGGCATCTTCCGCATAGCATGCGGGACGGCACGCGGTGCCGAAGGCGTCGCTAAGGCTGCGCTCCACCACTACGCCAACCCCGGGCGGTCGAACACCAGTCACTTCAGCTGCCTCGCCATCACGCCGCACGGCGAGGTATGGGCCAGCGGATGGAATATAGGACTTTGGCGCTACGTGCCCCAGAACGACCGCTTCGAGCAGTTGAGCGAGGACGCCACGGGGAAGTCGCTCTTAGGCATACAGACGAACACGCTGACCGCGCTGCCCGACGGCTCTTTGGCCATGGCTGTGCAGGACGGACATCTGATGCTCTACTCTCCCATCAAGGGCGAACTCACCGAGAACCCGTGGCAGGACTTCTCGAAAACCATCGTGCGAGGGGCCAAGGCCTACGGCGAGACGCTCCTCGTAGGTACCTACGATGGCCTCTACCGCATTCAAACCTCCACGGGCGACATCGTTCATTACAGCCACGACCGCAACAATCGCCTGAGCCTTTCAGACGATATCATCTACACCATCTTCCGCGACCGCGAAGGGGGCTTCTGGCTCGGCACGATGTTCGGAGGCGCGGCCTACCTGCCGGCACGCGAGCAGATGTTCACCGTCATCCAGACCGACCGCGAGGGCCACACACTCTCGAGCGACCGCATACGACAACTTGCCACCGATGGCGACCGCAACCTGTGGCTCTGCACCGAGGACAGAGGCATCAACCATATCGACCTCGCCACGGGGCGCATCACGCCTGACGTTGGACTCACCGACAGCAAGGACGACAACTATACAATCTGCCTCACTTACTACCAAGGGCGCCTCTACGCCGGCATCAACAAGGTGGGCGTGAAGGTAGTAGACACACGCACGGGACAGACGCGCTTGCTCCAGAACAGCCAACTGGGATTGCCCGAGGGCTCCAGTGTCTACGACATCAGCATCGACCATCAGGGCCTGTTCTGGCTGGCCACAGACCAAGGGGTGTGGCGCGGCAGGCTCGGTCAAGGCAGTGCGCTCACTACCGTCAAGGGCGTAGAGAACTTATGGGCCTATCAGCTGCTCCACGACCGGCGGGGTGATGTTTGGATGGCGCTCATGGGCGGTGGACTGGCACATTTAAATATAAAGGACGCGCGCGTGAGGCGCTACCTGCCCGAGGCCAACAATCCGAACAGCCTCTCCTCGGCCAGCGTCAGTGCCGTCTTCGAGGACAGCCAGGGACGCATCTGGCTCAGCACCGACCGCGGGGGCATCTGTCGCTATCGTCCCGAGACCGACGACTTCGAACGCTTCAACACTGAGCAGGGCCTGCCCGACAACGTAGCCTACACGATTCTCGAGGACAGCCACCATCGCCTCTGGTTCGGCACTAATCGTGGTCTCGTACAATTGGACCCCGCCACCGGACGCCTTCACCTCTTCACCACAGCTCAGGGACTGCCCAGCAACCAGTTCAACTACAAAGCAGCGCTGGCCCTGAACGACAATACGTTCTTCTTCGGGACCATCAATGGACTCGTGCGCTGCCACCCTGACCTATTGCCCTCCGACGGCGAAGCTCAGCCCACGACGGCTGCCGAACTGTTCATCACACGCCTCAGCATCGACGGACAGGAGGTGACGCCTCAGACCCCTCAGTCGCCTCTCAAGCGCAGCATCATGGAGACCGACCGCATCACGCTGCCGTTCAAGCACTCCAACATCAGCCTCGACCTCGCACTGCTCTCTTACGGCGACCGATTGGAAACAGCCTACGAATATCGCATAGAGCCGCTCGATGGAGACTGGCATCCTGTGCCCGATGGTGGCTTGACACTTGCCAATCTGGGTGCCGGGACTTATACGCTCCATCTACGTTCAACTGGACTCAACAGCGACGATACGCCCAACAAGGAGCGCACACTGACTATCGTCGTGAGGCCTCCGCTCTGGCGACAATGGTGGGCTATCTTGCTTTATATGCTGGCTATCGCAGCCCTCATCAGCCTATGGACCTCTTGGTATCGGGGACGCAAGGAACGGCAGTTCCAAGAGCGGCAGCGCATCTTCGCTATAGAAAAAGAAAAGGAATTGAGCGAGAAGCGCATACAATATTTTACCGAGATTGCTCATGAGATACGCACGCCGCTCACCCTCATCGGTGGACCGTTAGAGGTCATCGAGAAAACGGGTATCGACGACCAACGCGTAGCCCGCAACTTGAGCGTCATCCGTCAGAACACCAACCGCTTGCTGAACCTCGCCTCGCAGCTCTTGGACTTCCAGAAAGTTGATTCGGGTGAGTTGCATCCCCAACTGGAGACTGTCAACGTAAGCGAACTGTTGCGCGACACGATGGAGCGCTTCGAGCCTACCTACGCCCTGCGTGGCAAACAACTCGTGCAGAAGCATATCGAGCCCGCCGTATTGGCGCAGATTGACCGAGAAGCCGTTACCAAGATTCTCAGCAATCTGCTCAACAATGCGCTCAAATACGGTCTGTCGCGCTGTGAGGTGACGCTGACCTCCGACCGAACGGGCCTGCGCCTCGCCGTCTTCTCCGACGGGGCCGTGATTCCAGCCGAGCGGCGTGAAGCTATCTTCGACCCCTTCGTGCAACTGCGCAACCGAAAGCCCGATAGCGACGAGACGCCAGGTGGCGTGGGCATCGGACTGGCACTGTGCCGCTCGTTGGCCAAGATGCATAATGGAGCGCTCATGGTGGAACCCGTGGCAGCCGGTACCGACGGCGAGGCCGAGGGCAATCGCTTCGTGCTGCTCTTGCCCCTCGGCGAAGCCGCCATCACCGACGACGCCCCCGATGCACCGGCGCAGCAGACACTCCCCGATACGGCTACTCTGCCCGATGCAGGATTGCTGACGCACGACCACGTCCGCGGAGCCAATATCCTGCTCGTCGAGGACGAGGACGGCATACGCGAGTTCGTCGGCGAACGCCTCCGTGAGGATTTCATCGTCGAGACGGCAGCCAACGGGCAGGAGGCTCTGGAGAAGATTCGCGCTACGCATATCGACCTCGTCGTCACCGACATCATGATGCCCGTCATGGACGGTGTGGAACTCTGCCGGGCCATCAAGCAGGACATCGAACTCAGCCATATCCCCGTCATCTTCCTCACCGCCAAGAACGATACCGAGAGCAAGATAGCGGGCCTACAGGTGGGAGCCGAGGCCTACATCGAGAAACCCTTTGCATGGGATTTCCTGCGCATGCAGATCGTCTCGCTGCTCTCCAACCGACAGAAAGAGCGTGAGGCTTTCGCCAAGCGGCCGTTCTTCCCCATGAACGGGATGCAGATGAGCCGCGAGGACGAGGAGTTCATGGAGCGCGCACTCGAGGTCATCAACCATCATCTCTCCGACGAGAACTTCAACGTTGAGGCGATGGCTTCTGCCCTTTTCATGAGTCGCAGCAGCCTGTTGCGCAAGATCAAGACGTTGTTCGACATGCCACCTCTTGATTTCATTCGGCTCATCCGCCTCAAGAAGGCTGCCGACCTCATTCAGGATGGGCGCTACCGCATGGGCGAGATCAGCCTCAAAGTGGGATTCAGCAATCATAGTTATTTCTCTAAACTCTTCTGCCGTCAGTTCGGGATGACGCCCAAGGATTTCGAGAAACAGATACAAGAGCAGCGCTCGAAAACGAAGGATTTGCGTCAATAATAGTCCGTTTCATCGCTTCTGAGCTATTTGTTGCAGAAATTGGTGCAAACTTTTTTTCTCCGATGACAGGATTTGCCTACTTTTGTAGCCTGAATCCTGTTTTGCCTATAGACATTACCCTATAAATATGAATGGTTTGACCAATCGTTTTACCCTTGTGGTACTCCTTGCACTCAGCTATGGCTGGGCCGCTACCAGTTGCTCTATGGCACCAGCTCGGCCGATCGGGACCTTCAGAGCATCGACTATACGTTTATGCCATAAATATATGAAGATATGAAAAAAGCAATTATCCTTTTAGCATTGAGCTTTGCTGCCTCAGCTGGAGCAGAGGTGCGCCTGCCGGGTTGGATGACCAGCAACATGGTCCTGCAGCAGCAGACTACTGTCCACCTCTCGGCTGTGGCCAAGAAAGGGGCCGTCGTCAAGATTACCGCCTCATGGGACGGACAGACCCGTAAGGTTCAGGCCGATCGACAGACGGGTGCCTTCGACTTCGACCTCTCTGTTCCCAAAGCTGGAGGTCCCTATAAGCTGACGTTCGACGATGGCCAGAAGACCGTCCTCGAGAACGTCATGTCTGGCGAGGTATGGTTCTGCAGCGGTCAGTCGAATATGGAGATGCCCGTGAAAGGGTGGGGGCGTGTGAAGGACTTCGAGCAGGAAGTCGCAGCTGCCAACCACCCGCTGGTGCGCCTGTTCCAAGTAGAACATGTCGTTGCCCATCAGCCGCAGACCCGCGTACCCCTGGGACATACGCAAGGGTGGGCTGTTTGTTCGCCCCAGATGGTCGAGGAGTTCTCCGCTGCAGCCTATTTCTTTGCCCGCGAGGTGTCACAGAGATTGGGCGTTGCCGTGGGCGTGGTCAACAGCAGTTGGGGCGGCACGCCTGCTGAGACGTGGATAAGCCATGAAGAGTTGAAGCATGTACAAGGCTTCGAACAGCAATTGGCACGCATTGAAGAAACTGGCTTTGACGATGCGAAGATCAATGCGCTCTACGAGACGGAGCGCGAAGCCTGGAATCGCCAGTTCTATGCTGCCGACCAAGGCCTTGCCAATGGAGACATCAACAACCCACGTTGGACGGCTGTCGATACTAACGATAGTCAGTGGAAGACTATCAGCCTGCCGGGCGAATGGGAGACGTCCGCATTGCCTGGCTTCGATGGTGTGGTATGGTTCCGCAAGAGCGTGGATGTGCCTGCCGAATGGGCTGGAAAAGACCTTACGCTCGAGCTCGGACAGATCGACGACGAGGACGTCACTTATTTCAATGGAGAGAAGATTGCCCAGGGTGCCGGCTGGACGACCCCGCGCTCTTATACCGTGCCTGGCAGGTTGGTGAAAGGCGGTCGCAACGTCATCGCCGTGCGCGTGCTCGACACGGGTGGCGAAGGCGGTTTCCGTGGCGCAGACAAAGACATGAGCCTCGGCCAAGGGCAGACGACCTTGCCACTAGCAGGGGAATGGCGTTTTGCCATTGGCTTGGATGGCAGCAGGATTGGGCCGTCTCCTAAGGCACCCAACGATTCGTGGTACCCCTCCAACCTCTTCAATGCCATGGTGTCTCCCTTCCTGACCATGCCCATTCGCGGTTTCCTCTGGTATCAGGGCTGCGCCAACGTAGGACGTGCCGTTCAGTACGAGAGTCTTTTCCAGACGTTGATCCACGACTGGCAGGCACGCTTCAACCGCAATGCCAACGTGGCAGCCTTCCCGAAGCCTGCTCCATCGCAGAATGACCGTCGCCGCTTCCTTCAGCAGCAGGACTCCAAGGCACTACCCTTCTATTTTGTGCAGATTGCCAACTACCTTCAGCGCCACGACTTGCAGCCGCAGTCGGAATGGGCTGCCATCCGCGAGGCCCAGCGCAAGGCGCTGTTGTTGGACGGAGTTGGCATGGCTGTGAACATCGACATCGGCGAGGCCAACGACATCCATCCGAAGAATAAGCAGGAGGTGGGACATCGCTTAGCGTTATTGGCGCTGAATCGCACCTATGGCCGCGACGATGCCTGTGCAGCTCCGGAGTTCTTCGGTATGCGCATCAGCGAGGGTAAATGCATCCTCACCTTCCGTCCGACGCAGGGCAGCGAAGCCCTGGCAGAAAATGCTGATGTCAGGGGTTTCACCATCGCGGGTCCCGACCACGCATGGCACGTCGCCAAAGCCCACACCGAGGGGCAAGGATTCATGCAGCGGGTTGTTGTGGAGTCGCCCGACGTACCCCATCCCGTGGCCGTCCGCTACGCTTGGGCAGATAACCCTGAATGCAATCTCCAGACCACCAATGGCCTTCCCGTAGGTCCTTTCCGCACCGACGATTGGCCCGATTTCAAATGATAGTGACCCTTCCTTTAAGATATAACACGCTTCTAATATGAATATCAGAACTCTCCTCTATTGGGTATGCTGCTGTGCAGCAACCTTCCTCCCCGTCTCTGCCGCGGCCGACGAACTGATTCGCGTGCAGACGCGCAGCCTCGACCTCATCCTCAAGGCTAAAGAAGACGGTCGCCTCACCCAGTCCTATTTCGGCAAACGCCTCCTGCATGCGAGCGACCTGCGCTGGCTGGAGGATGGCCGCGAGGCTTACCTCACCCGTACGGCCGATGTCTACTTCGAGCCTGCACTCGACATCACGCATGCCGATGGCAATCCCTCCACCCGTCTGAGCTATAAAGCCCACTCGACCACGCAGCTGGCAGTTGGTGTTCAGGAGACCGTCGTCACGCTCGAGGACGCGAAAGAGCCCGTCGCCGTGCGCCTCCACTACGTCGCATATACTGACGAGGACGTTATCAAGGTCTTCACCGAGATTGTGAACCGCCAAAAGAAACCCGTGCAACTGCGTAAGTTCGCCTCTTCGATGCTCCATTTCGATCGCGCTGCCTACTACCTCACGCAGTTCAACGGCAACTGGGCCGACGAAGCTAAGATGACGACGACGCCCCTCGTCTTCGGCAAGAAGACCATAGACAGCAACCTCGGTACACGCGCCGATATGTATGCTTCGCCGCAGTTCATCGTCTCACTCGACCAACCCGCCACTGAGACAGCGGGCGAAGTCATCCTCGGACAACTCGGATGGACGGGCAACTTCCGCTTCGTCTTTGAGGTGGACGAGAAAGGAGGCCTCCGCATCCTCGCAGGCATCAACTCCGATTTCTCAGAGCGCACGCTCGCGCCCAACGAGACGTTCCGCACAGCCGATTTCTACTTCACCCTCAGCCAGAATGGACTCCAGCAGGCATCGCACAACCTGCACAACTGGGCGCGTCGCCACCAACTCAAGGACGGCACCTCCGACCGCATGACGCTGCTCAACAACTGGGAGGCCACCTATTTCGATTTCAACGAGGACAAATTGGTGTCCCTCATGGACGATGCCGTGCGCCTCGGCGTGGACATGTTCTTGCTCGACGACGGATGGTTCGCGAACAAATACCCGCGCAGTTCGGACAATGCAGGACTGGGCGACTGGGACGAGACGCGCACTAAACTGCCGAACGGCGTAGGTCGCCTCTGCGATGCTGCCCGCGAGAAAGGCATACGCTTCGGCATCTGGATTGAGCCCGAGATGGTCAATCCCAAGAGCGAGCTCTACGAGCGTCACCCCGACTGGGTGCTGCAGACTCCTGGCCGCGAGCCTGCTCTCTTCCGCAATCAGCTCACCCTCGACCTCACCAACCCACGGGTGCAGGACTTCGTCTTCGGTATCGTAGACGACCTCATGACCAAGTACCCTGAGATAGCCTTCTTCAAGTGGGACTGCAACGCGCCCATCATGAACCCCTATTCGCCTTACTTAAAGGACAAGCAGTCGCACCTCTACGTCGACTACGTACGCGGTCTGTACAGCGTCCTCGAGCGCGTCAAGGCCAAGTACCCGCGTCTGCCCATGATGATGTGCTCGGGCGGCAGCGGACGCATCGACTACAAGGGACTGGAGTACTTCACCGAGTTCTGGGCATCAGACAATACCGACCCCATCGAGCGCCTCTTCATCCAATATGGCTATAGTTTCTTCTATCCCTCCAAGGCGGTCTGCGCCCATGTCACGACGTGGAACAGCCGGGCCAGCGTCAAGTTCCGTACCGATGTCGCTTCGATGGGCAAGCTTGGCTTCGACATCAAGCTCACCGACATGAGCGAGCAGGACATTCAGTACGCTCAGCAAGCGGTGAAGAACTACAATCGTCTGAAACCCGTCATCATGGAGGGCGACCTCTTCCGTCTCGTCTCGCCCTACGAGGGTCAGCATGCAGCTACCCTCTACGCCACGACCGACCAGCGCCATGCCGTGCTCTTCACCTTCGACGTCCATCCTCGTTTCGGCGAGCAGCACCACAACGTCGTCCTGCGCGGCCTCGACCCACAACGTCAGTACAGCATTCAGGAGATCAACCTCATGCCTGGGCAGGACACGTGGGTTCACGACCGCACCTACAGCGGCGACTACCTGATGACGATCGGCCTCGACCTCTTCACCAGCAATCCACTCAACAGCCGCGTTGTTGAATTGGTGGCAGAATAAAGCAGACACGCATGAGAACAAGAATCATAACCCTCCTCCTTCTCGTTGGCAGCACCTTGGCAGCCGCGGCGAAGTCTGACGCTTATTCGGTTCGTTTCGACAAGCGTTCCCACGCCTTCACCCTTCTGCAGGGCAAGCAGCCGCTGCTCTCAGCTTTCGTGCCCGAAGCCCGTTTCGGCACGGATGTCATCACCGCGGCCGACCTGTCCGAGGTCTCCACGCGAACCATGGGTGTGAAGCATCCCACTTTCGGGACAGGGAAGATCCACAACTACAGCTTCACCGACGGACGTAGGACGATGACGCTCTTCGTCAGCATCTTCCCCGATGCGGTGGTCACGCAGCTCACGCTCTCCATGAACGACGGCAGCCCTCTCGAGAGCAACTACTTAGCTCCCATCCGAGAGCAGGAAACCCCTATTGAAAAAGGTACGCACGTGCGCGATGCCGCTGTCCGTTTCCTCAAGGTTCCCTACGACAACGACAGCTTTGTGCGTTATCACCTCCTTCCCCTCGACACCATGGCCACCAGCTACGAGGTGGCAGCCCTCTTCAGTCCCGCCACACGCGCAGGCATCGCCATTGGTTCCATCGACCACGACCATTGGAAGAGCGCCGTCGTCATCGACCATGGCCGTCTCTCTGCTTTCTCAGGTGTTTCCACTCAAGAGACTCACGACGTCCTGCCCCACGGCAGTCTTGTCGGAAAGCAGATCAGCAGCGCACGCTTCCTCATCGCAGCCCGCACCGACTGGCGCGACGCTATGGAGCAGTTTGCCCGTACCTGCGACAGCGTACAGCCCGGTCGCAAGCATTGGCAGCACGGCACGCCGTTCGGTTGGCAGAGCTGGGGCGTGCTCGCCGAGAAGAACAGTTTCCAGACCGACCTCGACGTCAGCGATTTCATGGCCACCACGCTCCGTCCTGCCGGCTACTGCTCGGCCGACGGGACGCAAGTCCTCAGCATCGATGCCTGGGATAACCTCAATGGGCGGCAGAAACGTGAGCTCTGCGCTCATGCGCGGGCCAACGGACAGGTGCCCGGCACTTATGTCACGCCTTTCTGCCTATGGTGGAACGACAGAGACCTCGACCGTCCCCTCTTCGAAGGATGTCAGTACACTGGCCGCGATGCTTGCGCCAAGGTGAACGGCAAGCCCTATAAGTACGACGGCGCCTTCTGCCTCGACCCCACTCATCCGGCCACCCTCGAGCGCTTCGCCCGCGAGGCGGCTTCGTTGAAGGCAGCAGGCTTCGAGTACTTCAAGATTGACTTCACCAGCAACGGCATGATTCAGGCCGACAGCTACTACGACCCCGCCGTTCGCACGGCTGTTGAGGCTTACAACTATGGTTTCACTCGTTTCATTCAGGAACTCGACCGCGGCGGCCGTGTCTTCACGGCCCTCTCCATCGCTCCTATCTTCCCTTACCACTATGGCAACTCGCGTCGCATAGCCTGCGACACATGGGGCAAGATCGACCAGAGCGAATATGCGATGAACGCCATCAGCTATGGTTGGTGGACGAACGAGTTCTATCAGTACAACGACCCCGACCATCTGGTCCTTGTGGGTAAGGATGCCGCCAAGGGCGACGTCGAGTCGTTAGGTGAGAATCGTGCACGCTACACCACAGGCATCTGCTCGGGCATGGTCCTCCTGCCCGATGTGTGGAGTCTCAGCGACAGCAGTGGACGTGGCGATGCCCGCCTCTCGATGGAGCGTGCCCAGCAGGTAGCCATGAATGTCGAGGTCAATGCCGTCGGACGTATCGGTCGCAGCTTCCGTCCCCTCTATGGCGGGCGCCAGTGGCGACCCGAGACCGGTGCCGCCGAGAACCTCGTTACCCTTCGCACCGACAGCGCCATCTACCTTGCTGCCATCAACTACTCCAATGAGCCGCTTAATGTCAGCGTTCCCATCGCCGACGTGGTGGCCCCGCTCCCCGCTCCCTCCGTGGGGGGGAGGGAGCTTTGGACAGGCGAGGATGTCATACTTCGCTTGGAATTCAACCTCGCCCAGCCTCAAATCCTTATCTCTGTCCCTGCCAAGGATGCCCGCCTCTACCGTTTCAACTTGAAATAGATCCATTCTCATGAAAAAAGCCATATCGCTTCTCATCGTGCTAATTGCTATCTGGCAGCATTCCATGCCACTTCTGGCCGATGACATCACCATCCAGGTCTCCAACCTCACCGTCGTCTGGAGCGAGGCCAACCAGTCCTTTACGTTGCGCGGCACGCTGCCCGACGGTTCTTCCAAGAGCATCGTCACCCGCAGCAAGCCCAAAGCCACCTATGTCAATGCTTCGGGCACCGATCGTGGCTATTTCACTACCGACCGCTACGCCTCGGTCGATTACGTCGCCGAGCCCATCTCAGACGAGTTTGGCGAGGGTACCGCCCACCGCTTCACCTTCACCAACCCCACCGCGGCAACTGAGGATGGAGTCGTGATGCAAGAGACCTTCTTCGCCTATGCCGACCAGCCCTTCGTGTTGGTACAGCTTGCCCTCATCAGTACCGATGGCAAGCCCATCAGCTCCCACCACCTCGAGCCCGTCAGCTGCGAGACGGCTACTTGGCGCTTCCTCAGCACCACCGCTTCCGACAACCGCATGCTGAAGGTGCCGTTCGACAACGATGGTTTCGGGCGTTACCACACCTATCGCCTCAATCGCGCCATGACGTCCTACGAGGTCAGTTGCCTCTTCGATGGAGCGGCACGCTATGGTGCTGTCTATGGGAGCGTCGATCACGACCATTGGAAGAGCGGCATCTGTGTCGAGGCCACGGGTGGCACGAGTGTCAGCAAGCTGCAACTCATCAGCGGCATGGCCGACGGCGAGACGCGCGACCACCTCAGCGGTTATGACCGCCAGAGCCACGGCTCGCTCATAGGCGATACGGTTAGGAGTGCTCGCTTCCTCGTGGGCCTCTTCGCCGACTGGCGCGAGGGTATGGAGTGCTTCGCTGAGGCCTGCGCCACCATACGCCCTGCGCGCAGCGACTGGCAGCACGGTGCGCCCTTCGGCTGGCAGAGTTGGGGCGTGCTCGCCGAGAAGAACTCCTACAAGGCCGACCTCGAGATAAGCGACTACTACGCCCAGGTGCTGCAGCCCGCAGGCTTCTGCAGCAGCGACGGCTCCATCGTCTTCAGCCTCGATGCCAGCGACAACATCAGTACAGCACAACGCAAACAACTCGTCGAGAATGGCAAGGCGACCCATCAGTTCATCGGCAGCTACAGCACCCCCTTCGCTCTCTGGTGGGACGAAGCCAGCATCAACAACATCAAGGCCACGTGGACGGTCGATGGGCAGCAGGTGACGCGACCCTATGCCGAGACGCTCATCAAGATCAATGGCAAACCCGTCAAGTACGACGGTGCCTACTGCCGTGACCCGTCGCACCCCGTGACGAAGCAGGACATCGTCAACTACGTCCGCTCGCGAGCCAACGAGGGCGTGAAGTGGATCAAGGCCGACTTCCTCAACTGCGGCATCATTCAGTCCGACAGCTACTACAAGCAGGGCATCACTACGGCCGTAGAGGCCTACAACGATGGCATGCGCTACCTCCAGCAGCAGTGTGAGCGCTACGGCATCTTCCTCGACCTCAGCATCGCTCCCCTCTTCCCGCACGGACATGCCAACGGACGCCGCATCGCCTGCGACACTTGGGGACGCATCGACCAGACCGAGTATGCCATGAACGCCATCTCCGGGGGGTGGTGGACCGATCGTCTCTATCAGTACAACGACCCCGACCACCTCGTCCTCGTGGGACGTGGCGACCAACTCGGCAGCAGCCTCGGCGAGAACCGTGCGCGCGTCACCAGCGGCGCCGTCACGGGCATGATGCTGGTGGCCGACAACTTCAGTCCCAGCGACCAGAGCGGACGCGGCAACAATGCCATGAGTCGTCAGAGAGCCTCGTCGGTGCTCACCAACACCGACGTGAATGCCGTAGCACGACTCGGGCGCAGCTTCCGCCCTCTCTATGGTCATAAGGAATACGACCTCAACGATGATCACGCCCAGAGCCTTTTCGTTCATGAGGCCGACTCGTTCGTCTATGTCGCCGCCTTCAACTACACAGCAAAGTCCACTACCTACATCATCCCGCTTGCCGACCTCGGCCTCAGCGAGGGCGAGGAGTTAGCGGAGTCGAAGGAGTTGTGGACGGGCGAGCCTGTCAGCGTCGGCATCCGTCAGTTCAGCATCGCCGTTCCAGCCAAGGACGTACGCCTTGTCCGCTTGCGTCTCGCTCACCCTCATGTCGTCGCGGTCAATGCGCCCCATCAGGAGTCTGCCGTACTCAGCACACAGGACTTCGACCTCCTTGGGCGACCCCTCGACAAGCTCGGGTCAAGACAGCTCATCCTCCGTCGTACCCTCTACGCCGACGGCAGCGTACGCACCCAGAAGATCCTGCTGCCGTAAGAGAGGCCACACTTACCTGACGGCCAGGCTTCATTGCGCCAGCCCACTCCCCTCCCTGACGGGAGGGGTTGGGGGTGGGTCTGCTGGGTGGGTCTTTATTTCCCCAGAATAATATTCACTAGGGCCGTGACGTCGGCGATGGTGATTTTGGTGTCGTTGTTGATGTCGGCTACTGCTGTGTTGTAGCTCGTCGTCTTGCCCAGGATGATGTTCACGAGGGCCGTGACGTCGGCAATGGTCACTTTGCTGTCGCCGTTGACATCGCCACGTACCAACTTCCTTGTGAAGTAGCCCGTGTCGGGGTTAGCCCAATCGGAATAATCATTTCCATCTTCGAATGGTACGGCACCCACTAGTTTAACGCAACCTGAGAACAGTTCCGCGTCGTTATCGACCAGCGGATACTTTGACCAGTCATCGTTGCAGTAGATGGTGGTCAGTGATGAGCATCCACTGAACATGGCTTCGACATCAGACACATTCCTCATGTCGAAGTTCGTCAGGTCGAGGCTCTTGAGGAATTTGCATTGATTGAACATGTATCCCATTTCTCCCACCCGGCTGGTGTTGAAGCTCGACAGATTGACGTTCTTCAACGCCATGCAGTAATTGAACATAGCTATCATATTCGTCACCTTGCTGGTGTTGAAGTTCGACAGGTCGAGCTCCTCCAACGCCGAGCAGCCATCGAACATGTTGCTCATGTCCGTCACCTGACTGGTGTTGAAGTGCGACAGGTCGAGGCTGTCAAGGTCCTGACAGCCTTCGAACATATTGCTCATGTCCGTCACATGTTCCGTGTTCAGGTACCTAAGACCTTTGATCTCTCCTCTCACTTCGTACAAACCCTTGAACATCTTCGACATCGTCGTCAGTCCGTGATAGTTCTCCATCGACTCGTCGATGGTAACAAAAGAGATCTGATCCGCGTCCGGATACTCATCCCAGTGGTTATTGACCACCTCGAACACATCCTTGTTTGCATTGCTTTCATGCTCCGACTTATTGAAGTCGTAGTAGAACGTCAGCGACTGGAGGTCTTTGTCGACCACCGCATACGCCTCAGCGCCTGTGAAGTAGCCGTTGGTGGGATTGGCGAAGCTGATGTCGTTGTCGTTGTCACTACTGAAGGGCACTGCACCCTGAAGTGAAGGACAGTTGTCGAACATCCCCTCCGATTCGGTCACCACGCCCAGGCTCCAGTCAGCATTGCAATAGATGGTGGTCAGGTTCGAGCAGTCTTTGAACATCCACCTCGTGTCGGTCACGTTCGTCATATCGAAGTTCGCCACGTTGATGCTCTCCAAGTTCATGCAGTAGCCGAACATTAGAGGCATTCCCGTTACATTAGCTGTGTTGAAGCCCGACAGGTCGAGGCTCGCCAAGCTCAAGCAACTCGAGAACATCTCGGACATGTCGGTCACATTCGCCGTGTTGAAATTGGTGACATCAAGGTCCGTCAAGGCCGAACAGCCATGGAACATAAAGTACATGTCAGTCACATTCGCCGTGTTGAAATTGGTGACATCCAGGCTAGTCAACGCATGGCAATCGGCAAACATGCTGCGCATGGTGGTCACGTTGTCCGTAATGAAATTTGAGACATCAAGGCGCTCAAGGACCTGGCAGTCACAGAACATATCGTTCATATTGGTCACGTTGTCCGTCTGCAGGCATGTCGCTTCAAGGGCCGTCAGAGAGGAACAGCCACTGAACATGGCGCTCATATCGGTCACGTTGGCCGTGTTCAAATTGGTGATGTCAAGGCTTGACAATGACGAACATCCCATGAACATACACGACATGTCGGTCACGTTGTCTGTGTTCAGGTAGTCCAGGTGGTTGATGGTGGTGAGGGCTCTCATGTAGTAGAACCAGGACCTGGTGCTGGTCAAACCGGTGTAATTTTCAAACGACTCGTCGAACGTGACAGTGGTGACGGAAGTGTTGCCCTCGCCATTGTTGTAACTCGTCCAGTCGGGTATGCCAGCACTACTTGGCAGGTCATACGTCACTCCCTCGCGAAGCACTCTCCTTCTGTCATAGTAGAATGTCAATGTGTTGCCATCCACTACGGCATACGGCTCAAGCTCATAATTCACTGTGAAGTAGCCCGTAATGGGATTAGCGAAGCTGATGTCGATATTGCTTTTATCATAGCTGACGGCACCCACGAGGCTGGTGCAACCGCCGAACATTCCCTCCGATTCGCTCACCACGCCCAGGCTCCAGTCAGCATTGCAATAGATGGTAGTTAAGTTGGTGCAGTCTTGGAACATCCATCTCGTGTTGGTGACATTCGTCATATCGAAGTTCGACAAGTCAATGGTTGTCAGGCTGGAGCATCCTCTGAACATCTCAGCCATGTCGGTCACGTTGGCCGTATTCATATTGGTGACGTCAAGGTTCACCAACGACGTACACCCTACGAACATGCCCGACATGTCTCTCACGTTGGCCGTATTCAAATTAGTGATGTCAAGGTTCACCAATGACGAACAATCCAGGAACATGCACGTCATGTCGGTCACGTTGTCAGTGTTCAGGTAGTCGAAGTGGTTGATGGTGGTGAGGGCTTTCATATAGGAGAACCAACGGCCGGTGTTCTTCAGTCCGGTGTAATTCTTAAACGACTCGTCGAACGTGGCGGTGGTGATGGTGGTGTTGCCATTGTAACTCGTCCAGCCTGGGATATTATCATAATATGGCATGTTATACGACAATCCCCCGCGTGTCGCCCTCTCTGAGTCATAGTAGAATGTCAGTGTGTTGCCTTTGACCACAGCATAAGCTTCCTTGTTTTCAAACCACTGTATCGGCGTTGCATTCCGCTCGCCGCCACAAGTGTAGATGCTCTGTATGCCGATCCTATCCCAGTCGGAAGAATAGAGGTCGTCCAGGTAGATACAATTATGAGTAAAATGGGAGTTGTCTGTAAAGCCGTAAGGGATTTCGGTCAAATCCTCGGTCAGTCCATAATGAGTTGTTGGGGTGAATGTCAGCGGGCTAATATCTCCATCAGTATCCGTGTAAATCATATATGACAGTTTCGATGCATCAAGAGGTGCGCCATCGGTATCCTTCAGAAGCACATTGAAGTCTAAACGATTGTAGTTGCCTCCATCCAATGTTAAGATAGCAGGATTGGCAGGCATGGCAGCTCTCTCAATCACTCTCATCAGCACGGGATTGTAGAAGGTCTCTGTACTCCCTCCTGATGTAACAAAGACATAGCCTTCTGCGGTATAGATGTCAGTTACGGGAGCGTATGTGAAGACACCATCGCCACCATAGGAGAAACCGTAAGTAGAACCATTGCGCCCTTCACCCATGTACTGATTTTCCGGGAAGGTCACGATGTTACCGCTTTTCGTACCCTTTACCCATGCTTTTGGCAGATTCGACCCCGCTCCCAGGCCCTGGAAATATACATCATTGCCATCGACAGCCACATTGACGGGTATAGTAGCATCGACTTCTAATAATGGATCATAATAGGACATCACGTAGGGAACAATCTCCACACCCTCAGGCACCTTCACCAAAGACAGAGACTCGTCGGGAGTTAGTGTGCTCCCTGATACATAATAGCCAAGGGAATAGCCTGCATATTCGCCATTTGTAAGTAGCGCAATTATCCATTCTTCGAAACAGATGGAACCGTCGTCCTGAATCTTACCATGGATGTCTCTAGGGTACCAATCGGCTGGATTTTCCTCGTCGCCCTCATAATAGAAACAGCCCACGACGATATAAGCTCCATAAACAGTGACACCTGCTGGTTGTCCGCTCTCAATCACGATGTAATCACCGTCGATCGTGGCTTCCAAGCTATTACCGAACATGCCCGAGATGGTGAGACCGCCCTCGGTGGTTTCTGACTGAGTGATGGTGACTTTGTTAGAATAAGACGTAGTCGAAATCGACTCGATGTCTGTAGATAATTCGTCAGCCTGCAGATAATCCCAAGTATAAACTCCCTCGAGATCGGCAGCGGAAGGAGCCTTTCGCGGGCCGCGGCGCGGGGTAGCTTGGGCTGGTGCCTTCTTCATCGTCAAACTGGCAGGAGCTTCCTTGATATCCAGCTTCTGCCTTAATGGCATACTGGCCTTTGCAGGCATTGTCGGTAACTTCGTGAGTTGCTTCTTCGGGCCATCGGCAAAAACTACCACGACACTCAGAAGGGCAATCAAGGCGAGTGTAAATCTTTTCATAATCGGTTGTATATTTAGAGTTCTTAACAGCAGTAAAAGATAGCAATAAGAGTACAAAAGGATGCGGACTACTTACTTCGTCTACGCTCTTTTCTGATATCGGCCAACGCGTTGAGCTACATCTACGAATAAAAGCCCTCGCCATCTGGCGTGAGCATTAACTTCTGCTCCTGTAGCTCTTTTGTCTATTATGCCGATTTCGAAAAGAACAAGAATCTAAGCTAACGCTTTATCCTATATGTCCAATTGTCGTTGGTTTTATGCCATAGGCCGTCGCTTTTGTTTACTTTTCTGCGACAAAGTTATAAAAAGATTAAAGATGATGATGAAAGATTGACCTTTTTTTATCGAATAAAGGTCATTATCGCCCATAATGAGTGGCTAACCATACACTTTTTCCCGTTTCTGCGCCATTAATCAACCCATAAATAATGAAATATTGGGACAGAGGGTGTATAGACACTGAGGCCCCCTCCCTGCCCCCCCGTGGGAAAAGAAGGCCCCCTCCCTGCCCCCCGTGGGGGGGTGAACTGAGGGGGGAGAAATGAATCCCTTTCTTTCAGAGTCGAAAAAAATCTATGGAGTTTGACCTAGCTTCCACTATTTGAGCGAAAATGAAGGCTAAAGTGCTGTTATTGTGGCGATTGCAAAAGTGGAGGCTATTCGTATAGCCTCCACTTTGCTTCCACTCTAGATTTTCTAGATTAATCTAACGTGAGTTCGATGAAAACAATCAGAAGAGAGTCAGCTGATTATCAGTATAGAACTGGATGTTGATTGTCGGTTTCTTCGGGAAGAGACAATAGGCAGCTATTCCAGCCAGTAAGCTAACGAT
>JAEEGL013162377.1_pt1 | contig 37611 bp, 33 predicted proteins | sample 9134231 | NCBI WGS metagenome assembly JAEEGL01 (sample SAMN16246548, study PRJNA631951) | gut metagenome | biome: gut microbiome; feature: rumen; material: fiber-attached | host: Bos | place: Iran: Karaj | collected 2018-10 | reverse complement strand
GCTGTACTATGCTCTTCACTGAATCGATACTCTTCCGGCGGCAGTTCGTTGCAGATCGCCATACAATTCTCACAGCGAGCCGCGAAGGGACAGCCGGCGGGCGGCGAGAACAGATCCGGCGGCGTACCGTCGATCGGTTTGAGCTCCTGATCCTTGGCCGTATCCAGGCGGGCGATGGAATCCATCAGGCCGCGCGTATACGGATGGGCCGTCTCATAATAGATCTCGTCTGCAGTGCCCCGCTCCATGATCTTGCCGCCGTACATGACGACGACGCGATCGCAGATCTTCGCGATGACACCCAGATCGTGGGTGATCATGATGATCGAAGTCCCCAGCTTCTCCCGCAGTTCCAGCAGCAATTCCAGGATCTGCGCTTCGATGGTCACGTCCAGTGAGGTGGTCGGCTCATCGCAGATGATGACCGACGGCCGGCTGACCAAAGCGATGGCGATCATGACGCGCTGCTTCATGCCGCCGGACAGCTCATGCGGGTACTGGCGGTAGCGCTTCTCCGCATCGGAGATGCCCACGAGCTTCAGGATCTCCAGGGTCCTCTGCTTGACTTCCTGCTTGGTGACGTCGGTGTGGCCCAGGAAGACCTCCTCGATCTGCGCGCCGACCCGCATGGTCGGGTTCAGCGACGTCATCGGATCCTGGAAGACGAAGCCGATTTCCTTCGCACGGAAGTCTCTCAGCTCCTTTTTGCTCATTTTGAGGACGTCTTTGCCCTTGTACAGGATCTCTCCGCCCTCGAAGAATCCCGGCGGCTCCGGATTCAGGCGCATGATGCACTGGGCTGTCACGCTCTTGCCGCAGCCGGATTCACCCACGATGCCCAGGATCTCGCCCGGTCGGACGTCGAAGCTGACATCGCGCACCGCTTTTACGGTCCCGCCGTAGGTCTTGAAGGAATATACGATATTTTTCAATGATAAGATCGGTTCCTGCATGATCCGCCCTCCTTACTCCGTGCCGCGCAGTTTCGGATCCAGCGCGTCGCGCAGGCCGTCGCCCAGCAGGTTCAGTGCCAACATGGTCGTGCAGATGAAGAACGCGGGCCAGAAGATCTCATGCGGGTAGATCCGCAGATAGGCGATGCCTTCCTTGGCCAGAACGCCCCAGCTGCAGTTTGGAGGTGCGATGCCTAAGCCAATGTAGCTCAGGAACGCTTCCTGGAAGATCGCGCCGGGGATGCTCATGCACAGGTTGGTCACCAGCATACCGATGATGTTCGGGATGATGTGCCGCAGGATGATCGTGAAATCCGGCACGCCCAGTACGCGGGCCGCCATGACGAACTCCTGCTCTTTCAACCTGTAGACTTCACCACGCACGAAACGGCAGGTGCCGATCCAGCCCACCACGCACAGCGCGACGATCAGCGGAGCGACGCCCTTGCCCAGCACCATCATGACCAGGATCGTGATGATCAGGCTCGGAATGCCGTAGAGGATATCCACGATACGCATGACGATCATGTCCAGCTTGCCGCCATAGTAGCCGCAGAGGCCGCCGATGACAGCGCCGACGCACATGTTGATGACAGCGGTGAACAGACCGATCGCCAGAGATACGCGCGCGCCCATCCAGACACGGACCCACTGATCACGGCCGGTCGCATCGGTGCCCAGCCAGTGGAGCGCCGACGGCGCCTGGTTCATTGCGTCCGAATCCATGGCCGTATAGGAATAACGGCTCAGCATCGGGGCGAAGATCGCCATCAATACATACAGTGTCAGGATGCAGAGGCCGATGAAGGCTGTGCGGTTCTTGCGAAGCCGTCTCCAGGCATCCTGCCAGAAAGACAGGGCCGGACGGCTGATGCTCTCCATCTTCTCGGTATTCTTACCTTGGATGATAAACTGTTCTTGTTTGAATTCTGCCATGATCCCACCTACCTCTTTCCGATCCGGACACGAGGATCCGCGATGCCATACAGAATATCGACGATCAGGTTACAGAAAACAAGGAAGATACCGTAGAAGACCGTCATGCCAAGTGTCATGGAATAGTCATTGTTGCTGACACTTTCCACGTAATACTTGCCCATGCCCGGGATCGCGAAGATCGCCTCGATGACGAAGGTACCTGTCAGGACAGCAGCCACCGTCGGGCCGAGGATCGTCATGACCGGCATGATCGCGTTGCGGATCTGATGCTTCGTCGTGATGCGCACCTCAGACAAGCCTTTGGACCGCGCCGTCTTGATATAATCCTGTGACGTGACTTCCAACATGCTGGCGCGCATGATACGGGACACGTGCGCCAGAGTATAGAACGACAGCGCGCAGGCCGGAAGGACCGTATACTGGAACCCTTGGTATTTCGCCACCGGGAACAATCCCCATTTGATACCGAAGAAGTACTGCAGACAGGCACCGATGATGAAGTCCGGCATACTGGTGCCGATGATCGCCACCATGACGCAGAAGAAATCGATCTTCGTGCCGCGTTTTCTGGCCGCCAGGATACCTAAGATCAGGCCGAAGGAAATAGCCAGGCACAAGGCACGGATGCCCAGATCCGCGGAAAAGGGGAACGTCTGCCCGATGATATAATTGACCGTCTTGTTGGTATAGTGCATGGAATATCCGAAGTCGCCCCTCAGAAGATTGCCCATGTACTGAAAATACTGCACGATCAAAGGTTTATCGAAGCCATAGTACTTGCGCAGGTTTGCTGCGACATCCGGTGTCAGTTTGGGGTTGGTGAACGGTTCTCCGGGCATCAGGCGTACAAGGAAGAAGACGATCGTCACCAGCACCAGCAGGGTCAGGATCGCCGCGATCACCCGTTTAATGATATATTTCGCCATTTCAGCCTCCAGGAAAAGAACTTGCTATATTCTCGAAAGCCCCGGGGTTTGCTCCGGGGCTTCCGTGTAGATGTTTGACTAAAAATGTTTTGAGAAATAAACGAATTGCTTCGCGCTGACGCGCTCCCGCAATTCTAAACATACTCGAACTTTCGCGCTAGGCGCTTCGTTCTCGTATGTTTAGGCAAATGTTTTGAGAAATAAACGAATTGCTTTGCGCTATCGCGCTCCCGCAATTCTAAACATACTCGAACTTTCGCGCTATCGCGCTTCGTTCTCGTATGTTTAGGCATCTGAAGTCATTCACTGCTGTCTGAACACAAGTGTTCAGCAGCCGCTCATGACCTCATCTGCTTTTATTTCTTACTTCATATCTCCATACGCCCAGTCGATGTTGACGCTGCAGAAGTAGAAGGAGATGTTGGTGACATCTTCGTCCAGGAAGTAGTACGCAGTTCTGGCCTGCAGCGGCACCCATGCGCCGTCTGCGATCAGCAGCTGCTCAGCCTGGTTCAGCATGTCCATACGAGCGTTCAGGTCGGTCTCTGTCTTGGTCTTGTCCAGCAGTGCATCCACTTCCGGATTGCCATACGGGGTGTACCAGTCGACGTCGGAGCGGAACAGTTCCAGATAGGTGTACGGATCATCATAGTCCGGACCCCAACCGGCGTAACCGATCTCGTAGTCAGCCTTCGGATAGACTTCGCCGTAGATATCGGAATAGGTGACCTGACGGATGTTGACTTTGATGCCCAGTGCGTTCTGCCACTGCTCCTGCAGGACTTCCGCGATACGCTTGTTGGTCTCAGCATCAGTGGTGACGAACTCGATCTCGATGTCGGATGCGTTGGCGATGCCCAGCTCATCCATAGCAGCCTGCAGGTATTCCTGCGCCTTCTGCTGGTCGCCCTGCATCGGATACGCATAGCTGTTTACATCGTAGGTCTCGCCATAGGTCTTGCCGTCTTTACCCTGCAGACCCGGGAAGCACAGTGCGTTGTACGGGGTGTACACACCACTGTTGGCCAGTTTGTTGTACTCTTCACGGTTCAGCGCATAGTTGATGGCCAGACGGAAGTTCTGGTTGCCCCATACAGGGTTGGAGCTTTCCGTATTGATGTAGCAGTAGTCCACGTTACCATTGACGAAGTAGCTTACATTCGGCTTGTCCTTGTACTGCTCGACATATGCAGTCGGGATACCGACGTAATCCAGTTCGCCCTGCTCATACAGAGCCAGACGGGTGTCTTCCTTCTCCACATAGGAGATCTGGACCTTGTCCCAATGGATGTTGTCTTTGTCCCAGAAATATTCGTTGGGCTCGAAGACGTATTCATTGTTCTCGGAAGAGACCATCTTGAAAGGACCGGAGTACACGTTCTTATCCGCCGTCGCGGCAAAGTCGGCACCGTACTTCTCAACGATATCTTTGCGCAGCGGGGAGAAGTTGGACTGAGATCCCAGCATGCTCAGGAAATAGGAAGTGGGGTTCTCCAGGGTGACTTCCAGGGTCTTCTCGTCAAGAGCTTTGACACCCAGATCATCCACAGCGGCTTCGCCGGCGATGATGGCGTTACCGTTCTTCAGAACGCCAACGATGAACTGATAGGGGCTTCCTGTTGCGGGATCCGCAAGGCGCTTCCAGCTGTACTCGAAATCCTGCGCGGTGATGACTTCGCCATCAGACCACTTGGACTCTCTCAGATGGAACGTGTAAACAGTACCGTCATCGGAAATGTCCCATTTCTCCGCCAGACCGGGGGTGACTTTACCGCCGGTGTTACGGGTCAGGTTCTCGGTGATCGCGTGCTGGATCTCGTTATCGCCGATACTGTTGCCCATGTTCGGGTCGAACGTGGTGGGCTCGGTACCTACGGCATAACGGAAGATCTTCTCTCCGGATGATCCTTTTCCATCTCCATCTACAGAACCCTTCGGGGTGCTGCAGGCGGAAAGGGAGAAGATCATGGCTATAGCCAGTACAAGAGCTAAAAGATTTTTCTTCATTTTTCTACCTCCCAATTAAATGGTATACAATTGTATACTTGTATATTATAAGAGAGGCGCGAAAATGTGTCAACCCGCATTTTCATAATTATACAATTCCTGAAATGTTATTCCCTATTTATACATTTCTTTTGTAAAAATGTAATATAAAACCGGCGGACAAATGTCTTTTTCCGCCGGTCTGTTCTTTGTTGTTCTTACTTGTACAGATCATTTTTTCTCACTCGTTCCTCCCAAGGGAGAAGCTCCGCATCATCGATCTCATAGACGCCGAACGTATCATACAACCGTGAGATCGGATCCACCTGGACGTACGTGCACCAGGGCAGCCAGTGGTATACCCCTTGATAGACCTGCTCGAAAAAGCCGCCGCTCTCATGGCAGAGGCCCGGATACGCGTACCCGTAGGACCCGTCATAGTCCGTGCACTGTTTGGAATTCTTGTGCAGGAACCGGGCAAAATGCAGATAATGCGGATCCTGTGTCAGAAGATAGATGCGGTAATACAGATACGGGCAGGCCGCCATGTATACGTCCGCGGAGGAATGCCCCGTCGCGATCAGGCTCTGGCCTGAAATGTTCCGTCCGGACAAGGGGTTGTTCGGATGGGGCATCAAAATGGGATAGCTCCATGCATAGGTCCAGGTCTCCGTGTAATCCGCCGCCTGCACCGCCGCGTCCAGCCACCGCGCTTCCTTCGTAAGGTCATACAAGGAAAGATACGCGAACATGGCATAGATACCGGATTCTTTGTCATAAACATCGGAGTTGTCGCAGGTGCCGCCGCGATATTCCAGATGCTTCGTGATGTGCTCCAGGCTCCAGACACCAGCACGTTCGGCCGCTTCCTTCAGTGCTTCCTCGCCCGTGACCAGGTACAGCTGCACCAGGAACCGGATCACGTTGGACGTATTGGCTTTGGATTCCATCAGCATGTCGCCGTTCTTATCGTAGGATCGATACCAGCTGCCGTCCTCGTTCTGGCGCTGTACGAGCCAGTGGGCTGCGGTCTCAAGGAAGGTCAGCCAGTCTTCATGCGTTTCGCCCCGTGCTGCCAGGAAGTTGTAGGCATCCAGGATGCCCTCCATGCCGTCACCGATCATACGGACCCATACCGGCCGGTCCTCGAATTCATGCAGCACCGGATTATACCAGATGCGCGGCGCACCTTTCTCGTCCAGGGAATTCTCCGTCCAGAAGTCGATCACGCCAAGGCCTTTGGCCAGGGCTTCTTCGTCCTGGTATAAGGTGCCGTAGCGGATCAGCTGATAGCCGATATTCGGCTGCTGCCCTACGAAACCGAACTGATAGGCCACGTTCATAGGCTCCGCCGTCGGAAGTCCGCTGGAGAACGGGAGGCCGTAGCTGCCCTCATAGTCCCTCGTCAGCGCCTTCAGCAGTTTCATGCAGTTTTTATACAACAATTCATTATCCAGGGCGACGATCGGCTCATCGATGCGGTCGTAGATCTTGCGCCATAAACCACGCATCATCACGGGATAGTCCTGTTCGCAGGTCAGATCCAGCGCCACCGCATAGGCATCCTCGAACCCTTCCCGTGCCGGATGATACAGGCTGTTGTACTCCGGCTCCAGTGCCCAGCCCGGCGGCAGCGGACGCGTCCTGGTCCCACGGGCACCGGGATAGATATAATCCAGCGTCAGGCCGCTCGCCGTGCTCACACCGATGGAACCGAAGGTGATGGTTTGATCCACCATCTGGTTATGGACCATGGTGTCGGTATTGCGCAGTGTAATGTCCGCCTTGGGACGTGACAGGCAGGCCGTCTCCCCGCTTGCGGGATCCTGCACCGCGAACATCGGCAGCGCATACTGCGTCTCGAAAAACCAGTGATACTTCAGATCTTTCTGATAGCCGATGAAATGCCGTGGCACGAATTCATTCTTCTGGTACCAGGCGCCGGGTGCGAAGGCGTTGACCTCCTGAAGCGACTGCACCTGCAGCATGTTCAAAGAGAATCCGGAGGCAAAGCCCGCATGATCCGGCGTTTCTTTCACGACCCGTACCTTGCGCGAAAGCAGGAAGCCGTCCGTTTCATTAGCGCACCAGGTATCTTCGAAGGTGAAAACGCCTCCATAGGTCGTCTCGACAGTGGCACAAGCAGACACCTGGTCTTCGATCAGTTCCACCTGTGTGTAAGGCACGGAAGTCTCCCAGGCTACCGACGTAGGTTTCTTGGCAAACAAACGGCAGGGCTTTTCACTGGCAAACACCTGAGCTTTTTCATGGAGCACCGTCAGGCCGAAGCCCATTTTATGCTTTGAGAACCTAAGCGTATACGCCCCGGACCGCATCTCGATGTACTGCATGATTTTATTCCTTTCCTACAGGGTCTCGACCCACTGCTTCAGTTCTTCTTCCGATGCTGTCGGCGCGAACAGTTTGCCCCCGATGATCTCCGCTTCCGGACTCAGATAAGGCGCAAGTTTTTCCGCGGTCTTGCCCATGTCGCTCCCCCCGGAGGTGGCAAACAAAGCGATCTTTTTGCCCGCAAGGTCATTTTCCTTCAGGAAGGTCTGGATCACGTTGGGTGCTCCATAATACCAGATGGGGAACCCGATGAAGACCAGATCATAGGCCGCAAGATCCTCGATCTTTCCCGTGATCGGAACCTCCTTCTTGCCGATCTTTTCACGGTTGCACCGCGCCAGCGGATTAGTCCATTTCAGATCCGCCGCCGTGTATGGCTTCTCCGGCACGATCTCGAACACATCCGCCCCGGCTGCCTTGGCCAGTCTTTCCGCCACGCCCCGGGTGACACCGCTGGCGGAGAAATAGGTGACTATCGATTTCATAGAATTCTACCTCCTTTTCCTGTGCCCATCGTAGCACAAGTCATAAGCTTCTTCAATATGGTGCCGCGACTCATCAGTTTACTCTTGTTTTTGTTTGTCCATTTCTGAAAAAGGCATCAAAGGGATCACCCTCTGATGCCTGTGTGTTTTATTCCTCATCTCCGTTCGCCAAGGGATCGTATTCCAAAATATCCCCCGGCTGGCAGTGCAGTGCTTCGCAGATCGCCTCCAGCGTGGAGAAGCGGATCGCACTGATCTTGCCGGTCTTCATTTTGGACAGATTGACATTGGACACGCCGACTTTATCGGACAGGTCCTTGAGGCTGATCTTGCGATCGGCCATGACGCGGTCCAGCCGCAGAATGATCTTTCCCATAGCTATCTCTCCTTACAGCGTTTCATCGGATTCTTTCTGCAGCGACTCTCCATAACGGAAAACATAGGACAGGAAGAAGATGATCAATGCGGTGATCACGAACCAAAGGTTGAAGCTGTAATCGAAGGTCATGTCCGACACGATCTCCGGGTTCATCAGTTTGTCCAGATCGTACATGCGCAGTGCGAATACGTTGGCGATCGCTCCGCCGATCTCGGTGATGGCGCCGGTGATCAGGACGGTCCATCCCAGCTTGCGGATCTTGTCAGCGATACCGGCCGCAAAGGGCTGTCCTTCTTTCATCGGGGCCAGGATCTCGCGCAGGGCACGCAGCACGCACCAGATCGCCGCACAGCCCAGGACTCCCACGATCAGCATGCCGATGATGCTGCTTTTGACGTTGGCAGCGTTCAGATAAGAACCAAGGCTGCCGGACAATTCCAGATCCAATGCATCGAGTTTCAGTTTGTCCGCACTCGCGATGATCTTCTCACCGAAGATGGCGGTCAGCGGAATGAAGATGGCTGAAACGATGACGCCGGCAATGGCAAACCCCTGCAGGATCTTCAGGATCCGGTCGATGATGGTGGCGCTTTTGATGAGTTTCTTGTTTTCCATGGTGTCTCTCTCCTTGTTTACGATAATTTATTAACGTTTTTCGTTAACTCTGAAGGCATTATAAAACGATAATTTATGTTTGTCAAGCATAAATTATCGTTTTTCGTAAATATTTTTTTCGAAACCCATTATTTTTCTACAAGTTTGACCACTTTTTTCTTCCAAGAGCCCTTGAATCCGGTGTACGGATGCTCCCGCAAGGGCAGATTGCCCTTCGTCGCACCGATCAAGACCGTGGACGGATGGGTGAATTCACGGAAGCCCCATACGCCATGATAGGCGCCCATGCCGGAATGGCCGGTCCCGCCGAAAGGCACGCCCTTGACCATCAGATGCAGGCAGACTTCATTGATGCATCCGCCGCCGTACTGCATCTTGGACATGGTCTCTTTTGCCCAATCCAGATCCTTGGTAAAGAGGTAGAGGGCCAGACCGTGCTCGCGCTCTTCGATGGTGGCCAGCAGCCGGTCGATCTCGTTGTCCGGAAAGGGTACCACCGGCAGCAGCGGACAAAACAGCTCATGCTGCACGATCGCCTCGTCACAATCGACCGGATAGAGGATCGTCGGTGCGTATTTTCGCAGTTCCGGATCGCCTACCCCGCCCAGCACGATGCGATCGCGGTATTGCTCCGCTTCCGCGGCACATTTCTGATACGCCGCGCCCGAGATCAGGCTGGGATACTCCGGATGATGCACGGGATCCGGCCCGATCTGCCGTGTGAATTCTTCCTTCAATGCTTCCAGGAATTCCTCAGCCACCTCTTCGGCCACCGCCACCTGGTTGATATCGATGCAGATCTGACCGCTGTTGAGGATCTTGAAAAATGCGATCTTGCGGGCCGCATCCTTCAGATCCGCATCCTTGCGCACGATGCACCAGTTGCCCGTTTCGCCGCCCAGTTCCAGCGTGACCGGGGTCAGGTGCTTGGCGGCCTGCTCCATCACGTGCACGCCGACCCGGGGCGATCCGGTATAGAAGATCTTGTCGAAGCGCTCTGCCAGACACAGGTCTGCCACGTCATGCCCACCATCGACCACCGTCACGTACTCCTGCGGGAAGACACTGGCGATCAGCTCCTGCAGCACCTTGGTGCAAGCCGCCGATTTGGAACTTGCCTTTATCACGGCCGTGTTGCCGCCCGCAAGGGCCGCCGTCAGCACCCCCAGCGACAGCAGGATGGGGAAGTTGAACGGACTGATGATCAATGTCGTACCGTAGGGCATTTTATACACCTTCGTGATCATGCTGGGGAAACTCACTAAGCCGCTCCAATGGGTCTCCGGACGGGCCCAGCGGCGTAGATGCCGCAGCGTCTCGTTGATCTCCAGGATCACACTGCCGATGTCACAGAAGTAGGCTTCCGTCGCGCTGCGGCCCAGATCCTCCGCCAAGGCTTTCTCCAGCTCCTTTTCGTGTTTGCGGACAGCCGTTTTCAGGCGTTTCAACGCCTGGATGCGCTCGCCCACATCCAACGTAGCGCCGGAACAGAAATACCGGCGCTGCTGTTCTACCAGTTCATGGATCGTATGTTCATCCCACATGCTCTTCTCTTCGCTTTCTAGAACCGATCAGGCCAGCTTTCCTCATTGACCTGCGTATATTTGATCAGGATCTGACCGTTGTTCGTCCGGATATCGATCACCAGATGCCGATCTTCCCAGATCGCCGTCAGCGACCGCTCTTCCTTACCTTCGACGTCCATCACGACCATGCCGTCGTAGAACTGATCCCAGGTATCATACCGGAACGCGGCCGGCGGCTGGTCCGGCGCACCGTAGAACCGCACCATTTCCTTATAGAACTTGACCACGAATTCCTTCTCGTTGTCGATACGGCCGAAGAAGTCCTTGCTCACGCCGATCAGCTTGTCCTCCCGGTCGAACCACAGGGTGACCGTGAAATTATGGCCCTCCTCGACGAATTCTTTCCTCTCCAGCACATAGCCGCCGCCTTTTTCGGTCCACCACTGGCCGCTTTTCTCAAGTTCTTCCAGCACAGCCGTTTTCTCCTGGCCGAAAGATCCACTGTAGTCGACCCAATCCGGATAGCGGAGTTTCTTCTTTCCAAAAACACCGGTCACCAGGAGGATGACGAAGAGTATGATCAGAGAAGCGACCGCGCTCAGCAGGGCATATTTCGCGTGCCGGGCAGTCTTCCGCTTCAAAAGATACAAAATGATACCCACCGGAGGCAGGAACAACCCCACCAAGATCCAGATAAAGGCCCCGTTGTCAGTCAGATAATACGCCATGGCCTTGTTGGCCGTATCTTCCGACTTGTAGCCCGATTTCGTCGTCTGCACGTGTCCCATCGTCGTTCCCAAAGCCGCGCCGCACCAGGGACAGGTCGCCGCGCCTTTGTCTACCTCCCTTCCACATTGCTTACATATATACTTTTCCATGATCGAGATCTCCTTCGCCCTCAGGCGCTTTAGTCAGCTGTCAAAGATACTATTGGTATTTACATCATGGCAGAACCATTGAGAAAAAGCAAGCCTCAGGGACAAAAGGCGGGATTTGGGGATGGATCGAAGGTATAAAACTTATGTATCATCACGTTGACAAAACAGCCCTTTTTTCTATAATAAAATCAGAACGATAAAGGAGGTCATGCACGATGTTTCAATTCTGGGGCGATGGTTCGCAGGAAGCGAAATCTTTAGTAGAACAGATCCAGGTCCGCAGCACGGAGAATTTCAACTGGACGTTCATTTTTATCCTGGCGGTCGTATTCTATGTGTACTGGACGGAGATCCACAAGAAGAATTATGAAGTCATCTATGCCGGTGCGGCGCTCTATGGCGTGCACTGGCTGTACGAGATCTTAAACGCTGTGATCGGCCACGTGACCGGCTATCCGCTGTGGTCCGTCAGCAACCAGTCCACGACCTTCATCTTGCTGATCGGTGTATGCTGGGAGCTGTCCATGATGTTCTCCCTGGCCGGCATCATTTCCTTCAAGATGCTGCCCCACGACCGCAGCAAAAAGATCCTCGGCATGGACTGCCGCCTGGTCGGCGCCTTGGAGATGGCGCTGCTGTTCGCGCTGGTGGAATCCTTCCTCGCCGCAACCAGCAATCACTCTTTCATCTGGGTATATAAATGGTGGGGCGTGCTGCCGGTCTTTGTCACCACCTATATTCCTTTCTTCCTGGCCAGCAATTTCGTGCCGGATATGAAACCGAAAGCGCGCAGGACTTTCCTGATCACCGAATGGGCATTGGTCGCCGTACTGCTGGTGGTACTGATCCCGCTGGGCATCATTTGATTCTGAGGAGACGCAATGGCACACGAGAAATTTCACTATAAGACCTGGGAACAATTGCAGGAGAGAGTTTCCGAACTGGGCTTCACCCTGCCGGCAGCCCGGGATACATCTGTTTTAGGTCAGCCGCTCGCGGCAGGAAACGCACGGTTCGCGAACCGGCTGGGCATCGCTCCCATGGAAGGGGCGGACTCCACGCCGGATGGGTCGCCTTCGGAATATACGGTCCGCCGCTACGTCCGGGAAGCGGAAGGCGGCAGCGCCTTGATCTGGTTCGAGGCCATCTCCATCGTGGAGGAAGGCCGTTCCTCCGCCACGCAGCTGCTGCTTTCCCGTGAGAACCTGGACTGTTATAAAAAGCTGATCGAGCAGGTGAAGGAAGCCGGCCTGAAGGCCAACGGCTATGCCCCCTATCTGGTGATGCAGGCCAACCACAGCGGCCGCTACTCCAACCCTGGCAACAAGCCGGCGCCTCTCATCGCCTATCGCCATCCGGAGCTGGAACAGTACCGAGCGGCGGACGACAGCTGCATCGTGAGCGATGATTATCTGAAAGGCCTGGAAGAAAAGTTCGGTGAAGCCGCGTATCTGGCAAAGCAGGCCGGATTCGACGCGGTCGACATCAAGTCCTGCCATGGGTATCTGCTGGCGGAACTGACCTCCGCGTACCATCGGCCGGGACTGTACGGCGGCAGTTATGAAAACCGCACCCGTCTGTTGAAAAATGGCATCCTGGCCGCTAAAGCCTACGAGGACAAGGACTTTGCCGTGACCTCACGCCTGGGGATCTATGACGGCTACGCCTGGCCCTATGGCTTCGGTGTCAGCGAAGGCAGCGGCCTTGTTCCTGACCTGGCCGAGCCGATCCGCCTGGTGCGGGAGATGCACGAAGACCTGGGTCTTATGTTCGTGGATCTGACCATGGGCAACCCCTATGCCACGACCCATGTCACCCGTCCGTATGATATGGGCAAATATGTGCCGGACGAGCACCCGCTGGAGGGTATCCATCGCATGATCCAGGGCATCGGCGCCGTGAAGAAAGCCGTACCGGACATGGTCATCTGGGCCTCCGCCCCCACCTATCTGCGCCAGTTCGCAGATCTCTACACTGCAGGTGCTGTAGAAGAAAGCCTGTGTGACGGCATGCTGTTCGGCCGCATGGCCTTTGCGGATCCGTCGTTTGCCAACGAGATCCTGAAAGACGGCCGCATCGATCCGCAGCACGTCTGCCTGACCTGCGGCAAGTGTGGGGACCTGATCCGTGCGCATAAACCCACCGGCTGTGTGGTGCGTGACTCCCAGACCTTCCTGCCCTTCTACAAAGAATTCCTCGAAATCAAAAAGAGTCAGCCGGCCAATTTCAGAGGATAACAAGAGGCGCTGTCCGTTTTTTTACCCACCGCATGGACTATACTGTCATCAGATATTCCAAATGGAAAGGTGGGTATGCAGATGGATTCTCTCGCGACGTGGCAGGTCATCAAGTCGGCGGATGACGTCGTTGTGTACAAGGGTTTCACTTCCCGCGGCAAGCCGTACGGTTCCGGGACCGCCTATTTCCCCAACGGGAACAAGTATCAGGAGGGCGTCTTCGACGTTAAGGGGCTCCTCTATGGCAGAGAGTATTATCCTTCCGGAAAGGTGCGCTTCGAAGGTGCCTACAGGCTCTGCATGGCGTATGGGCCGAACTACCCGGTCTATGGGAAGTGTTATGACCCGGACGGGCATATGTATTATGAAGGTGTGCTGAAGGTCCGCTTCGGCGGCGTGGGCTACCCTTCCGTGGAGATCCCGGAACAGTTCGGTCCTGTTGCACAGGCTGAAAAACCGGAAATCGACTGGTTCATGTGGAGCGATCCAGAAAAATAAAGGCTTGGAGCATATTCTCCAAGCCTTTTACTATTGCAGTCTCTAATACCCCAGCGTGCGGTCCACGGTATGGATCGGCGGCTCCCCTTGCAATACCAGCGCGATATTCTGCAGCGCCACCTCCGTGACACGTCCATAATTGACACCGGCGCGGTAGCCTCCGGAAATGTGCGGTGTGATGTAGACGCGTGGTGTCGTCCACAGGGGATGGTCCTTGGGCAGCGGCTCCGGATCCATCACATCCAGGCAGGCGGCCTTCAGATGGCCGCTTTCCATGACCCGGATCAGGTCCCCGGTGACGACGGAATTGCCCCGACCTACGTTCACGAGGATCGCCGTCGGTTTCATCAGACGCAGGCGCCTTTCGTCGAACATGCCCTCCACTTCCTGCGTGCCCGGCAGGCTCAGCGCGACCACGTCCATCTCCGGCAGAAGTTCATCCATCTCCTCCGTGGTGACCAATTTTTCCACAAATGACGGTTTGTCGTGCACCGTCCTGCGCACGCCATAGCAGATGGCACCTAACGCGGAGGCTTTCCGCAGATAGGACGTTCCGATCGCACCCATGCCGACGGAAAGGATCTGGGAGCCTTCGAAACGGTCGATCTGCGTCAGCAGTTCCCAGCCCCGGCGCTGCTGCATCGAAAGATACTCGGGCATGCGCTTCATCGCCATCAGCGTGGTCGTCAACATGTGCTCGGCGATAGAGTCCCCATAGGCGCCGTAGGCATTGGCTAAGACGATCCGTTCCGGGAGCCAGGCATAACCGTTGGCACCTGCACTGAAAAGCTGCACGAAACGCAGGCGCGGCATACGAGCCAACGCCTCCTTCGTAACGAAACCGGTCAGGATCTCAGCTTCTGCGGCATCCTCCGGCGAAATGTCTTCCAAACGTTCGACAAACACGATCCGGCAGTCCGGCAGCCTCAGGAATCTGTGCTTCATCTCTTCCGTATGCCGCCCTGTAATGATAACGACAGTGCTCATCAGGACTCCTTTCCTTTTATGCGTCCAGCCACAGAACGTCCACATTCCGCTGTGTGATCACAAATGGCGTACGGTCCACGACGGCGGATCGGCACAGGTCCAGCGTTGCCTGGATCTTATCCCGCGTCAGCTCGATCGCGGCTCTCATCTCCGGATCTTCCGTATAGACCTCCATCACGAAACCATCCTCTGAAATGTCCAGTTTTTCACATGCTCGTACCAGCAGGTGAAAAAACTTCTCATACTGCTCAGGCATGGCGTCGATGTCATAAAGCATTTTCGGATTGCGCGATGTCGCCACGTCGATCTCATCGGCCAGGCGGATCAGCGCCGCCAGATATGGCAGGCAGGTCGTGTTGCCGTTAGGCACCTGCCAATCGACCGGATATTCCTTCAGGTCGAACAGATCGGTCCGTCGATGCCCACGAGCCACCTGCACCACCGCGAAAATGTGCTCCGGAGACGGGAGCTCCAGGAAAGCCGCGTACTTACGGATGTAAATACCACTGTATTCATGATGGAAATCCCGGATGATCGTGGCCGTCTCATCCTTCCCATGATAGGCAAAATATGTGCCGAAATCGATCTGTTGGCTGAATTCTTCATAATCGCGCTGCGAGATGCCCATGCCGATATCGTGCAGATAGCAGCTCATGAGCAGTACGTAGATCGCATCCGCGTTCAGCCGTTCCAGCTGGGCAGGACCGATCAACTGATTGCAGAAATCGATGACGGTCAGACTGTGCAGTATCGTGTGATCCGTAAAATCCGGGAACAGCCGTCTATAATTGGACAAGGCATGCTGCATGACAAACACTGTGTCGGTGAATCTTTTATGAAGGCCCGGATCCAGCTCCTTCAGCCGACGTTCCAGTCCATATTCCATCTGTTCATGCCTCATGCGTATTACTCTTCTTATCCTGCAGCCGGATCGTCAGAACATTCAATCCCAAAAGGTTCTGATAGACGACCTCATCCGCCGACGCGTATACCATCCGGATCCCGATGTTGGAGCAGGGATCCTCCGTATTGACGAGCTTCGCGCGTTCCGCCGGGTCGAAGGGCACGCAGTCATCCTTGATGCGCAGCAGGATCTTCTTGCCCTCCTGCAAAACGACCCGCACGTCGATCGTATAATCTCTTGGCTTTCCCTTCGTGAATCCATGCAGGACCACGTTTTCCGCCATTTCTTCCAGGCAGAGCGCCGCATAATAGCTGGTTTTCGCGGATACACCGCGCGCCGAGCAGAACGTCTGCACCTGCTTCGCCGTCCGGGTGACCGCATCCGTATCCTTCAAAACGAAGGACAAACGTTCACCCGTCCCGAAGGATTCCGGAAGAAGCAGCCACGCGTCACGATCCTTGGGCAAGCCTTTGTTTCTGATCAAGACGTAGATCGGTGTCAGCGCCGCCGTAATGATCAGTCCCACCAGGATCGCGAAGCAGATCCCCTTGATCCCAAAGGCCGGCGCCAAAACGAGGACTGGAAGGATGACTCCAAAGAAGCCATCGAACAGGGCAACGATGTTCACGAACAGACGATGCTCCCTGGCCTGGAAGTAATTGGAGAACAGAATGCAGATGAAAGCCATGGGGACGCACACGCTGTAGATGCGGAACAGCAGCCGCGTCAGCTGAAAGACTTCCGTACCATGGTCCGGGAAATACATTCCGGCCATCGGCGATGCCAAAAGGAGCACCAGCACCCCAAGCCCGCACATCATAAGCAGGACTTTGGTGCCCGCCAATCGCAGCAGCGCGTAGATAGACTCCCTGTCTTCCTCACCCACAAAAACACTGGTCAGCATCCGGATCACAGCGCCTGCGCCTAAGGCCGGGGCCAGAAGGAACGCGCAGATCATATTGAAGGCGGACATGGCGGACAGGCCATCCGCTCCACCATAGGCGAGGACGATCCGGTTCAGCACCAGGCTGCGCACCGCCAGTGCGAACACCAGCAGCGCCGCCGGGAACCCGATCTTGATCATATCTGGCAGTTCCTTCCAGGAAGCATTTTTCACGCGGAACTTCAGCTGCGCCTTGCCACGCACATAATAAGAAGCGAGGATCAGGAAATAGACCCAGTTGCACGCGCTGGTCGCCAGCGCCAGGCCCCACACGCCCATATCCAGGACCGCCACCAGCAATACATCCAACGCCACATTGACAAAGATCATCGATGCGATGCCGATATAGCCCAGACGGCTCTGCCGTTCCAGCTGCAGGAAAGCCGCCATCTGCTGCGCCAGCAGCTGCGGGATCATACCGAGCGCATAGCCGACCGCGTACACAGCCAGGTCCGTTTTCAGTGTCCCTTCCGCACCTAAAAGGCCGGCCAGCCGGCCGGGTATCAGCAGGTTGACTGCCGTCAGCGCCGCCCCGATCAAAAACGTGACCGTCAGATTCAGGGAAAAGACCCCCTGCGTCTTATCGGTCCTGCCGCTGCCCATATATTTGCCGCAAAGGACTGCCGTGCCGCCCAAAAGGACCGCTCCCACCGCTTCCAGGATGCGCACCATCGTGTAATACAGTCCGATGACGCCTACGGATTCCGGAGCAATGAACCGGCCGGCGATCAGTCCGTCCACGATGGAGTTCACCGATCCCATCGCAACGATCAGGATCTGCACCGGAAGGAGCCGGAAGAACACCTGCGACACGATCCTGCTGTCTGTATTTGCTTTCATTATGATCCCTCACAACTTAAGGTTCGATTTTGGATCTTTATACATAAACTATACGCTATAAGCGCATAAAAATCAACGCTCTATTATTTTGTATGCAAATATACAAATGTGTGCTATACTGATACAAATATGGCCGTGTATACCGTTCCGGCCGAAACAGAATCGTAAATGGCAGGAGGCAAACCATTGAGAATCGAACAACACCCGATCCTCACGTTTGATCGGGGCGAAAAAGTCACTTTTGTATTCAACGGCAGGCCTGTCGAGGGGTACACCAACGAAACCATCGCCGCGGCCTTGCACGCAGCCGGGATCCGGACGCTGAGCCACAGTCCGGAACTGGACCGTCCGCGCGGCCTGTTCTGCGCGATCGGCAACTGTTCCTCATGCCGGATGACCGTAGACGGCGAGCCCAACGTCCGCATCTGCGTCACTAAAGTACGCGATGGCATGACCGTGGAAGAACAGCACGGAAAGGGGGTCGTCAAACCATGATCCGGGATATCGATCTTATGATCATCGGAGGAGGCCCCGCGGGACTCATGGCCGCCATGGCCGCGGCCGAAGCGGCGCCGGAAGGTGCAAAGATCCTGCTCTGTGAGCGGGACGAAGCCCTGGGCGGTCAGCTGGTCAAACAGACCCATAAGTTCTTTGGTTCAGAGAAACAGCACGCGGGTGAAAGAGGCATCTTCATCGGCCGCCGGCTCTCCGACGCTGTAAACAATGAACCAAAGATCGAAGTCATGACCGACGCGACAGTACTGGGCTTGTACGAGGATGGCATCGTGACCGTCCTGCATGATGACAAACATCTGAAATTCCGGCCGCAGAAGCTCATCGTGGCGACCGGTGCTTCTGAGAAATTCCTGGCCTTCCCGGGCAATGATCTGCCGGGCATTTACGGGGCCGGCGCGGTCCAGACCTTGATGAACGTCTCCGGCGTGAAACCCGCGGAACGTGTCGTGATGGTCGGCGCCGGCAACATCGGTCTGATCGTCTCCTATCAGCTGCTGCAGGCCGGGGTGGACGTCGCCTGCGTGGTCGAAGCAGCGCCGAAGATCGGCGGATATCTGGTGCACGCGTCCAAACTCGCGCGCTCCGGCGTTCCGATCCGCACCGGCTGGACCGTCAAAGAAGCCTTTGGCGATCAGGAACTGGAAGGTGTGATCCTGGTCCGGCTCGATGAAAACTTCCAGCCCATCGAAGGTACGGAAGAAACGGTCTATTGCGACACCCTCTGTCTGGCGGTGGGCTTAAGTCCGCTGGCGGAACTGCTGTATCAAGCCGACTGTGCGATGACCTATGTACGCGAGCTTTCCGGAGCGGTACCGGTCGTGGATGAAGACCTGATGACCTCCATCTCCGGCATCTACGTCTGCGGCGACGTCTCCGGCATCGAGGAAGCTTCTTCCGCCATGGTGGAAGGACGGCTGGCGGGCTTCGCCGCCGCAAAAGCCCTCGGCTGGAACACTGATCTGGCGCAGACCGAGATCGAAAAAGCCCGCGAAGAATTGAACGAACTGCGCTCCGGCCCCACCGGCGCCAGGATCCGCGCGGGTATTGCGAAAGTACAGGAAAGGAGGGATGGATCATGCTAAGTCAGAACGGAATACCAACAGTAGATGACCTGCAGCAGGTCATGCCCTCTGAAGAACGACTGAACAAGGGACCGGTGGCCATCGCGGAATGCTTCCAGTGCATCCCCTGCAACCCCTGCTCCACCGCATGTCCGGTACATGCGATCACCGTTCAGCCGGACATCAACCAGAAGCCGGTCATCGACTGGGACCGCTGCATCGGCTGCCGCCAGTGTGTCGCGGCCTGTCCGGGCCTTGCCATCTTCGTGGTGGATATAGCCTATCGTCCGGACATGGCAACGGTCACGATCCCTTTCGAATTCCTGCCGGTGCCCGAAAAGGGCATGAAGGCACAGGGATTGTCCCGCGCCGGCGCACCGCTGGGCTGGTTTGAGGTGGTCGAAGCAAGACAAGCCCGCGGCAACAACCTGACGTGGCTGGTCACGCTGGCCGTACCGAAGGATCTGGCTATGGAAGTCAGAAATATCAAGGCAGGAGGATACCGCAATGAGTAAACAAGAGACCCTCCTCTGCCGCTGTGAGGACATCACGCGCGAGCAGATCCGCGCCTGCATCGCCGAAGGCTGCCAGACCATCGACGAGATCAAACGCATCACCCGGGCGGGCATGGGGCCCTGCCAGGGCCGCACCTGCCGCATGCTGATCGCGCAGGAGATCTCCGCTTGCCTCAACATCCCCATCGAAGAAGTATTGATGCCGACGTTCCGTCCGCCGGTGAAACCTCTGTCCATGGGCATCCTGGCGGACGCCTATGAGGAAAAGGAGGCGGAACAGTGAAAAAAGGTTATGATATCGTCATCATCGGCGGCGGCATCATCGGCTGCTCCATCGCCTTCGAGCTGTCAAAGCGAGGTGTAAAAGACATTCTCCTGGTCGAGAAGCGTTTCCTGACCGCCGGAGCCACCGGCCGCTGCGGCGCCGGGATCCGTCAGCAGTGGGGCGCGGAGCTCAATGCCAGCATCGCGCTGGAAAGCACCCACATCCTGGAACATCTGGAAGAGTATACGGGTTACGATCACAGCATCGAGCTGCATCAGGGCGGTTATCTTTTGGTGGCCTATACCGATAAAGAATGGGCGCAGTTCCAAAAGAATCTGGAAGTCCAGCATAAGCTCGGTATCGAGTCCGTCGGACTTACACCCAGAGAATGCCTGGACATCGTGCCTTATCTGAATCTGGACGGGGTCGTCGGCGGTACCTTCTGCCAGAAGGACGGCCATGCCAACCCCTTCCACAGCACACAGGCTTACGCGAAAGGCGCCATGCGCCAGGGCGTCGACATCGAGACCTTCTGTGAGGTCACGGGGTTCCGCACCTCCAACGGGGCTATTACAGCTGTTGAGACCACCAAGGGCATCGTGGAGACCAAGATGGTCATCAACTGCGCCAACACCCGCGCGCCGGAGCTGGCCGCCATGGTCGGTGACGACATTCCCGTCTATTCCGAACGACACCAGGCCCTGGTCACCGAGCCGGTCGAGCCCCTCATCGACTGCATGGTCATGAGCTTCTCCCGTTCATACTACGTCCAGCAGACGCCCCATGGCAGCTTCGTCATGGGCATTGGTCCGAAGGAAGAGCCGTCGCACAATTTCCACTCCAGCTGGCAGTTTCTGGAGCAGAACTGCGCCATCATGTGCGAAGCTCTCCCGATCCTGCGCAAGCTGAACGTCGTGCGTCAGTGGGCCGGTCAGTATGATATGAGCCCGGACCGCCACCCGGTCATCGATGAGGCGGACACCTGCAAGAACTTCTACTCGGTCTGCGGCTTCTCTGGCCACGGATTCATGGTCGCGCCGCGCATCGCCATCCTGATGGCCAACTATCTGACCGGTCAGAAGGACTCCATCGACATCACCAAATTCAGCAAAAAAAGATTTGCGACCGGGGATATCCTTGTCGAACCTTCTGTTGTATAATTGTATATACTGTGTACCGAAAAACACAAGCAAGGACTTTCAGCCATGAGCGCGAAAAGAAGGATTTCATGGAACTGACCCCGGAACTGCTGCAGCTTGTCTCCGGCGGCGTCATGACCGATACCGCTGAGAACGTTCTGCATGCATTGATCGTTGCCCTGAAGAAGGATACCGCGGCAACGCACACAGCCGATGAGGCTACCACGTTCGTGATCGAACACCTGATGGACAACAAACTTCTTACCGGTGTCACCACGGACGACGTCAAAGATTACTTTGCAACCAACTGGGAACTTGTACAAGTAGAGGAGTGAGGGATAGACTATGAGACCATTTACCGGTTATCAGCATGGCATCAATCTGGGCGGCTGGCTCTCCCAGTGCGACCACACTATGGAACGTTACGAGACTTTCATCACAGAGCCGGACATCGCCCGGATCCAAAGCTGGGGTCTGGACCACATCCGCGTACCGGTCGACTATGACCTGGTCGAGGATGCGGAAGGTAATTATAAAGAAGAAGGATTCGGCTACATCCAACGCGCGATCGACTGGGCCGGCAAGTATGGTCTGAACATGATCCTGGATCTGCACAAGACCTTCGGCTACAGTTTCGATACCGGCGAGAATGAGAGCGGTTTCTTCGACAACGAGAAGTATCAGGAGCGGTTCTACCGCCTGTGGGAGCAGTTCGCAGCACGCTTCGGCAAGTACAGCGACCGTCTCTGCTTCGAGCTTCTCAACGAGATCACCGATCCCGCGTATTGCGAACGCTGGAACAATATCTCAACCACCTGTATCAAACGGATCCGCGCTCTGGCGCCGGACACCAAGATCCTGATCGGCGGGTACAATTACAACAGCATCATGGCTCTGAAGGATCTGGCCATGCCCTACGACGACAAGATCGTCTACAATTTCCACTGCTACGAACCCACGGTCTTCACGCACCAGGGTGCCCACTGGGTAGCCGGCATGGACCTCGACTTCCGTATGCCCTTCGCTTCCACCTACGCGGCATATGAAAAGGCCATCGCAGAGCAGATCAAGATCTATGCATCCGGCATGTCCCAGTATGATCCGGACGAAATCATGAGCACGAAGTTCTTCAAGGACCTGATGGCGGAAGCCGCACGGGTCGCCGAAGAACGCGATGTGCCCCTGTACTGCGGTGAATACGGTGTCATCGATCTGGCTGATCCGAACGATGCGCTGGAGTGGTACCGTGCGATCTGCACTGCTTTCGACAGCTACGGCATCGGCCGGGCTGCCTGGAGCTACAAAGAGATGGACTTTGGTTTCGTCGATGCGCATTTCCAGCCCGTCCTGGAGGAAGTTCTGAAGATCATGTAACTGCCACACTGTTTACATCAAAAAAGCAGAGTCTGTAAAGGCTCTGCTTTTTCTTATTCTTCCAACGGATTCACATGGATCATGACGTGTTTCACATTGGGAAACTCCTGCTCCACCGCCGTATGCACGCGTTCCGCGATCCCATGGGCGTTGCGCAGGGAGATGTCCGCTTCCACGGCGATCTCCAGATCCACATACATTTTGTTTCCGAACTGTCGTGTATGCAGCAGATCCACACGTTCCACACCGTCCTGCGCCTCGATGAAGGCCTTAAGCCGCTGCTCGACCGCCTTCCCTCCAGATGTATCGAGCATCTTGTTCAGCGCGTCCCGGATGATGTCATACGCGACCTTGAGGATCAGCACGCAGATGATGAGGCTGGCGATGGGGTCCATGATCGGGAAGCCCAGCTTGGCCATGCCGATGCCGATGAACGATCCTATGGACGAGAACGCATCGGAGCGATGGTGCCATGCATCCGCTTTGAATGCCGCCGAATCCAGCCGTTTGGCATAGTACATCGTGTAGTGGAACATGGCTTCCTTCACGATGATGGACACGACCGCCGCGATCAGCGGCAGCATCGTGGGGATCTCCAGGCTGCCGCGCTCCCAGAAGAGCTTGCGCACCCCGGTCCAGCCGATGCCGAGACCCGTTCCTGCCAGGATCAGTCCCAGGATCAACGAGGCGACGCACTCCAGCCGCTCATGCCCGTAAGGATGCTCCGCATCTTCTTTTTGTTTGGACAAAAGCACGCCGATCCATGCGATGAACGTCGCGAACACGTCCGACAAGGAGTGTACCGCATCCGACACCATGGCGCCGGACCGGCCCAGGACACCGGCGATGAGTTTGAAGGCTGCCAGCACCACGTTCCCAAGGATCCCGACGCGTGACAGCCGGTTGACTATCGTTTTTTCATTCATGATCGATCTGCCCTGCAGATCCTTTCTTTACAGAGTGCCGTCGTTTACGCCGAACAGTCCCTTGCTCTCGTAAATGCGGCGGATATCATAGATCAGCCAGGTCTGCTTCCACTCGGAGCAGCGCACGAAACTGCGGCGCTCTTCGTCCGGCAGGAACATGTCCACCGGGAAGGAAGAAGACTTCAGCTCTGCTGTTCCTTCGATACCGGACAAGACCCGCTCATCGTTCTCGATGAAGTCCTTCAGCACGCTCTTGTGGAACGGAGAACCATTATGCGCCGGGCAGATCATGTCGAACTCATCATAGCGCTTCTCGATCTTGCGCAGCACATCCAGATGGCCTTTGACAGTCGCGCCGGTCTCACCATCACCATAGAAGATCAGCACCTGGCCAACTTCCAGATTGTCGCCGGTGAACAGCAGGCGGTTCTCGTGATCCAGGAACATCAGGTCTCCCGGGCTGTGGCACGGCGTGGCGATGACTTCGATGTGGCGGCCGCCCAGATCGAATACGTGACCCTCCTCGATCGGGATCGGTTGGAAGGACGGCACCGGGATCATGGCGTCGGACATATCACCGCCATGGGCGTCGATGATCGCCTTCGGATGCATATAGACTTCGTCGAACGCACCGTTCCACAGGGTATGATCCCCATGGCCGTGCGTGTTGGTCACGATCATCGGCAGGTCCGTGATGGTTTCGAAGAATTCTCTCAGATTGCCCTTGCCCATGCCGGTGTCGATGACCAGGGCTTTCTCCTCACCCAGCAGCAGGTACGGGTAGCAGACACCGCCCATATCCACGACATAAGTGTTGCTGTTGATCTTTCTGGCACGATACGGTTCATGTCTCATAGTAAATTCCCCCTTATTAATCGTCCTGTCCCGGGAAGTTCAGCTGCAGTTTGCAGAAGAAATCCTCCAGGACCAGGCGTGAATCCAGCGTGTGATATACACGGATCTTGCGGTTGCCCGTGTCATAGATGTACTTTCCGGTCTCGACATCGAAGTTCGGCGCCTCGATCTCCCGGTAGATATCGGTCTTCTCCACTTCTTCCATCAAAGTCGCAATGACGCCCTGATCGCCCAGGCCCCAGATCTCGCCATGCGGCCACGGGCCTTTCTTAAGCATCGTGTTGAATTCCGCCATCTGGTCGAACAGGTAGCGGCCGATCTGACCGTAGGGACGGACTTTCAGCTGCAGTTCCGCCAGCGACACGGTCATCTGCTTGTACACGTCCTTCGGGACCTGCCACAGCGGCATGGAAGAATTGAATACGACGTTCGCAGCGTTGATATCCTGGAACAGATTGAACTCGTCGCCGCCCTCCGGATAGATACCACCGCCGATCCAGATGGCAGTCATGCGGCTGCAGATCTCCGGCTTCATGAGGATGGCGCTGGCCAGGTCGGTGATGGAACCCTGCAGACCAATGTACAGCGGACGCTCGTCCTCTTTCATGGCCTCCTCGATGATGGCTCTGGCACCCGGGCAGTCGATCGGCGTGTTGGCATCCGGCAGCGCGGTCTCCGCACCCATGAAGACCTTGTCCTTGTATTCTTCGGTCAGGTGCATCAGATCCAGCACCTTGAAGATCTCGTCATAGCTGGCCTTGGTGGTGCCATGATCCGGGTAGCGGAAGGAGCCGAACCGATCGAAATGGCCGGCGATGATGCCTACGACGTCCATCTTGGGCGTCATCAGCTGATGCGCCACGGCATATTGATCGTCCGCCTCGTTCTTGCAGTCCGTGTGGATGATCATGCGGACCTGTTTGGCGTATGGTACTTCAAACAAATAGTTGTTCATGGCTGCTATCCTTTCCGTTCTGTCTTTTCCTCATGATAACATAAATGCGCATGTCAATAAAGCATGCTTCTCAAACATTTTCAAAATCACCGATCGATCCCAGGCATTTACCTATGCTGTGGTACTTGCCCGAATACACGACCGGGTCCAGCAGGGTCAGGTCCACGTCGAAAATGTCCTCGCACTCCAGTCCCTCCATCATCTGGATGTTCCGGATGCGGCAGAAAAACGTGCTGGAATCGCCTGTTGTGACGGTATTCGCGACTTCACATTCATAGACCCAGCGGCTCGCGTCCAGGACCGGGACGTCCAGCACCTCGCCGCGCGTAACTTCATAAGCGATCCCGTCTTTCGGACCGTCTTTCGCACTGTGCAGGCCAAAATAATCCATCAGCGGCAGCATGTCCGTGCTGACCAGATTCGCGCTGAAGATGCCCGATCTGAGCACGTTCTTTTTGGTCTGCTTCGTGCCGGACATACTGATCACCAGCAGGTAGCCGTCCCCCTGCTCATGCGTCACACTCAGCCATGTGATCGGGGCGAAGTTCGGTGTGCCGTCCTCGTTATTAGTGCCGATGATGAACGCCGGCTGGACACACATGGAATATATAGGTGCTACGGATCTTCTTTTGCAATGTTTCATGGTTCTGCCTCATAGTAGATGATCGTCGTGGTTCGGTACTTACATTATACTGAGCCGTATAGGAAACTGCAAGGCCTTCCTTCACTCGGGTCGTATACCATTGGTTCGATTTTTTTGAAAAATTTTAAAAAGTTTGCAACATTCCGCTCTTTCCAGTTGTTTATAGGGTGAAAGGGCAAGAGAGAAGCCCACAAACAAAATAAGGAGAACCTACCATGAAGAATATCATCAAGAAGATCATCGCCGCTGTCCTGCTCGTAGCTCTCATCGTTGCCATGACCGCCTGTGCCAGCAAAGCTAAAGCCTCTGAAAGCAAAGAAACCACCAAAGAAGAAACTTCCCTCGACGGCGGGTGGCAGGCCCCCGATTCCATGGAGATCACCGATGAGATCATCGAAATGGTCGAGAAAGCTACCGCCGATATGCTGGGTGTCAAGTACGAGCCCGTCGCCGTCATCGGCCGCCAGATCGTAAGCGGTACCAACTACCGCATCCTCTGCAAGATCACCCCGGTAACTCCGGACGCCGCTGCTACCTACGCCATCGTCACTATCTACGAGACACTGGACGGCGCTGTGGAAGTCACCGACATCCAGAACTGCGACGCCGAGATCGTGACCGGCGGCCCCATGGGCGGCTGGCAGGATCAGGCCCCGGCCGTGACCGAAGAGTCTCAGAAAGCGCTGGAAAACGCACTGGAGAACCTGGTCGGCGCTGAGTATAAAGAGATCTGCTGCCTGCGCACTCAGATCGTGAACGGCACCAACTACTGCCTGCTCTGCGAGATCACCCCGGTCGTACCAAACGCCGAAAGCCACTTCGCCATCGTCTTCGTCTACGAAGACCTGGATGGCAACGCGCAGATCACCGATGTGTTCGACTTCCTGGCCGTCTGAAAGCCGCGTCGGGAATTAGAGATAGAGAAAGGTCGAATGAAAAAACCCTGCTGAGGCAGGGTTTTTTTCTGCAAGGGGTATCCATTACGGGCATTTTACTGTATAATTGAAAACAGAACAGTCAAGCAGTCCAAAACACCTCTTAAGAGGCAACCGCGGTGCTCCTGCCGCGACGGAAAGGGACATCAAAATGGCAAAAAACATGAAAGTAAATTCGAAGAACGACCTGACTGAAGGTCCGATCTTCGGTAAATTGATCGGCTTCGCGATCCCGGTGATCCTGGGCAACCTGTGCTTCCAGCTCTACAACGTGGTCGACTCCATCGTTGTCGGCAACTACGTGGGCACAGACGCGCTGGCCGCCGTCGGCGCCGTATTCCCCATCATGATGCTTTTCAACGCCTTGTTCATGGGCGTATCCATGGGTGCGCAGATCGTCATCAGTCAGACCTTCGGCGCAAAAGATGAGGAGGGTCTTCGGACCGTAACGAACACGTCTATTGCCCTGGCTATCATCATCGGCGCAGCGATCACGGCCATCGGAACGCCGCTCGCCAAGCCAATGCTGAAGCTCATCAAGACACCTGCGAACATCATCAATAATTCATCCACCTACCTGATGATCATTTTTGCCGGTACGCTGGGCAATGTTTTCTACAATCTCGGGTCCGGCGCACTGCGCGGTCTGGGTGACAGCCGCTGGCCGCTTGTCGCCATGCTGGTCAGTTCCGTGACCAACATCATCCTGGACCTGGTCTTCGTCATCTACTTCGATATGGGCGTGGCCGGCGTTGCCTGGGCTACCACCATCGCGCACTTTCTCAGCGGTATGATCCCGCTGTGGAGGATCCAGAGCGGCGCGTATCCCGTCCGCCTCTATATGAAGGATATCCTGCACCCGGACGGCATTGCGTCCCGACGCATCTTCCAGTTGGGTCTGCCGAGCTCCATCCAGAACGCGGCCATGTCCCTGGGCAGCGTCGTGATCCAGAGCTTCGCCAATTCCTTCGGCTCGAACTTCATCGCCGCCAACACCATCATCATGAAAGCCGATGGTTTCGCCATCATGCCGATGATGGGTCTTGGTATGGCTTCCACCTCTTTCGTGGGTCAGAACATCGGTGCAGGCAAGATCGACCGGGCGAAGAAGGGCGTACATGCCGGGCAGCTCTCCGCCATCGTCGTCGCCATCGTCGTAGGAGCGGCATTGTTCGCCTTCGGAAAATACATCATGCAGGCCTTCGGCGCGGACGGTCAGGTGCTGATGATGGGTGTCTCCGGTATCCGCTTCCTGGCCTTCTGCTACGTCTTCGTCGGGCTGGATCAGGTCACGGGCGGCGCCATGCGCGGTGCCGGCGCGGCCATTGCTCCGGCGATCACTTCCATCTCCGCCAACCTCATCCGTATCCCCCTGGCCTACTTCCTGGGTGCAGGGCCGCTGCGTACCGAGATCCGTCAGATCCTGGCTGCCAAGACCGCGGAACTGTCCACCAAAGCCACCGAGTTCTTTGCGACCGGCGCTTACTCGACTATGGAAGAAGCTGAGCAGTCCGCTGCCGCTGTGCTCGCCGCCCCCAACCACTTCATGAACATGTTCTACGCCATGGGCATCTCCATGTTCGTTGGCGCCTTGCTCATCTACCTGTACTTCAAATTCGGCAAGTGGCAGGAAAAGAGCATCATCAAGACCTATGATGATTGATCAGAACTTAAAAACTCTATATGAACGCCCTCCTTACCGCGTGATCGGTATGGAGGGCCTTTTTGCATACCAAATGTATGTCCAAAGACAATACGTCATGCCCCAAGCCACACATTACGTTCCAGATTTGGCTCTGTTCGGAACAGAACGTAAATAAACCAGGTACACTACGTTCCAGATTTGACTCTGTTCAGAACGAAACGTAAATCGACCAAATACACTACGTTCCAAATTCAACTCTGTTCAAAACAGAACGTAAACGGTTCGTTCTGTCTGCTCTCTAAGTGGATCAAAAAAGATAGACCCGCCGAAACTCCTGATTTTATCAGAGTTTTGACGGGTTTTATCAACATTTCTGTCCCTGAAGATATTGTTATGCTCCGAATTTGAAAATGATGCCTACGATGGCCGAGGCGGCCAGGAATACCACCGGGTGCAATTTGCTGATCTTGGCGAGCACTTTATTTCCCTTCAGGCGTTTGAAGGTGCCCAGGTTCATCAACAGCCATAGGACCACCGCCAGGATCAGCGCCGGATACCGGATGCCGGAAACGGCTGTTTTCAGGCTTTCCAAAGCGCCGGTGTCGAACAGGGCGATCTGTGCAACGCCAAGGCAGGCTGCTGCGATCAGCCCTGTGGAGGCGGGACGCAGGCCATAAAACGCCGCTTTGACATATTTGTTGTCCTGGAAAGCTTTCAGGATCTTCGCCACGATGATGATCACGATGATCGACGGGAAGATCAGGCCAAGTGTTGCCACTACTGCACCAAGAACTCCGCCTACAGTAAAGCCGGTATAGGTGGACATGTTGACACCGATGGGGCCGGGTGTACATTCAGACACCGCGATCATATCCGCCAGCTGATCGGACGTGTACCAGGCGGTCCGTAAAGAGATATCCTGCAAAAACGGGAGCGTAGCAAGTCCACCGCCTATGGCGAACAGACCCGCCTTCGCGAATTCAAAAAACAGACGCAGATAGATCATGCTTTCGCCCCTCCCTTCTTGAGCAGCACTTGGGCTGCGATGCCCGCGACGGCCGCGATCAACACGAAGATGATGGGGGAGATATCCAGCAACAGTGCCCCGACAAGGACCGCCAGGAAGATCCCCAAAGTCACCGCGTCTTTGATCGAAGATTTGCCAAGCTTCACCACCGCGTTCAGGATCAGAACGAAGACACAAACGCGGATGCCCGCGAAAGCATTCCTTACAACAGCAAGATCCGCAAAATTAGAGATGAATGCGGCGATGATGGTGATGATGACCAGCGACGGAAAGACCACGCCAAGCGTCGCGACGATGCCGCCGATGACGCCCCGTGTCTTATTCCCGATGAAGGTGGCCGTATTCACCGCGATGATGCCGGGCGTGCACTGTCCGATCGCGTAATAATCCATCAATTCCTCATTCGTAGCCCAGCCCCGCTTCTCCACGACTTCTTTCTGGAGCATGGGCAGCATGGCATAGCCGCCGCCGAACGTGAGGCCGCCGATCCGAGCGAACGTGAAAAACAAATCCAGTAATTCTCTCATACTGATTCTCCTTAATACAAACCTTTGGAGCTGCATAAGCGTATTATACAAGGAAAACCCGCCCATAGCAAGCTTTCCGCGTTGACTCTCATGAGGAATGTCCGTATAATGGACTACAAGAAGAACATACAAGGAGGTAACGTATGTACTATAAGGAAATCGCGGGCGTGAAAGTCTCCGCCCTGGGTATGGGCAACATGCGGCTCCCCGTCATCGATGGTCAGGAAAGCCGGATCCGGCAGGATAAAGCCGAAGAGATCATCGACTATGCCATGAGCCATGGGATCAACTATTATGACACAGCCTACCGCTATCACGGAGGTCAATCCGAACGCTTCATCGGCCAGGCGCTGAAGAAATATCCCCGGGACAGCTTTTTGCTGGCCAGTAAGTTTCCAGGACATATGATGGTCAAGAAAGAAAACGGCGTGGTGGGCTTCACCAGCGGTCTGGCCGGATGGCCGGACAATACCGTCGCCGGTGTCTTCGCGGAACAGCTGGAGAAATGCCAGGTGGACTACTTCGACTTTTACCTGCTGCACAACGTCAGCGAGAAGTCCCTCGTCATCTATGATGATCCGGAGCTTCAGGTGATCGAATTCATGAAGCAGAAAAAGGCAGAGGGCAGGATCCGGCATCTGGGTTTCAGTTCCCACGCCTCTTCTCCCGCCACGATCGATGACTTCCTGACACGGTACGAGGGCGTATTCGATTTTGTACAGATCCAGCTGAACTATCTGGACTGGAAACTGCAGGACGCCAAGGGCAAGTATGACGTCATCACGAGGCATGGCCTGAAGGTCGTGGTCATGGAAGGTGTGCGCGGCGGAAGATTGGCTCAGCTTCCGGAAGAGCAGATGGCAAAGCTCCAGGCTGTACATCGCGAGGATTCTGCCGCCCGCTGGGCGCTGCGCTGGCTGCAAGGTCTTCCTGAGGTCTCCGTGGTCCTGTCCGGCATGACCACCCTGGAACAGATCCAGGAAAATGTTGAAACCTTTGCCGCCCCGGCCCCTCTGGACCAGGCAGAGAAGGATCTGCTGACGGAGGTGGCGGATTCCATGCTCAACTGGGTGCCCTGCACCGCCTGCCGCTACTGCACCGAAGGATGTCCCATGGAACTGGAGATCCCGAAGATCATCGCGGCTTACAACGGTGTCAAGAACGGTGACCACATGGCTCGCTACGATCTGGATGCGGCGGACCCGAGCATGGATCCAAGGCGATGCATCGGCTGCGGTGCCTGCGCCGGCATCTGCCCGCAGAACATCGACATCCCCGGCATCATGGCGGATTTCCCGGAACTGTTGAAAGCACCGCGTTGAAAAAGAAGGATCAAAAAAGGAGTGTGAAGATCTCACACTCCTTTTTTCATGTCTTTTGCTTACTTAAAGGTGATGCACTTTCCTTTGACTTCTTCGTAGTAGGACTTGTCCGCATACACGTGGCTCCTCAGCAGAAGCGTAAGGATGTTGCGGGCATTGCGTTCCAGATGAGACCGGGTCACGACGCCTTCCGCAAGGCCTTCCATGATCCGTTCGAAATCGGTCATTTCGCCGGGTTCGATCAGGTCGTTCTGCGCAACTACGCACATGGCCGCGTCCGCCTTGTCATACTTCTTTTCTGCACCGGCAGACAGCAGCGCGGAGAAATCAGACGTGGTGAGCCAGTCGGTCATGACCATGCCCTGGAAGCCCCATTCATCACGCAGCAGATGCGTGACGGAATCCACCTGGTTGGCCGCGTGCGTTCCGTTGAACAGGTTGTAGGAGGTCATCAGCGACATGGGCTGCGACTCCACGACGGTGATCTGGAAGTTCCGGGCGTAGATCTCGCGGATGGCACGTTCGGTGATATGGGAGTTCGTGAACATCCGGTTGTCTTCCTGGTTGTTCGCCAGATAATGCTTGATCGTGGTGCCATAGCCAGGATGCTTCTGCACGCCGATCGTATCGGCAGCCGCGCACTTGCCGGCCAGCAGCGGATCCTCGGAATAATACTCGAAGTTGCGGCCGCAGAGCGGGTTGCGATGGATGTTCATGCCAGGCGCCAGCCACAGGGAAGCGCCGAATTCTTCCATCTCAGAACCAACGATGTCGCCCATGGCTTCGATCAGATCCAGGTTCCAGGAAGCGGCCAGCGTCATGGCGATCGGAATGGCCGTCAGATACTGATAATGATGGATGCCCTCGACGGTTTGCCCTTCGCCCATCAGACCTCTCAGGCTGACGGCCGTTCCGTCCGGCTTTTCGATAAACTCAGGTGACAGGCGCAGACCGGCAGGTCCATCGCACAGTTCCATGATCTTCAGGCCACGGGACTCTGTCAGTTTCTCAGTGGTCTCACCGGCCGCACCAGGCAGGTGCTTCGCCGCGGAGCCCAGTACGTTCTGGAAGCCCTTGTTGTCGATGGAGTTGCCCACCATAAGGTATGCAAGTTCCTCATCGCTCAGGTCGGCTATGAACTCATCCATCGTAACAGTACCGGCCACGACTTCGTCAAACTGTACGACGTGGTCGAACGCTTTCTTGGGCAAAGGCGCGGGCAGCTCTGGATAGACCGCCGTCTCACAGCTGATCGCCTTCGGATCCAGCGAGAGGCGCACGGCTGCGGCTTTCTCTTCCGCTTCGCCCGGTGCCGTCCAATGGTTGCCGTTCGGAGCGATCTCTTCGACCGCACCCTGCGGATCCTCGAACAGTTTCTTAACGAGCTGTACGTGTACGGTTTCCGGCAGCTCAACGATGGCGGCTACATGCGTATTGCGGGAACTGTTGCCGACGCGGATCACATACTCGCCCTCCGGCAGGACCCATGCGCCATGCTTTGCACAGTAGGAGGCAAAGGATTCGGCCTTCATGCAGATCTCCAGCACTTCGCTCTCTCCGGGCTGCAGCATGCGGGTCTTCTTGAAACCGCGCAGCTCCTGATAGGGCTTGACCGGACCTTTTTCCGGAGCGGAGACATAGACCTGTACGATCTCCTTGCCGGGATACTCCGTGCCGATGTTGGTCACTTTTGCCTTGACGATCACTGCATCGCCTTCCACGGCAACGCTCTCGGTGTCGATGGCGAACTGGGTATAGGTCTTGCCGTAACCGAACTCATACGCAGGCGTCACGTTGAAGGTATCAAAGTAACGATAGCCTACGAAGATGCCTTCGGTGTAATACTCGTCGCTCACGTCCCCGTCGTTGTGGCTGAAGCCCTCGGAAGAAGGATAATCACTGTAATTCTCAGCCCAGGTGTCCGTCAGTTTGCCGGAGGGGATGCCGGCGCCGCTCAGAAGATCCGCCACGGTGATGCCGGTCATGTTGCCCATCTGGCCGGACAGAACCACCGCGTTGATGCCTTCGATGGCACGAAGGGGCTTCGTATCGATCACGCCGCCGATGTTCAGCAGCACGATGAATTTGTCATATTTCTCCGCCAGGAAAGCCATCGCTTCTGCTTCCGCTGCGGAGATCTCATAATCACCGGGTTCCGCGCTGCGGTCTTTGCCTTCACCGGAATTTCTGGCAAGCACGTACACGGCAGTATCCGTGTCACTGTTCAGGACGTCCTCTTCGGTGATCTTTGCTATGGCCTTGGGGACCAGGGGGTTCAGGACCAGCAGCATCTGCGCCGCTTCCGGAGACTGCCCCGCTGCGATCGCCGCTTCGATCGTCGCTTTATTATAAGCTTCTTTTTCTTCCTTGACCGCCAGATCCTCCCGGTCGATCCAGTCCTTCGTGGTCACGATGAAGCCTTCCTTCTGAAGGCCGTCTTCCACGTTCACGGTCTCACGGACGTATACGTCGCCGGAACCGGTGCCGCCCTTGACCGTAGCCCGCGCTCCATTGCCGTACAGCGCGATCTTTCCCTTGGTTTTCAGAGGAAGTGTTCCATCATTCTTCAGAACGACCATGCATTCTACAGCCAGGTCACGGACCCGCTGCTGGTTCAGGATCTCCCGCTGGGAGACCTCCGGGGTCGTTGGTGCTTTGAATCTTGACATCAAATCCGCTCCTTTCCTATCGAATCTTTAATGAATTCGTCGGGTATTATACAAACATTATACAGGGAACCGCGGGATATAGCAAGGGCCCACTTGTGACAAGATCAATGGCAGATCTCCAGCGCCACACGGCCTGTCATGCCATAATCCCTGACTTTGATATTGGCCGCGATCAGCATCCCCATGCCGCCCATAGGCGCAGCTTCTTCTCCTGCACCATCTTCATTCGTCGCTTCATTTGCGTTATTGGCGCTTTCTGCCAGCTGTTGAGACATACCCACGGACGCATTATAATACCCCCGCTCGATCAGGCGGTTGTTGAGCGTTGTGGATACCTCCACGCAGATCTCGTTCTCGCCGCCATGGAGCCACTGGGCGATCTCGGGCCGGCGCGCGTTATAATCCGGTACGCCTGCTTTTATGCCATTGACGTATACCGCCAACGTGGCGCCATTGGTACTTTCGATGGACAGATACGCTTTGGTATCGCCGTCCGCATTGAAATCCTCCGGCAGTGCGACAGTCGTACGATATGTTCCGACACCGGAGACCGTCGGCCCTACTTCCGGAATATCCTTCCAGGGCTTGAGTTCCGTCGTGACCGGTGCAAGCAGGGTCTTCTTCGTCTGATAGTCGACCTCATGCGTCACGATCCCCAGTCCGCGGTCTTCTACGATCTCGACTCTTTCGCCGGCGTTCCAGTCCTCGACCTGCAGGGTCCACACTGGAAGATCGATGATCTGCTCCACGGTCTCTTTCACGTTCCGTTCTCCGGCGCCTGCCGCCAGATCGATGACGAACATCCTGGCCTGACCCGGCGCCAGAATGGTATCGATCGTGGTCTTGCCGTCCCCGGCCTTCCAATGATCCGCCGGCGCTTCCGTACCATTCCAGCAATCGACTTCCGTCACATGACCGACCCCCTGCACCAGCAAGGTGACCGGGACACTATCAGTCTTCATGTACTGCATGTTATAGACATACAGGTGGATATGATCACCGTCCTGCTTCATACAGGTCAGGACATCGGGGTTGGCCTCTTTGAAGGCGGCGCGCGGTGTGATGCCAAGTCCTGCCAGGGCGGAAAGTGTTTCACCCTGCGCATCCAACGTGCGTACACGCGGCAATGCTTTGATCTCTTTCACGATTTCAGCCAGTTCCGCATCTTTCCCATCCAGGAAGGGCGTCTTGGAGGCGGCCTTGCCGTAGGTCACTTCGATGCCCGGACGGATCTTCTCTTTGCAGCCGTTGACGAATAATACGGGCAGGCCTTTCTGCGCAAGCTTCAGGATCTTTTTCGCAGACTCCAGAGGCAGCACCTCCTGATAGAGGATCAGTGCCTGATAGCCCGGTCCATCGGGCAGAAGCACGCACCCATCTGTATCGACGAAATCTTCTTCCAATAGCTGTGGAGCGAAATAGTCATAGGTAAAACCAGCGTTCTGCAGGCTCAGATCCTGCCAGTAGAGCGCCTCACCCCCGCGCATGCCTAGCTGACCATAATAGGTTTCTTCCGATGCACCGCTCGAGAAGATATCCATCATGACAGCATTGTTGTAATTGTAATCCAGCCGCAGGATGCCCAGATCCATGCGCGGCTTGCCCATGCGCAGCAACATCTGATAGCGGGCTACCATCTTCGTCCAGTCCTGATAGTGGACGTAGGCTGGCTGGCGATGGCCGAAACGCTCGGAGAAGATAGGCCACATGCCCTCATGCCCCGGCCATTGAGTCGCCGCTTCGGAACCGGCCGTCGCCGAATAACCATGCAGGACCGTCCGGGTGACACCGGCCGCGAACTGTGAGAAGATGATCTGGTCATAGAAATCCAGGGGCTCCATGTAGTTCAGAAGCGTCGCACCGGTCTCACTGGAGAAGATGCGGTCGTAGATATGGGCTGCTCCGGCCAAGCCTCTGTGCGAATCGACCTGGGAACCAAATTCCAGGGATTCGGTCTCGATGCCGTCCACATATTTGCCTGGCTGTGAGATCTCGAATGGCAGGCCGTAGGAGATCTCACTGCGCAGCTGCATACCATGGCTGTGCAGCCATTCCTGCATGGGTTTCATCATATTGTCGCAATAGCAGTCGGTCGTGGTCTGATACAGGTCGTTCAGCAACCTCTCCGACCAGGCGGTGTCCCTGCTGTAATAGTGATAGATGAACACCGCCTGCATCATGCCTGCCTCGCGCACGATGAACGGAAGATACGGTGTGAGGTCATAGCCGCGGCGTTTTTGGAACTCCTCCAGGAAATGATAGCCCCACAGCTGACCGCCGGCAGCAAAGGTGGATAGTTCCAGTGAATCCATGTACATCATGGCCCTGCCCGTCGCATCCATGTTTTTCTGCAGATTCTCCGTGATGACCTTTTCATCCCAGTATTTCTTGAACGCTTCGATGCCGTAATCGTCGATATAATTGATCGTGTAGGATACGGACATGGACGGCGCGGCTGTCTGTCCGGTACCATGGATCCAGAAGAAGAACAAAAGATAGTCTCCATCCTCAGGCGCGGTCCAGGAAAGCGCTTCTTCCTGCACTTGGTCTGTAAGGACAAAAACACGATCCCTGTCCAGGAACTGCTTGCCATCATCCGCCCCATCTTTTCCGACGGCAACGACGGCGATGAGATCTTGTCGGGTGACACCGGGCATTTTCAATTCCGGCTGCAGCAAGGCACCCTCCCAAGTCTGGCCTGCCGCCACATCCACAGCGACGAAATCCAGCTCCTTGGAGGCACATGTATCATCCGGCGTGATATCCACCAGGTTCGCATTGGACCAGTTGGTGCCGCAGGTCATGGAAACGCCCATGCCATACTGAGCCGTCTCTGAGACGATCAGGTCCGAATCATGGATCCATTCTTCAGCGCCCCAGCCATACAGACTGTGATCCGCCCCAGGTTCTTCCATCGCCAGGAACTCGACGGCACCGAAGCCGGACTCGAAAAGATCCTTGATCTCCTTCTTCAGGGTCTCATCTGTGTGGAATCCTTCCGCCAGCCACCAGCGTACGTCCGGACGATACTTAAGGTCCGGTGTTTGGAGTTGTTCTTTTGTGTACATGACAGATCCTTTCTTTTGCTGCACAGGTTTTAAATCATTACTTCTGAAAAAGCAATTCCATCTATGATCATTGATTGTATCATAGATGGCGGCGCATGTATACTTTTACAGAAAAATTTTGACAACTCAGTACATCGATGCGGATCATGATCAGCATATTGTTGTCCGACCCAGATTATGATATGATGACAAAAAAGATGCAGGAGGAACACTGTCATGAACATAAAAATGAAACATGCACCCAGAGGATGGAATAGTTGGGACTGCTATCTGGCTTCCGTCGATGAAGCGACCGTGAAAAAGAATGCCGACTACATGGCTGCCCACCTGAAGGATGCCGGGTATGAATACGTTGTCGTCGACATCCAGTGGTCGGAACCGGTCCCCTATGAGCGGATCTATCGGCCGTTTACCGAACTTTGCATGGATGCCTACGGCCGTCTGATCCCGGCCGAGACCCGCTTCCCCTCCGCCGCCAACGGCGCAGGCTTCAAACCTTTGGCCGACTATATACACGGTTTAGGTCTGAAATTCGGCATCCACATCATGCGCGGCATTCCCCGCCAGGCTGTGACCCGCAACTGCCCGATCCTGGGAACGGAATTCACCGCGCGCGACGCTGCCAAGACCGCTTCCATCTGCGCATGGCAGACCGACATGTACGGCGTCAATACCGAGACCGAAGCCGGCAAGGCATATTATAAGAGCATCTTTGAACTCT
>JAEEGL015865166.1_pt1 | contig 37616 bp, 24 predicted proteins | sample 9134231 | NCBI WGS metagenome assembly JAEEGL01 (sample SAMN16246548, study PRJNA631951) | gut metagenome | biome: gut microbiome; feature: rumen; material: fiber-attached | host: Bos | place: Iran: Karaj | collected 2018-10 | reverse complement strand
TCATGCGGCGTGTGGGTCCTGTGCGGCGGAGCGCCGTGAACCATGTCAGGCGGGGAACCGAGCAGCATTAAGCGGTCTGCCCGTGCGACACAGTCTGCCTGCCCGCCGTATGACAGAGGCAAAATTTTTTTGTAAAAGAGGGGAGAATGGCGAATGTATCAGGTGCTGTACCGCAAATGGCGGCCAAAGGTGTTCGGCGACGTGGTAGGGCAGCCGCACATTACGCGCACGCTGCTTTCCGAGGTGCGCGAAAACCGTCTGGCGCACGCCTATCTGTTCACCGGTTCCCGCGGGACGGGCAAAACCACCTGCGCCAAGATCCTCTCCAAGGCCATTAACTGCCTGAATCCGCAGAACGGCGATCCCTGCAACGAGTGCGAGATCTGCCGCGGCGCGGATAACGGCACACTGCTGGATATCGTGGAGATCGACGCCGCCTCCAACCGCGGCATCGACGATATCCGCCTGCTCAGAGACGAATCCAATTTCACCCCGGCGCAGGCCGCCTACCGCGTGTATATCATAGACGAGGTTCATATGCTCACCATAGAGGCGTTCAACGCGCTGCTGAAAACGCTGGAGGAGCCCCCGGAGCACGTGAAGTTCATTCTTGCCACCACCGAGGTGCATAAGCTGCCCTCCACCATATTATCGCGCTGCCAGCGCTTCGATTTCCGCCGTATCGAGCCCAGAGTGATTGCCGAACGGCTGATGTACGTGGCGCAGCGGGAAAACGCCGTGCTGCACGAGGACGCGGCCATGCTCATCGCGCGCATCGCGGACGGCGGCATGCGGGATGCGCTCTCGCTGCTGGATTCCGCCATCAGCGTCTCGTCCGAGGTGACCGCCGCCGTGGTTTCGGACTGCGCGGGCCTGATGGGGCGCGACGCCATCTACGAGCTGGTGCGGGCGATCGCCGCCGCGGATACCGCCGCGTGCCTTTCCATGCTGGACCGTCTGCACAACGCCTCCTGCGATACGGAGCGCCTCGTGACGGAGCTTACCAATCAGTTCCGCAATTTTCTGATCTGCAAAACCGTGGAGCATCCCGAAAACCTGATCGTATGCACGCAGGATGAGCTCGCCGTGCTGCGCGGCCTCGCGGACCTTTTTACCAACGAACAGATCCTGTTCTCTCTGAACGTGCTCACCGGCACGGCGGAGTCGATCAAGCGCACGCAGAACCGGCGCGTTGAGGCCGAAATGGCGCTCATCCGGCTCTGCTCGCCCGAAACGGATACCGATACCGCCGCGCTGCTGGCGCGGATCTCCAAGCTGGAAGCGGCGCTTGCCGCGCTCCGCGCAAACGGCCTGCCCGCCGCGCCTGTGCAGACGGCTGCGCCCTCCGCGACATCCGCGAAAGCGGAGGCCCCGCAGGCAGAAGCGGAAGAACCTTCCGTAGCGCCCCAGTCTCTGGCGGAGGACGCCCCTGTGGCTTCGCCCGCCGCGGAGGAGGAAGATCTCTTTCCGTTTGAGGGCTTCGGGCAGGAGAGCGCTGCCGGCGGATACGCAAACGCGTTTTCGGAGGAAGAGGAAGACGACGCGCCGTTTGACCCGGAAGAACTCCGGCAGGCGCGCCCCGCCCCGCCGGCGCCCGCGGACGAGCCTCAGGCGGAACCGGAAAAACCGTCCGCGCCCGAGCCGCCCGCAAAAGCGGCTGCGGCCTCCGTCCCCGCAGGGGGGCTGCCGGACGGCCCCGTGGATACGAAGCTCTGGAACAAGGTGATCGTGGATCTGGAGCTGTCCTTCCCGCCGCTGACCGGCATGCTTACGAGCTCATCGGCCGTTGTTTCGGGCGCCGTGCTTACGGTGAAGCCCGCGAAGCCGCTGCTGCTCGGTGAAGAGCTGATCAAAATGAAATTGGTTCCGGTTGCGGAAAAGCATCTGCGCCGGAAATTTGAAATCAGATTCAAGTATTAAAGGAGCGTTTCCCCATGAAAGCAAGAATCCCCAATCAGCCGCAGGGCGGCAAAAACGATATGATGGCCAGACTGCAGAAAATGCAGGAGGATATGGCCCGCGTGCAGGAAGAGGTTGAAAACACCGAGTTTACTGCCGGCGCGGGCGGCGGCGCCGTTACCGTTACCTTAAACGGCAGGCACGAGCTGGTGAGCATCAAGATCAGCCCGGAGGCGATCGATCCCGAGGACGCCGAGATGCTGGAGGACTTTATCACCATCGCCTTCAACGAGGCGCTGCGCAAGGCCACCGAGACCATGGAAGCCCGTATGGCCGAGGTCACCGGCGGTATGAATATGCCCGGCCTGCCCGGTTTCGGTTTTTAAGGAGCGGTCCGCATGGAATACAGTGCCGTGCCGCTGCTCAGGCTGATCGAACATTTTCAGAAAATGCCCGGCATCGGCGCAAAAACCGCGCAGAGAATGGCGCTTTACGTGCTCTCTCTGCCAAACGACGAAGCGCACGATTTCGCCCAGTCCATAACGGAGGCGGCGGATAAGATCCACCGCTGCGGCATATGCTGCAATTTTACGGATCAGGAGACGTGCCCCATCTGCCAGAGCCCTGCCCGCAGCCGCAAAACGGTGTGCGTGGTGGAAAACGTGGAAGCGCTGATGGCAATGGAAAAAACCAATGAATACAAGGGCACCTACCACGTGCTGCACGGCGTTATTTCGCCGCTGGACGAGGTGGGCCCGGATGATATCACCGTAAAAGAGCTGCTTGCCCGTATTGCCGCGGACGACGTGCAGGAGGTGATCATGGCCACCGGCTCCAACGTGGAAGGGGAGCTGACCGCCATGTATATCTCCAAGCTGCTGAAGCCGCTCGGCGTCAGGGTGACCCGCTTGGCTTACGGCCTGCCCGTCGGCTCCGATCTGCAGTATGCGGACAGCGTGACCCTCACCCGCGCGCTGCTCGGCAGGCAGGAACTTTAATTAAAAATATCTACTGATTGTTGAAAAGGGAGACTCGAATGAAGTACGTAATGACCTTCGATATCGGTACCACCGGCGTAAAGACCTGTGTGTTCGAGATCAGCGATACCGTAAAGCTGCTCGGCGCGGCCAGCAAGGGCTACAACCTGTACGTGTTCCCGGACGGCGGCGCGGAACAGGATACCGAGGAATGGTGGTCCTCGATGTGCGAGACCAGCAAAAAGGCGCTGGAGGACTCCGGCGTGGAGCCCGGCCTCATCAGCGGCATATCCTTCTGCTCGCAGATGCAGGGCCTCGTGCTTGTGGATAAGGAGGGCAACGCCGTGCGCCGCCCCATGAGCTATATGGACCAGCGCGCGCGCGAGGAGCTCAAAAAGGGCATCGCCCACGGCGTGACCGTGGCCGGGGCCAGCGTTCCGATCCTGATCAAATCCCTGATCATCACCGGCGCTGTGGCCGCCTCGGTGAAGGACCCGGTGTGGAAATACAACTGGGTGAAAAACCACGAGCCGGAGAATTTCAAAAAGGTATATAAGTGGCTGGACGTGAAGGAATACCTGATCTGCCGCATGACCGGCCAGTTCGTTATGACCAAGGATTCCGCCTTCGGCACGCTTTTGTACGATCTGCGCAAGGGGCACGAGACCTGGAGCGCCAGCCTCTGCAAAACGCTGGGCGTGGACGTGAACCATATGCCCAAGCTTGTAAAATCCACGGATATCGTGGGCAGCCTGCGCGCGCAGCAGGCGGCAGAGCTCGGCCTGCAGCCCGGCGTGCCGGTCTACGGCGGCGGCGGGGACGCCTCTCTGATCGGTGTGGGCGCGGGCGCGGTGAACACCGGCGATACGCATATTTACTGCGGCACCTCCGGCTGGGTATCCACCGTGGTGGAAAAGAGCGTGGTGGACGCCTCCGCCATGATCGCGGCCGTGATCGGCGCGGAAGAGGGCAAGTTCAATTATTTCGGCGAGCTCGAAACCGCCGGCAAGTGCCTGGAGTGGGTCAAGGACCATCTGGCGCTGGACGAGATCAATATCTACCTGAAAAAAGAGAACGTGGCGGACAGCTACGAGACCGAATATACCAGCCTCTACCAGTACCTGAACGACGTGATCGCCTCTGTGCCCGCGGGCGCGCACGGCGTGATCTTTACCCCGTGGCTGCACGGCAACCGCTGCCCGTTCGAGGATCCGAATTCCCGCGGCATGTTCTTCAACCTGAGCCTGGAAACGGGCAAAAGAGATATGCTGCGCGCCGTGGTGGAGGGCGTATGCTACCATCTGCGGTGGTTTATGGAGGCCGAGGACAGAAAGGTGAAGTCCTCCGAAATCGTACGCTTCGTGGGCGGCGGCGCGCTGAACAGCGTCGTATGTCAGATTCTTGCGGACGTGCTGGGCAAAAAGGTGGAAACCGTAGATATGCCGCATAACGTAGGCGCCGTAGGCGCGGCGGTCACCATCGCCGTGGGCAGCGGCGAGATCAAAAGCTTCGGCGAGGCCAAAAATCTGATCCCCGTAGTGAAAATCTACGAGCCCGATCCCGCCAACAAGCCGGTGTACGATAAGCAGTTCGCCGTGTTCAAAAAGCTGTATGCGGCAAACAAAAAGAATTTTGCCGCGCTCAACGGATAAAGAAAGGAACCCGCGTTTATTATGGAAAAAGAATTTGCCATCAACTCTTTATATACCAGGCTCGTGCCCGTGATGGAGGAATGCGGCTTTGCGCCTGTCCTGCCGGAAGACGCGCAGAGGGGAGCCACCGCCGTTTATACGCGCGGCGAGGGCGCCGTTATGGATTTCACCGGCCCCAAGGGATTTCTGCGCCTCGTATTCAGCGCGGACCGCATCCATCTGCTCTCCGGCGGCACGGACGTGGATCTTTCGGACGATTCCGCCTTCAATCTGGACAGTACCTTCCTGTTCACCCCGGAGGAATACGACGAGCGCGATCTGAAATCCCTGTGCAACGAGATCTCGGAGTATCTTACGGATAACTACACGAAGAAAGCCCAGATCACCTCCAAGAAAAAAGGCGTGCAGACCGTGTCCAAAGCCTCCGCCCGCAGCGGCGCCATGGCGTACGATCCCATTACGCTGGCCACCAAGCTCGCGGCCATGTTCCCGTATCTCGCTTATCTCAAGGATGAGATCCAGCGCAACGTGGATACCTGGGGCGAGTTCCTGTGCGAGGATTTCTTCGTGAACCACGCCAATCCGGAGATCATGGCGATCATCCGCGAAAACAACCCCCAGAAGATGAAAAAGCTGTTCGGCATCCTCGGCGATATTTACGAGGACGGCACCAACGAGGTGCAGAGCCTGATCGCCGTTACCATTCTGGGACAGATCAAAAACGATCCCACGCTGATCCAGATCATCATCCCGTACCTTACGGATACCATGCTGGAGCCGGTTCTGGCGGCAAATAAGCACCTCGGCAAGAGCAAGAGCGCCAACATGCGGCTGGAAAACCCGCCGAAATACAAGCCCAAAAAGGCAAAAAAGAAAAAGGGCGGCCTGCTTGCCCAGCTGATGGGCGGCGGCGGAGGCCTCGGGCAGCAATAACCGCCGAAAAATATACGGCCGAAAAACAAAAAACGGTACAAGGCGTTTCGTCTTGTGCCGCTTTCTTTTATGTATTCACGTTCAGTCCTTCGGGTGCAGCGCAACGCCCACCACGCGCGCGTGCACGGCAAGCTCCGTGCGGTTCGCGAAACCGGTTTTCGTCAGCAGGCTGCGCACGTGTGTCTTTACGGTGTTCTCGGAAACGCACAGCAGCAGCGCGATCTCGCTGTTGCTTTTTCCGGCGGCAAGCTCGCGCAGGACGTCCAGCTCGCGTTCGGTAAAGCTTTCCCTGCCGGCATTGCCGAGCCGCGCGGGCGGCGCGTCTGCGGGGTAAACGGATTCCCCCGCCATGGTGCGGTCCAATACGTTCAGAATATCCTCCGCGGCGGATTCCTTATACCAGAAGCTGTCCACGCCGATCTCCCGCGCGCGCTGCATCCAGGAATGCTCCGGCATGCTCGTTACCACCACGATGCGGACGTGCGGATAGTTCTTTTTGATCTTTTCGGCGGCTTCCAGCCCGTTGGAGCCGTCGTTCATCAGCACGTCCATAATAATCAGGTCCACTTCCTCCTTCAGCAGATATACCTCCGCCGCAAACGCGGAAGAAATGGAGATCACGGTTTCATAGCGGTCCGCGCTGTTCACGGTCAGCTCAAAATAGCGGCGCGAGATCGCCTGGTCGTCCACGATCATGACGCGTGTTTTTGCTTCCATCCGGTTTCCTCCTTTATTCGTCCGCCGCATACTGCAGCGTCAGCCGGAAGGCGGGCGCGCTCTGCACGGTCATTTCCATGCCGCCGGCTTCGGCAAGGACGCGCAGGTTTTTCAGCCCGCCGGTCTCTGCGATCGGTCCCTGCGGCGGCGCGCCGTCGTTTGTGATCTCCGTTTGCCAGCCGTCGCCCGCGCGGCGGTTTTTTACGGTCACGCGCGCCCCGTGCGCGTGTTTAACGGCGTTTGTGAGGCATTCGCGGATCGCCACGGTCAGCACGTCCCTGTGGACGGTGGGCAAAGCGCCGTCGTAAACGATCTCGGCGCCGATGGCTGCGGCGGCGGTCTCCAGCGCGGCAAGCGGGTCGCCGCTCGTGTCCGGCTCCTCGTCGGACCGGATCAGAAATACCGGCGCCTTCAGCAGCGGCAGCAGCGCGTTTCGGTCACCGTCCGGCTGCGATAAATAGGCGCGGATCGCCAAAACGGCTCTGCCGAAATCGTCGTGCAGGCGGATCTTGGCGGCAAGGATCTCCTTTTCCCGCACCATCTTGTTCAGGTTTTTGTTGTAGGCGCGGATGCGCTCGTTTACGGCGGCAAGCCGCGCGTTGCGCTGCCGCAGCTCCTCGTTGCCGCGGTAAAGGTCCGTCACGTCAAACGCGAGCAGCTCCGTCACCGTGCCGAACCGCGTCTGCACGGTCCGTTCGCGCAAATCCCATACCTCGCCGCCGAGCAGAAGCAGTGTTTCGTCCTCCCGGCGCTCTAACCGGCAGTTTCCGTTCAGCTCGCCGTTTTCCAGCCGCCGCCTTAAATAGCGGTAGTCCGTCATGCCCGCGCCCACCGCGGCGGTGCATATCTCGTGCATTTTGGCGTTCACCAGCAGCGGCACGCCGTTCCGGGCGCTGTAAGCAACGCCGTCCGGCAGCTCGTCCAATCCCTCGCAGATGGATTGCAAGGTCAGTATCCCGCGCAGCCGTCGCGTGAGCAGAACGGCGGAAACCGCCGCTGCTGCAATGGTCGCCGCTGCCGCAGCCAAAAACACCCAAACGGGTAGCTGCGCCGTGCGTAAGGCGTAGTCCGGCGTCGTCCGTTCCGGAACGAATTCGGAGTAATAGGCGTTTGTGCTCGAGGTAAGATAAAAGCTGACCAAAAACGCCGGAACAATAATCGGCAGTATGCGCCACGTTCCTTTCTGCTGGCCGGCGCGCAGCATACACAGCAGCGAGGCGGCGCATGCGAGGAGCTGCAGCGCCGCAACGGCGTTCATCGCGCCAAAGGGCAGGTCAACGTATCTCATTGCTCCGTTCCCCCCTCTCTTGCCGTCACGGTCAGCGTCACGCCGTCCCCGTCGGGGGCGGTTTTCGTTTCGCCCAGGGCCGCAGCGCGCCGGAACACGGCGTCCGGGCACGTCGCGGCGGGAGCGAAGCGCATTTCAACGCTGATCCCCGTATTTGCGCGTTCCAGCGCAAAGCGCAGCGCCGTCAGGCCGGACAGCTCGGCGGCGGCTTCAAACAGCTCGTATGCCGCCAGCGCCGTTTCGGACGGCAACATATCGCAGATCACGCGGTATTCGCTCTGCGCCCCCAGCTCCCTGAGCCAGAGTGACGATTGCTCCAGCGCCTGCGTCAGCTCCGCGCCGGGCAGCGTGGGCTGTCCGTCCGCCAACAGCAGCAGGTTGGAAAACCGCTTCAGGTAGGTAAAGATCAGCGCGGCGCGCGTCATATTTTTGCAAAACACAGCTTGCGCCGCCGGCGCGTCCGTCAGCAGCCGGTCCAGCGCGGCAAGCTGCGGGCCGACCCGCTTTGTGATGGCGTTGTAAAGCTCCGTCTGGTGCGCGGTGCGGCGGCGGCCCTCCTCAAGCTCCGCCTCCTGCTGCAGCAGCGCGTTTTCCTCCGCAAGGTAACCGGCGGTGTCCTTCAGCTCCTCGTTCAGACGCCGCAGCGTCCCAACGTCCTCGGTCCAGTAAAACCATCCGCCGCGCACAGGCCGCGTTTTAAGCACGGTATCGCCGTCCGGCAGGGGTAGGGCTTCGTTTTCCGCGGCGGCTTGCAGGGTTTCCGGCGCGGGACGCGGGCCGTGCGCCGATACGCGTTTTACGTTCCATGCCCGGTCCGCGAGGCCCGCCCGCAGCGAAGAGGCCGCAAAAAAGTCCTCGTAGCCGCTGTTGGAGGGAATGATGCGCGCAATCCGCAGGCTTTCCCACAGCATAAAGGAGCAGTAGCCGATAAACGTGGGCAGCTCAAACAGACTTTGCAGGTAAACGTTGTTTTTATCTTCGGTGGGATTGAAGCTGATCCAGTAAGTGGCGGCAAACAGCAGCACCAGCGCGGGCAGCCACAGGTTGTGCAGCAGCCGTCGGTTGAGGCAGTTTTTGATAAGCGCAGCAACGGCGGCCGCCACCGGCAGCGCGATCCACGCCACGCATGCGTAATAAAGCGGGCCGTAAGCGTAATGATCGGTCCACAGCGCGCTGTCGCCCGAAAAACGGAACACGAGTCGGTGGGCGTCGTTCGTCAGCACGGCGGCCAGCAGCGCCGCGGCAGGCGCGTAGACCCAGTTCCAGCGGGCGGAAATGCGGTAGCCGTCCGGCGTGCCCACGTGCATCACGGCAAAAAAGAACCAGATCGGCGCGAACAGGAACGGCAGATAATATAAATACCATAAATACCGCTGCGCCGTGGGGCTGTTGTGCGTGTAACCGTATTTCAGCGCCTGCAGCAGGCATAAAAGGATGCACGCGCACCCGAACAGCGTGGCGTACCGCCGCACTTCTCGCTGCGGAAAGCTCCGGCGCGCGCGGGTGATCCAACGGAACCCCACGGTAAGGAACAGCAGAAAATTGAGCGCGGGCTTGGGCAGCAGCAGGGGATTGGTTATCCTGTGGAATATGAGCCCGGATACCGCGATCAGCAAAAACGATACGGCGTAGCTCTTCAGCGTCCGTTTGTCTAATGTCATTCCCGCGCCTCCTTTCGGCTGTAAGTTGCTTCCATTATAACGGAAACCGTTAAAAAAAGCAAGCATCGTCATATTGTACAAAAAACGGCGGTCTTTTTCTACCTCGCCGCCTCCGCCGGACGCCTCAAATTCATCCTTTCGGATGAGGCGCGCTCCGTCCGGGCTGTGATATAATCAATATGTATAATTATAATTAATAAAGAGGTTCCCATGAAACGTTTTTCTGCAGCCTGTATATCCGCTCTGCTCGCGCTTGCCCTGCTGCTCTCGCTGGCGTCCTGCGGCGGCAGCCCCGCGGCCGATCCCTCCGAAACCGCGCTGCCGGACGCGCACACCGCGCGCCCCTCCGGGAGCGAAACCGTCTCCGCGCCCCCGGAGGAAACCGCTCCCGCCGATCCGGAGGAACCTTCGCGGCAGGATGAAACGGACGCGCCGGAAGAAACGTCCTCCGAAGCGCCTGAGCCGGAGGATACCGCGCTTTGGGAACGCTGCGACGCGTTTTCCGTGGCTCTGCCAGGCTGGTGGGAGGGCAAATACCTTGTTGAAGGCGACGCGGAAAGCCTTCGCTTCCGCTATAGGACGTCGCCCGGGGATACCGAGGGGATCTATCTTTTTATTATCGCGCTCACGGAGGGCCCGGACGATATCGAGGAGGCCGGTCTCGGCGGCGACGGCGAGTGGTACGAGGTATGCCGGATCGAAAAGGACGGCGCGCTGCGCTACGTTACGGTGTTTTATCCGGGTGATTTTTACGGCGTGCCTGCGGATGCGCACGACGAATATATGGATATGTTCCGCCTAACGGACGATCTCGATACCCGCATCCGGGGCGAAAACGGCTGGCAGATCACGCAGTTCGATTATACGGATTCGCTCGGCGTTTATACGGCAAAGGACGGCGCGGGCGGCGAATACACGCTTACGCTGCTTCACACGCAATGGAACATGCTGTACGGCGATCTTGCGTTCCAATATAACGGCGGGCCCCCGGAAGAGATCGAAAACGTATCCATCCGTATGTTTCAGAACGCGGGCGTGCTCGCGTGGGCGCGGCAGTCGGAAACCGATCCGGACGAATGGACGTTCGGCTCCGGCGTGTTTATGATAGAGCAGGACGGCGATGAGACCGGTTATTCGCTGAAGCTCAGCGCCCCGGGCGATTCCTGGACCACAACGGACGGCTACCTGCCGCTGGAATTCTGGCGGAACGCCCGCTGAATTCCGGTTTTCATTATTAATCGTTAATCATTAATCATTAATCATTAATCAAGAGGGCCCTATGAAAAGCTTCATTCTAAAATCAATTTCACTTTTTCTTGTTTTTGCTCTGCTGGCTTGTTTTTCCGCCTGCGGCGGCAAAAAGCCCGCCGATGAAACGGAGCCCACATTTGAGGAGGAAGAATCCGTTTCCGCCTCACCGCTTGTATCGCCGGAGATCGGGCGCAACGAGGGCAAATACAATATTGACCACGAATTCGTGTTTGAGGAACAGCCCAACGTGCCCCTTTTTGTGGGCGAAGGGGCTGAAGCTGCGCCCGCGACGGGCGATATTCTGATAAAGATCGCGGACGAAACCTATAAAAACCTGTTCTCGGTGGTTCTGCGCGTTCCCATGGACGCTGTCCCAGGGAAATATCAGAGCGTGTTTATGGTCTCGCTCTATTTCGCGCACGACGGTCTTTATCTGCTCGGCGTGATCCCGCAGGAAACCGACGACGAATCCTTCTATCTTTACAATGATGCAGACAAAACCCTCTCGTTTGTGGGCTATGCGCAGGAGATCCGCTTTTTGGGCAAAACCTTTTTGCTGCGCGATCTTTACGAGGGCGAAACGGAGCGCAGCGAGGTGCGCGTGTTCAATAAAAACGCTTCGCTCATCTGTACTTACGCCGACGTTTACGATATGGAGCTGTTTGAGCAGACCCTGTATCTGCTCACGGGGGCCGATCCCGCCGTGCTGCGGGCGGTGCCGCAGGACCGCTTCTTTGAGGACGCGCCATCGCTGACGCCGGACGTGCTCTGCGAATTCCCGGGCTATCAGGCGCGGTTCGGGCTGGCTGAATACGGCAGGATCACGCTCATCAAAACGGATTCCGCCGATCTGAAGCTGCTCACCCTTTCCGAAGCGCTCTTATACGCGGATGAACTCAAAACGCAGCCCGCGGCGGGCAGCGAGCCGGTCACCGAAAGCTGCGGTCTGTTTTCGGTCACGCTGCCCGGCATGTTCAAAGACCGGTATGTCTGCGAAAAAACCGAAACCGAAATGCTCTTTTACCAAAAAGCCGCAAAGGAAGCGGACGGCTCCGGTTTTCTGTTCGGGTTTGCCTGCCTCCCGCCCGAAGAGGCGATGGATGTTACCGAAAACAACAATCGGCTGGTTTACCGCCGGTATGTGAAGGGCGTAGAAGAGCGCTATATCATGATGCAGCTGCCCACCGGTGAACCGGACAGTCAGTATCTGGATGAATACGTTCCGCTGCGCGATGCATACGGCAGCGCAGCGGGCTCCCTTGCGGCGGCTGACGGCGCCGAGCTGTTGGATTTTGATTATTCCGGCCTTGTATCGCGCAAATATACCGGAAATACCGAGGGCGGTGTTTACGAGCTTGAGATCGACTCCGCCGAGAGCTACGAGCTGCGCGCCGCGCTGCGCTTTACCCCCGCCGAAGGGGACCCGCAGGAAACAAGCCTGCTGATATTGCTGCTGCAAACCGGCAGGCTCGTGTTTGAGCAGGAGGGCACGGCAGGTTACGGTGAGCTGAAGCCCGATGGCGACGGCTGGCTGCTTACCCTGAACGGCAAAGCGGATACGTGGCTGCATACCGGGGAACCGGTTCCTCTGAATTGATTTTTTTCGCCGTTTAGCGGCTTCCGCGCTTTTTCGCCTCGCTTTACAGCGCGGCGTTGATATAGATTCCCTCCGGTGCTGCCGGAAAAATTAAAAAGACAGGAGAATCATTTATGAACCACGCAAAAAGATTTCTCGCGATTCTGCTCGCCGTGATCCTTACGGTGGGCGTGGCTGTGCCCGCTGCGCCGCAGCTTGTAACGCTGGGCGAAACGCTGGGCACCGCGCTGCAGGCCGAGGCCGCAACGCCCCAGCCGCTGAGCGCGCAGGACGATACCTTCGATCTTGAGGCCGAGATCCTGAACGCCAAAAACGTAACAAACGTTTCGGCCTCCGACCCGCAGCTTCACAATTGGCGTTACGTAAGCGACGCCCAAACGCTGCAAAAGCTGATGCAAAGCGAAGAGGAGCTGTATATCCGCCTTTCCGCCAATATCTATCATCAGCAGAAGGGGCAGCGCGCCGAAGAAGACAGGCGCACTGTAGAAGGCTTCGGCAAGGTCTACGATCACTGCATCGTTGTAAAAAGCAGCAAGGTGCTCGATCTGAACGGCTATAAGCTGGAGTTTGAGGACTATATCAACGCCCATCAGGGCGGGCTGTTTTACGTGATTAAGCCCTCCACCACCCTGATCCTGTTGGATTCCAGCGCGGCCGGGACCGGCAAGATCCTGTACCACAGCGATATCGCCGGGGCGGGCTACAAGTTTACAAGGGCCTCGGTCACGGACCTGTTTCGCGTTATGGACGCCACGGTTTACGTGCTGGGCGGCACTTATAAGGCGGGCCTTTCCAAGCAGCAGGATATCTATACCGGTTGGGAAAAATTCGTGGGCATCGGCGGCGCGGTGCTCAAGGGCGTGCTCAGCATCGGCTCGCAGGCGCTGGACGTTTATACGTCCATCACCTCCGGCGGTACGCTGGGCTCCACCGGCATACTCAACAACGTGAAAAACATGTTCAATATGGATTCCAACGACGCGCTCGGCATGATGACGAACATGGTGACAACGCTTTCCGGCGCCAATGCCGGTAAGGACGGCGGCAAAACCGGCGCCGAAGCGCCCTCCATCACCTCTCCCCTTGCGGGGCAGGGCAAAGTGGAGCCCGAGGTGGACGACCTGAACGGCAGAACGGCCAACACCTCCGCGGGCTTAAGCGGCGATGCGGCTGCCGCGGAAGCGAGTCAGGGCACGGCGGATACCGAGGCTTCCGGCGGCTCCGGCAGCTCCGTAACGCTGGATTCTTTGGGGATCTATGTAAAGACAGAAGCTACCATAACGCATGTCTTTAAAGAACCGAAGGAAACCACAGCGTCGATTTTGCAGAAAGAAGCGTTCGGGCGAGGCGATGAGATCGACGTGCTGGAAGAAAAGAAGGTAGGAGAAACAACATGGCTTAAAATCAAATATAAAGATCAGGAAGCCTGGGTTAAGGCAGCCGGGTTCGTGAGCATTAATAAACTCACCTCGCTGATCGACAACACAAGTGTGATTTTGGAAAACGGCTTAAAGGCCTCCATTCAGGACCACGGACGGGAACTGCTGGATCAATTTGCCGAAAAGATCGGCGCGCCCGCCGGGACTGTGGGCATGATAGAGCAATCCGCCAACGTGCTTACAAACGCCGTAACGGGCGTGGTGAACGCCTGCAAGCAGTATACCCAAAAGTGGTATCAGGTGCACTGGGGCTCCTGCTTCCTTTTGAGAGGCAGCGCGCGGCTTGTGATTCTGGACGGTAATTTCGCCGGGCACGGAATGGGCGTAAAAGAGCGTGAAGATAAAATAATCGAAGGTGTAAAAAGATCCTGGGTCAAAGGTGAATGCGATATCCGCGACGAGGTCATCGATTGCTCCACCGGCGGCGAGGTCTGGGTCATGGGCGGCGAGTTCTACGGCATGGCGGGCGCAAACATCTTTAATATCGGCGAGGATACTGACGACCCCGTCAACCGCGCCAAGGTGCACGTGCGCGGCGGTTACTTTAACTGCTCCTCTGTAAACCGTATCCGCGGCCTGCAGCCGGATGATAAGGATAAATCCGTTACCATTGCGGGCGTCAAGGGCACCGTCAACCTGCCCATAGAGGCCTACGGCAGAGATCTGATCAAGGACGGCCGCATCCAGCTCACCGAAGCCACCGGTACCGGCAACCTTGTGGTAAAGAACCGCAGCATCAACAAAAACGAGATCACCCATTCGCTGTACTGCGCGGAGAATGAGCTTCCGCATCTGAGCGATCTTTTGGTTGCCCCGAACGAGTCGAAATATATGAGCAAATCCTTCCAGCTGATCGGCAACGCCTCGCAGGAACAGGTGCTGGAGGGCAGCCATTACATCGAATTCACCATCGGCGATATGACGCAGGAGCACGCCTTCGTTGCACCGCGTGTAGACGCCAAGGATCTGCGTTCCATAGTAGGCGCCACAGCAAACGAGCAGGCAATTGAAGCTGAAATCGGCAATTCCGACGCGTGGTATTACAGATATCCCAGGACCGATTTCCTGAAAAATCTGCGTATGGATGATAGGCAGTCTTCTACCTCCGCAGGTAAACAGTATAACTATCTTACGGACGTGCGCGTTTACACCTATACGCTGCACGAGCTCGACCCCGTAACACAGGAGGAGATCGGCGCGCCGCTGGCGAAAAAAACCGTGCCCAGCTCCAAGATCCTCACCGGTCAGCTCTATCTGAGCCCGGTGGATGCGCAGTATTCCAACGGCAACGAATTTTACCTTTACGACGGCTGGAAGCCCGGCGGCATGTATAAGGTCACCATGTCTGTGGACGAGATCCTGGACGTGGGCAGCCCGGATAAATCCAAGCGCGACGAATTCGGCGCTTCCCGCCGCGTTGCCAGCTGCGGCACCACCTCGCTGCTCATCCGCTGCTGGGACGCCGCGGACGAAGTATACACGCCCATCCGCTTTACAAGCGAGAATCTCGGACCGAAGGATACAGCGGAAGTTACTTTCCTGAACGCGCAGGTCGGCCGTGTGGATATCTACGGGCAGAAGCTGTTCACCGTGCAGTATAACTGGCGCATTGCCGGCAAGGTCGACGGCAAGGACTTTGACGTCCCGTTGGTCACCTCCACGCGCAAACAGCAGGGCATTACCGATCCCATTCCGATCGAAGGACATATTTACGACGACTGGGAGTATCAGCACAATTACCACCGCAATTATCTTACCGAATTCGATTCTCACGGCGTCGCCAATTCCGTAAAGCCTTATTGGGGCGCTCAGGATCATGTGGAAATTCCCGAAACCATTACTGTAGACGGCAAGTCCGTTTCTACGGCGGGCAAGCAGTTGTACTGTAAGGTGACCTACGGCCTCTGCTATTACCGCTGGGCCAAGGCACTCAAGACCATGCCGATCATTGAGTTCCCTGCAACGGGCGACCCTGCGCATCTGGCGGATAACGCGGGCTCCGACGTGCGCCAGACCGCAGAACAGTGTACCTACGAAACAAAGCGCATTGCGATCAAAGCAACCAAACAGGATGCTCCCCTTGAGGCGTTGACCGGAGATACCGAGCCTATAGATGTATTTGTTCCGCATGGCGGTACGTTCGAGAAGAAAGCCTCGGATTGCGGACTTTATACCTCCTCTGTGATCCCGATGCTGGAAGATGCTCTGACTCGTTGGTATTATCTGAACAACGGCCAGGAACCTACCGAGGAGCAACTTGCTGATATTAGAAAGCAGAGTATCCTTACGTATCAATATACGGACGATACGCCTGTAATCTTCTGTGCATATGAAGACGAAGACGGTCAATATACAGCCAAAGAAAAAGCAGCGGAAGCATCAAAATATTATAAATACGCTTGCGCAATTGACCTGAAAAGGGAATGGCTGTACAGTTATGATGGCGATTCCTGGAGTTTGCTTGCCGGTGGAAAAAAAGACGAAATGCAAAAAGAAAACTTTTCTGAGATCACTTACAGAGCCAGAATTAAAATCCGTGTTATAGTTTACTATAACGGCGCCCAATACAAGGTGAACGGCAAGAATTATTATGAGGATACCACTCTTTATATGGAGCCGTATCATCTTATCCCTGTTAAAACCGATTATTATTTCGGTACGGAACATCGTTTTGACAGCCGCCTTACCGACTATGGCAATCTGGAAACGGATGGTTGGCACTGGAACAAAGCCACCTCCACGCTGACGCTTAAAAACTATCATGGAACCATCACACCGGTCAAAGAAAAAGAGAACGATTGGGGTTCATATGACTGCACTTTCATTAAGCTTGGCGGTGCTTCAGGAATAGCGAATATTGAGTTGATCGGAGAGAATGAAATCACTTTCTATGACAACCAATATTTAGGCGGTTCAGTAATGTGCGATGCAGATACCCTTATTACCGCTTCGAAGCTGCATGTATACGGCGACGGCAATCTTACGATGAAACTGACATATCAAAAGCAGTATGCTTTTGATTGGAAATCCACATTATCCGCATTTAAAGCCAATCAACTTGTTTTTGATCAAAAAGGAAAGATCACTCTGGCGATTGAAAACGATTGGGCCTTCTGTGAACCGGAACAAGTATATGTGGTCGGCGGCACTTACTACAGTCCCCAAAAAGATTATGCCGTATTACGTTGCCTGAACGGAACTGAAGACGCCGGTATATTCATGAACTCCGGTGAAATCCTGTATACGATCAAGACGCCGTTGTTTGATCCGAGGGATAATGGTTCTGCGTTGGTTCCCGACCAGAATGGCACCATGCACACACTTAGTCATAAATACGGTGAATTCAGATTCGACGGTTCAGATAACAGTGTTCTCATGCAGTTCCCCTCGGAAGACGGTACGCCGGAATTCCGTGCGGGTGTAAGAGAAGCAATAGCGGAACTTGCGCTTATGGATGATGCGGCCCTTAAAAACTATCTCAAAGACGGTACGCGCGGCGAATGGTACGGGTCACTGAAAATAAACGATCATAAGCACGAATGGGGAGATCCGGTTGTTCTTACGACCGCCACCGCCACTGCAGGCGGCCGGATCAGTGTCACCTGTGAGGGCTGCGAAGAGACTCTTGAAATGGATACCGCACCGTTTGCGCTTACCGGTAAAGACATATTCATTGAGGACTTTACTGATGAAGAAGGTGTGCTGTATCATTATATCACAATAAACAGCCACCCGGAGGCGGAACAGTACGAGGTATACCGTAAGAACAGGGCTACCGGCGAATGGGAGCTGGTTGGCACCGGCGCAACTCCTGATTTCTATGATTACGGTCTCCGGTATCAGGTGAATTACGAATATAAGTTCAGAATGATCCGTACCAATGGCGATCCCAAGGTTGCGGAATACGTAGAAACAGATTGCTACATATTACCTGAAGGTGAAGGAACCGGTTCTTATTGCAGTATTACGGTAGAAGATGGCTATTCTGATATCGACTGGGCATCTCTCACCGATACCGTAACCATCACCGCGAATCCGGCTCCCGAAGGAAAAGCGTTTGATAAGTGGGTAATCGTTGAGGGTAAGAAAATAACGATTGCCGCACCGACGAAATCGGTTACCACCTTTACCATCGGTACGAATTATACGCAGGACATCACGGTAAAAGCCACATATAAGGATCCTCCTGCAGCTCACACGATCACCGTCGTTTCCGGCACCGCCGATCCTGCGTCCGCTATCGAGGGAACCACGATCACGATCACCGCGGCTGCCGCTCCGAGCGGACAGGTATTTGATAAATGGATCGTTGTGAAGGGTGACGTCTCGCTTGAGGATGACACAAAAACAACCACCACCTTTGAGATGGTAGACGAGGACGTGGAAGTGAAGGCCACGTATAAAGCGCTGCCGCCTGCCGAGCATGCTATCACGGTCACCTCCGGTACCGCAAGCGTGAATTCCGCCGCCAAGGGCACCACGGTCACCGTCACCGCAAACGCGGCGCCCAGCGGACAGGTCTTTGATAAGTGGGTCGTAGTCAAGGGCGGCGTCACGCTCGCGGACGTAACGAAAGCCACCACCACCTTCGTGATGGGCGATGCGGACGTGGAAGTCAAGGCAACCTATAAGGCGCTTCCGCCCTCCGAGCACGCGATCACGGTCACCTCCGGTACCGCAAGCGTGAATTCCGCTGCCAAGGGCACCACGGTCACCGTTACCGCGGCAGCCGCGCCCTCCGGCCAGACCTTTGATAAATGGGTCGTCGTAAAGGGCGGCGTCACGCTCGCGGACGTAACGAAAGCCGCCACCACCTTTGTGATGGGCGACGCAGACGTGGAGGTCAAGGCCACCTACAAAGCCGCAGGCGGCACCCAGCCCGAATTCCTGATGGGCGACGTGGACGGCAACGGCAAGGTCACTACGGAGGACGCGCGCGCCGCGCTGCGTATCTCGATCGGCCTGATAAAGGTGGAAGAGGGTTCCCGCGAATTCCTTGCCGCCGACGTGGACGGCAACGGTACCGTGGCTACCAAGGACGCGCGCTATATTCTGCGCCGTTCCATCGGCCTGAAGGATCCCGAGGTCGCCTGGCCGGAATAATCCCCGTATTTCCGCGGCGTCCCGCCGCATCCCCCGGACGGGCTGAACCGTCCGATCCCCACACAGCAGAACACGCCGGAGCATTCCCGCTCCGGCGCTTTTGTGTTTACAACTGTTTAAGCCGTTTGCTGTTCGCCGTTCGACGTTAGCGTCGAAACAAAACGCATCGTTTTATATTGAAATGGCAACCTCCGCGACAAACTGAAATTTGAAAAAACTCGCTTTCGTCTTTACGGCAGCCTGAACCCTGCCGCGCGGTAGATCTCATACCAATCCTCGCGCGTGAGGTCGATCTGAGCGCCCGCGGCGATATCGCGCATGCGCTGCGGCGAAACGGAGCCGGAGATCAGCTGGATGCCCGCCGGGTGCCGCAGGATCCACGCGGCCGCTGCGCCGATGGGCGTAACGCCGTATTTCTGCGCGATCACGTCCAGCTTCTCGTTGAGCGCCGGGTATTTTTCGCGGTCGCCCACAAAGGGCCCCTTGAAGAAGCCGCCCTGAAACGGCGACCAAGCCTGCAGCGTGATGCCCTTAAGGCGCAGGTATTCCAGCGCGCTGCCGTCGTGCATCACGGATTCATCGTTTTTCATGTTCACGTTCAGCCCGCTCGTCACAAGGCCGCATTCCGGGATCGAAAACTGCAGCTGGTTCGCAACGATGGGCTGTTTTACGGCGGACTTCAGCAGCTCGATCTGCATCGGATTGTGGTTGGATACGCCGAAATATTTGACCTTGCCGGAGCTTTCCAGCGCGTCAAAGGCCTCGGCCACCTCCTCCGGCTCCATCAGCGTATCGGGGCGGTGCAGAAGAAGCACGTCCACGTGATCCGTTTTCAGCCGTTTGAGCGAGCCCTCCACGGCGGAAAGGATATGCCGTTTTGAAAAATCGTAGCACCCTTTCCGGATACCGCACTTGGTCTGGATCACGATCTGATCGCGGCAGGACGGGTTATTTGCCAGCCAATCGCCGAAGATCTCTTCGCAGCGGCCGCCGCCGTAAATGTCCGCATGGTCAAAAAAACGGATCCCCTGTTCCAGCGCCGTGCCGATCACGCGGTCCGGCGTTTCTTTGGCGTCCGCCAGCCGCATGCAGTCCATGGCCACGGCGGAAACCGGCAGAACGCTGCCGAGCATTCTTTGTTTCATTCGGATTCTCCTCCCTTTATTTTCTGTATTCTTTCTGTTTGGATACCACCAGTTTATTGTAGGCTGCGGTTACCGCGGTGAGCAGCAGAGAGATTGCGGAAAGCACCTGCTGCCCGTATACCGTACGGCCGAACAGCCGGTTGCCGCCGCCCTGCACCGCGGAAAGGATCCTGCCGCCGATCAGGGACGCGAGAAAGCCGCATACGCCGCGCAGCGCGTCCGTCAGCGCTATGCCGTGTACGATGTTTTCCTCGTCCAGATAGCTGTATGTCATATTATACGTGTTCTGGTTCGTTCCGGCAAAGCTCATGGCATACAGCACGGAAAAGGCCGCAACGCACCATTTGGAGGCGGGAGCGGCAAAAATATTGAACAGAAATCCCGCCCCGGCAATATACAGGGCAATACGGTAGCCTTTGGCGTAGGTATGCGAATCCGAATATTTGCCGAAGGGACGCGAAACGGCAAACCTCCCCAGCGAGGACGCGGTATTTATGATCTGTACCGTGCCAACGCGCATCCCGAGGTCGTTCGTTTTGTAGGTGCCCATAAAACCGGCGGTGATCCCCTTTGAGAATTCCCACAGGCAGGCCATGATCACCGCGTTGCGGTAGCTTTTGCAGCCGAAGGTGCCGCCGAGGAGCTCGCGCAGGCTTCTTTTTTTTACGGCGCAGGAAACCGGGCGCTCCTCCATCATCAGAAAACTGCATACGTTGCAGCTGCACACCGCAAGCATGCTGCCCGCAATAAACAGAAACGCGCCGCGCAGCTTTCCGGCCGCCTCAAAACGGTCCACCGCAAAGCCCACCGCCAGAGAGAAGCAGATCCCCGAAATCAGAGAGATCATTTCCTTTAAGGCGGAATACTGTCCCCGCTTCTGCGGGTCAACAAAGGAATTGCCCCATTTGTAGCAGATCGGCGCAATGCAGTAAACAAAGCTGTAGGCCGCCAGCAGAAGGAAAGCGACCAGCGCCGTTTTCAGCCCGACCGACCCGGGCAGAAACGGCACGAAAAAGATGCTCATAAACAGAAACTGGCTGCACGTATCTATCAGCGTAACGGTCCGCTTTACCCTGCGCAGCCGGTCGGCGAAGGTCAGCGAAACCAGCTGGCACAAAAAAGAGAACGATGCAAGCGACGCGATCACCCCCGTGACCGCGTCGCTGACGCCGATATGCGTCAGCAGTTTTGCAAAGAAAGCGTCCGACGCCAGGATCGTAAAAAAGTAATCAAACGTGCACTGCGCAATATACGCGCCGCGCGTGCGCCGGTGATCCGGCGGTCCGTAATAGTCCATGTTATGTCATCCAACCGTTTCAGGGTATGTGCCGATTTTGCGGAAAATGATTCCGCCTGCCGGGGCGGCAGACCTCACCGCTTTGTTATTCTCCCAACAGCTCCGGATACGCGGGATATACCGTATCGGCGCAGGGGATGCGTTCAAAGGTGCCCTCCCCGGGGGTGTACGGGAGGCGAAGGGTCCACGTGCCGCAGTAGGTGGCGATCACCTGCCGCAGGTTGGGGCTGTTTTTCAGCCAGGCGTTGGCCGCGGAGGCGAACATATCGTCCGGGTTTATGTAAAACGAAACGGGCAGCAGCGCGTAAACGGGATCCACTGCGGCGTAGAAAGCGGGAGTGCCGTTCCAGCCGTGGTGCGCCATCTGCAGAATGTCGGCGGAAAGCGCCGTTTCATATTCGCTTAAAACGAGATCCGTTGCGAGAAAGGCGAAGTCGCCCGTCCACAGAACGCTCTGCCCGCCGACGGTCATTTTTAACAGCAGCGAGCATTCGTTCATGCCGCCGTCCAGGATCGTTTGCGGATACAGATCGTCGTAGGCGTAAAGGACCTCAAAATCGGCGTTGCGCACGGTAAACCGGTTGCCGGAATGCGGCTTTACCACGGGCACGTCCGCGTAAAAATCCGCCAGATTCCGCTTGAACTGCGTATACCGGTATATCGTGTTATCCAGCATATAGGGCGAATCCGATACGGCCGTTTCCTCTTCCTTCGGGAAATTATAATACAGCCGTTCTATGATCACGTCGTCGTGATGGTCCAGCGAGAAGCAGTTGAATACGCCGATATGGTCCCCGTGCAGGTGCGTAAAGATCCACGCTGCGATCACGGGCTTTTCGGCGTCCGCGGGCTTCTGCGCCAGCAATATGTTCATCAGCTTATTGCTGTCAACGTGATCCGGGTCTCCCATACCGCCGTCGATGATGCAGAAGCTGCCGTCGGCCAGGCGGATGATAAAGCCCATGCCCTCCCCGGCCACGCAGGTTTCGCCCTTCATGCCGGTGAGCAGGGTATCGCAGGTTTCCTCGTACGGGTCGGTCAGCGGGCAGAGCTCCCCCTTGGGCTCCGCGATTACGCGCAGCGTGGCGGTGCGCGAAAACCACGAGACGAAAACGGCGGTATCGCCTATATAGAGCGAAGCAAACCGGTTGCCGTCGATCCCGTTTTCGTCGTAAAGGGCAAGGCCCAGCCTGCCCAACAGGGCAAGGTATGCTTCAAAGTCGGCTTCCTCCGTCTGTTCCCTGCGGCAGATCACCGTGCCGCCGGAGCTCTCGTACGTTCCGCCCTCCGTGCCGCAAAGCGGGGCGGGAACGGGATAACGCGCGTCGATATAATCCGTCACGATCGGTTCCTCCTCTGTGGTTTGTTCCTCCGAAGTCGGTTCTTCCGAAGACGGCTCTTCCGAGATCGGCTCCGTTACGGTCGTCTCCGGGGGCGGGTCCGCGGGCGTTTTGTTCAGCCCGAACAGCCCCGCGAAAAACGCGATAATGCTCATGAAAAATGCTGTGATTCTTTGAAATAACGAGCTCATAGGATCTCCTCCGCGATATTTTCGGTTATTTACGGATCCGTTCCGTTTCCGGGCGGGATCGGTTTATTGGACCTCAAACGCAAACAGACGGCAGCGCGGCGCGCCCCAGGTTTCCAGCGGGATCAGCCGGATCACCGTAAACACTCCGTTTACGGCAAAGCGCCGCAGCCGCTGATAGTTATTCGTCTCCTCCGCGAGTACGCACACCGCGCCGTCCGGGGTTATTCCCTCCAGCCGGAACGCGCGCACCACGGTTTTCGGCACGTAGAAATCCGGGCTGTGCAGCGGCCGGTTGTGCGGCACGTTCTTTTCGCGGCATACCTTGCGCCGCGGCAGGGTGGCGCGGTTCAGGTCGCTGTCAAACACGATGCGGATCCGCGTTACGGGCTGCGGCTGCGAAAAACGGTAGGCGATCGGTTCGCCTTTTTTCACGGTCACGGCGTTTTCACCGGCTTCCGTCGGCCGGTCCACGCCGCTGCGCAGGTTTTCCGCGTCCGGCGCGCTGCAGATCAGCGCCGCTTCTTTCGTCAGCGCCGGGATCTCTCTGGCGGAATAGGGGAGCCAGCAGTCGTCGTCCGCCAGCAGGCGCTGCAATTCCCGGATCCGCGTTTCGTAAACGCCGCGGGGGCTTAAGCCTTCCTTTACGGCAAGGGCCGCCGCCGTGCCCACGGCCTGTCCGCATACGGCGCAGGTGGCCATTACGCGCGTGCTGCTCAGGGCAGAATGGGTAACGGAAATATTCCGCCCGGCAAACATCAGGTTTTCAATGTTTTTGGAATACAGACACCGGTAAGGGATGCCGTAGGGCGACGGCGCGGGATGGTATACCGTGGGAGTCCCGGGGGAACGGAAGCCCGCCGGATCGTGGTCGTCTATGCTCCAGCCGCCGTAGGCTACGAGATCGTCAAAATGTCCGCCGCTCTGCACGTCCTGCTGCGTCATAACGTGGTCGCCCACGCAGCGGCGGCTTTCGCGTTTGCCGGGCAGCATGCCTACCCAGTCCAGCCGCCAGAATCGGTTCTTCCTGCGGTTCTCCGGCGCGTTCTTTACGTAATCCCATACGCCGTAGGCTGTTTTCAGCAGCTCGCCGCGCACCGTTTCAGCATCCGCAATGGCGTCGCTCTCGCCGCCCAGCTCTATATACCAGAAATTTTCGTAGGGGCTTTTCATATCCGGAATGCGGTGGGGCAGATCTTCCTTTGTGTAATGATACGCCCATTTCGGCGGGATGAACCTGCTGGGACGCGTCTCCTCCCGCGCCTGCAGAAGGCAGCTCATTCCCATGGTTTTGCGGTCCGCAGTTTTCGGGGCGATCTCCTCACCGAATTCCTCCGTGCCCTCGCGCCCGTAGCGGAACAGCGCGCCGGAAAGCGGCGCGAGCACGCTGTCGCCGGAGCAGTCGGCAAAGATCGCGGCCTCCACGGTATGAAAGGTCTGCGTCGTCGTCTGCCAGCCCGTGACGGAAACGATGCGTCCGTTTTCCGTTTTGCAGTCCATGCACGAGCAGTTGAGCAGCAGGGTGAGCCGCTCCTGCGTAAAGGCCAGCTCGTAGAGAACGGAATCCCATACCGAATAGTTGCGGTCCGGATTCCGGTACAGATTCTCCAGCATGATCTCTTCCAGAATGCCGGTTTCCCGCTTGTTGTCGCCCCGCGCGCCGCATACCCACATGCGCACCTCGCTGGAGGCGTTGCCGCCCAGCATGGGCCTGTCCTGCATCAGCAGCACGTCGGCGCCGTGCCTTGCGGCCGCAACGGCGGCGCATAAGCCCGCCAATCCGCCGCCCACAACGCAGAGATCCACCCGGTGGATCAGGGTTTGAAAAGGGGAATTCTTTCGTTGAGTCATTTTATTTCTCCGCTGCAGCCGCCGTATAAAGGCGCGCCGTTTCGTGCCGTCCGGCAAAAAAACGGTTCAGCGCCGCCCGTCCGCCGGACTTCGTAGGTTTAATTTTATAAAATCATTATCATATTATCACAATCCAAAAATGAAGTCAACGGAGCATTTCGGTTTGTGCGGATCACACCGCCGCCCGTTGCGGCCGCCGCTTCCGGACCGCCGGAAACGGGACGCCGGGGAGAGGAAACAGGTGCGCAGGGAAAAACGGTTCCGGTTTGCTCTGTTTTTTATAATTAATATTGTAATTTTGCCAACACAAAGCCTTATATGTGTTTGGCAAAAAACGCATTGCCGCTTTTATGGACGTTATTCCGCAACTAAGAAACGCATTGTTTGTTGATTTGTTTTTTTACCTGCATTATAATGATTCAGAAAAATATGAAAAAAGGACTGGTTCAAATGGAAAATAACCGACCCCCGATCGCTTACGACGTACAGATCGATCCCGTAAACGAAAACTGTTTTGATTATTATCTCAGAAATACCGAGCGCTACGGCGAATATACGGTATTCAGCCATCGCGGCAAAGAGCACGGCAAGGCCGAGTTCCTTGCCGATATCGAGAGCATGGCGGCGTTCCTGAAAAAGGAACTGGGCTTCAACAGGGGAGACGTCCTCTCCGCGTTCCTGCCCACCTGCGCGGAAGGCGTGATCATGTTCTACGCCGTCAACAAGATCGGCGGCATCATCAATTTCATCCATCCCATGCTGCCCGAGGGTCAGGTGGAAGAGATCGTAAAGCTCACCAAGCCGAGCGCCGTTCTGGTGCCGGATCTGCTTGCGCCGCGTCTTGCGGGCATCCTTGAAAAATACAACCTGCCCTGCCTTCTCACCGTGGGCGCCACCTACGCCATCGAGAACAAGTACGAGGCAAAGGCCAACGCCGACGCGCTTGCGAAGCTCACCGGCAAGGTATATACCTATCCCGAAATGCTGCTCAAGTATAAGGACGAGCGTGTGGAGAGCGTAAAGGAGAACGAAGAAGATATCGCCATGTTCGCGCAGGGCGGCGGCACCACCGGCAAGAGCAAAACGATCATGATCAAAAACACCAACCTCAACCACCTTGTGCGCTCCATCGGCCGCATCCTGCCCATCAACCATGAGCACGGCGTGGATACCGAAGTCGGCTGCATGCCCTTCTTCCACGTATACGGCATCGCCTCCGGCGGCCTTTCGGCCCTGCACGGCGGCGCGAAGGTCATCTTCCTGCCCAAGTTCGATCCCGCTGAGTTCGTTCAGGTGCTGCAGGATAACAAAGTGGTGCAGTTCAACGGCGTGCCCGGCCTGTTCCGCAAGCTGCTTGTGACCCCCGGTTTCGACGGCCCGCATCTTGCCAACCTGAAGGTGATGTACTGCGGCGGCGACGACGTACGCCCCGTGCTGCAGAACGCCTACGACGCCGTTCTTTCCAAATACGGCTCCCACGCGCAGATCTGCGCAGGGTGGGGTCTGACCGAGTGCTGCGCCAGCTGCGCCGCCAACCCCTACTATAAGAACAAGCTCGGCACCGTGGGCATCCCGCTGACCGATATCGACGTGGAAGTGTGGGATCCCGAAACCAACGAGCCCCTGCCGCAGGGCAGCGTAGGTCAGCTCGTCGTGGGCGGCCCCACCGTGATGGCGGGTTATCTGGAGACCGTGAAGGAAGAGCGCGGCTACGGCATCCATATCGATAAAAACGGCAAAAAGTGGGTGCTCACCGGCGATCTCGGCAAGCTGGACGAGGACGGCTACGTGGTGTTCGTGGGCAGAATGAAGCGCCTTATCATCATCTCCGGCTACAACGTTTATCCCAACGACGTGGAAAAGCTGCTCACCGATAACCTTCCGTATATCAGAGAGTGCTGCGCCGTGCAGGGCTACGACGAAAACGGACGCTCTTTGGTGCGGCTCTACATCGTTACCGCGGACGGCGAAACGGATAAGGAGAAGCGTTTCGAGGAGATCCGTCAGCTCTGTCTGGAAAAGATCCACCGCTTCGCGGTGCCCAGAGATATCCGCTATATCGATAAGCTTCCCACCACCCCCGTGGGCAAGGTCGATTTCATGAAGCTCACCGAGCTGCGTCCCAACGTGTAAGCGGCTGTAAAAAAACGGTCCCGGCGGCATTTGCCGCCGGGTTTCTTTGTCCGTTCAAAAGAAACGGGGCTGCGTGAGGCGGCCCCCCGAAGTGTTTTACCATTCTATATCCGTATCGATCAAACCGATGGCGTGTCGCAGGATGAAGCGCGCGTCGTCCGTACCCACCGTGCCGTCCTTGGTCACGTCACCGGCAAGGAATGCGGGGGAGCCGGGTTCGAAATGTTCCAGATCGATGGCCTGCCTGAGCGCAAGCCGTGCGTCTTTGGTTTCGATTTTTCCGTTCTGATCCACATCGCCGGGCTTTACGCCCGCGGGGCTGGTGTATTCCGCTTCCAGCACCACGGTGTACAGCCAGATCTTGTAATACGTGCCTTCGATCGTCAGCGCCTGATAATAATCGCCCGCCTCGTCTTTGAGATAAGAATACGTAAAGGTCCTGTTATCTTCAAACTTGGCAACCTTAAGGTTTTCCACGCCCTCTTTGACCGTTGTAAGCGCGTTTCCGCCGGCTTTTTCGCCTGCCTTTTCAGCAAGTACGGCCTGCGCCTCTTCGATCATTGCGTTCACCGTAGGGGTGGACGGGTCAATAAAGGAAGACGATGCCGTTTCGTCGTATACGGTCGCGTTCGTCGTTTCACCCGTGCGTGTGTCCGTCAGGGTCAGGGCCCCTGCCACCTCGGTGGTGCTCTTGTCCACGGCATTATCTACGGTGGTGCTTGCGCCTGTGTATTTCCACACGGCGGTAACAAGGGTATCCCCGTTCACCGTGATCTTTACGCCCGGTTCATAAAGTTCGCCGCCCACGTCCCACATATAGAACGCGCGTCCGGTGTTGGCGTGCGTAAAGGTGCAGGCGGGGAGTTCATAGGTGTCACCGGCGTTTACTTCGGCAGGCTCCATGGCGCCCTTGCCCGTGCCGGGATCGAACGTTACGGCGCACTTTATCGCGGCGGTGGCCGTCACCGTGATCCAGATCTTCATGTACTGGGGAGTGGCTTCGCTGCGGATGTTCGCTTTGTTGTTATAGAGCGCGGCGCCGTCGATCGTCAGCTTGCCGCCGAAGGTATAGTCGCAGGCGTCGATATCCAGGCTGTGGCCTTCGCCCTTCTTAAAATAATAGCCTTCGGCCGCGACCAGCGTAATGACGCCGTAATACGTTTGGCCTTCCACGTAATCGAGCTCGGCCGGGTCGTCCGTACTGTAGCCCGTATGCGTCTGCCACCAGGCGTAGATCTCGGCGATCCCGTCCGCCGTGACGGTGATTCTGGATTTCGCGTCGGTGCTGCCCGTACCGGCGGAAGGCGGCGTCACGCCGAGCGTGATATCCCCGATCTCCATGGGGTCCGGCGCAGGCTGCGCCTGGACCGTGACGTAAACGGTTACCGTAGAATGCGGATTGCCGAGAGCGTCCGATTTGTTTTCAATAGGCGCGTATTTCAGATTTCCGCCGGTCACGGTGACGGCGGTACCCACGTGGCTGCCGCCGGACTGCGTGCAGTAATACCCGTCTACGGTATCGATCACGATCACCGCGTGATAGGTCTCGCCCGCCGCAAAGGTGAGCGGGGAAGTCAGTTCATTATCGTCTGCGTCCAGCCATACCGTGGAGGTCACGGTGCAGCCGCAGCCCTCGGGGACGCAGGCTTCCGGGGGCGTTTCGGTGGTTTTTCCCTCCGTGGGCGGGGTAACGGTCACGGCGATCTCCTGAATGGGCGTGCCCTCTACCGCGTGCGCGGCAAGGGGAGAAAGCGGCAGCGCAGTCGCCAGCAGGACCGCCGCAAGCAGCAGGCAGAAACATCTTTTCTTCATGATTTTCAGATCCTTTCCTTCGGATAACTACATTATGCCGCAAATGTTCACGTTTTGCAATATTGAGTGAAGAGTGAAAAGTGAAGAGTGAAGAAGTGAAAAAGCAGCCTTTCGGCTGTTTTTTCTGGCACCCCCAGCGGGTGACGAGGAACTGCCGCCGCCGGTGGCGGAAGAAGGCAGTCCGCAGTCTGGAGGAAACACGAGCATCGCGAAGCGCTCCAAGCGAGCGAGGCGAAAATGTTTCCGACGGGGAGAACCCACAACTGACCCTTAGGAGGGGTTTATTCAATAAGGAGCGAAGCGACGTGATTCATCAGCGCCGCAGGTGCTGATATATCCATTCAACGAATGAGTGAAGAGTGAAAAGTGAAGAGTGAAGAAGTGAAAAAGCAGCCTTTCGGCTGCTTTTTCTGGCACCCCCAGCGGGAATCGAACCCACAACTAACCCTTAGGAGGGGTTTATTATATCCATTTAACTATGGAGGCAGATCGGGTTTATTCAATAAGGAGCGAAGCGACGTGATTCATCAGCGCCATAGGCGCTGATATATCCATTTAACTATGGAGGCAAACTATCGTCATTTTAGCAAATCCTGCGTGCATTGTCAATCATTTATTGTATAAAAATCGGCGGGATGACTTGCAACCCGTCCGGCGATATGTTAAAATGATAAAAAAACAGGAAAGGGGACCGCGCTTTGAAAGCTCACGGGTATTTTAAGCTGCTGATCTGCGTCTGCTGCGTGCTGCTGGCCGCGGTTCTCTTTGTAATGCCCGGCGCGCGTGACAGCGTGCAGACCGTCTCCGTACAGCCCTCCGCCGTATCCGAATCGCCGGAAAGCGTTTTCTCCGAAACGGAAATCAGTCTTGTTGCCGCGGAGCCTTCCGCCGTGACCGAAGCGCCCGCTTTTACGCAGGAGAGCGCTTCCGTTCCGGCAGAACCGTCTGCCGAGCCCGCCGCCGTCGATCCGCCGGCCGAAACCGAAGCGGCCCCGGCTGAGGCTCCCGCGTCTGAGGTCGCCGCGCCGGAGATCCCCGTTTCCGAAGCGCCTTCTTATACGCAAGGGGAAAGCGAAACGGCAGCCTTTATTCTGCGCCGCGAAAACGCTCCGGCCAACGCCGCTTCCTCCACGTTTACGATCAAGCCCGGGCAGGACGTTAGAAATACGCTGGCTTCCGCTTCCGATATCATCGATTATCATCTTGAACTCAAAGAGCGCGGTGTGCTCCGGTATACCGTAGCCACCGATATGGGCAGCGGCGCGGACTTTAAGGTGAGCCTCTATCAGCAGTATTTTGTCAACGGCAACGGCGGCGAAACGGCGCTGCGCCTGTTAAACGTTCTGAACGTGGCCGCGGAGGACGGCGAGGGCAGCTCCCCGAACGTCGGTCTGATGCCCGGCAAATTCGTGCTGCGGGTGGAAAGCGGCTCCAAGTACGCCAACGTTGTGTTCCGCCTGCGTCCGGAGTTTACCTCCGGCACGGAATACGAGATCGAATATAACGACAGTATCACCCGCTATACCGAGATCTACACCGGGATCACGATGAAGGGCAGCGCCTCGTATTACGGCGCCGGCCGCGATACGGACTGGTTCCTGCTGCGGCTGTATACGCCGTGTTCCGTGAATCTGGTGTTCACCCACGGCACCTCGGACCTGCTCACCGTGGCCTTTAAGGTCTGCCTTTACGCGGCGGATGGCACGGAGCTTTACGGCGGCAGCGCGGTGCTGAACGTGCCGGAGCTGGTGAGCGGGCGCATCGGTCTGCCCGCGGGCGATTACTTTATCAGCGTGCAGAGCCGCGTCTATTCCGCGGAGGATTACACGCTTACGGTGCAGCGGGGCAGCGCGCCCTCCGAAACCGAGCCGAACGACAATATGTCGCTTGCCACGCCTTTGACGCAGGAACAGCCGCTCTGCGGCGCGCTGGTTTCCCGTTCCGGCAACGCGGATAAGGATTATTTCGCCATCACGCTGGATTCCCCCGGTTACGTGAACGTCTGGCTGAAGGATGACGAGAGCGCGGCGGGCTCTTCCTCTTACGTGCGGCGTCTGCTGCTGCTGGATTCCGCCGGGCACGTGCTGTTCAGCGAAATGCAGCCGGACGGCGGCGCCGAGATCCGCTCCCCGGGCGTGGGCCTTGCCGCGGGCACGTATTACCTGTGCGTAAACAACGATAATCTGTATCTCAACAACGAAACCTATCTGGTGGGCTACGACTTCACGCCCTCCGGCAGCTGGGAGCGCGAGTATAACGGCGAAACGGCTTTCGCCACGCCGATTTCCGAAAACGTGCCCGTCAGCGGTACGCTGTCCGACGCGGAATCCGATTTCGATACGGACTGGTTCACCTTTACGGTGGAAGAGGCCTGCACGGCGGTGGTGCGGCTGCGGCACGAGGTGCTCGGCGGCGGCAACGATATCTTCAATCTCTCCCTGTATAACGCCGCGGGCAAGCGTGTGGGCAAAACCGTGGTGAGCACCGAGAGCAGCGAAACGGTATCCGGTACCTTCTCCCTCACCCCCGGCACGTATTATATCAAGGTGACCGCCGGGAAATATCAGAGCGATATCCGGTATTATCTTACGTATTCCATCGAGAAATGAGGTAAATATATGAAGTTTTCCGTCAGTTCCTACAGCTATTCCGGCCTTGTGCGTTCCGGCGAAAAAACCGAGCCGGAGCTGATCCCTCTGGCCGCGGAAATGGGCTTTGACGCCATTGAGTTTGCCGAGATCAATCCCCCGGCGGGGATGGAAAAGGCCGAATATGCCGCGTTCTTGCGCGATGAAGCGAAAAAGGCCGGCGTCGCCATTGCCGCGTACTGCATCGGCGCGGATCTGCTGCGCGATACGGACAGGGAGATCGAACGGCTCAAAAAAGAAGTGGATATCGCCGCCATCCTGGGCGTGCCCGTGATGCGGCACGACGCCTCGGGCGGCTACGGGCGCGAGGTCCGCGGCCAGCGCGGTTTTATGAACGCCCTGCCCACCCTTGTGCGTGGGTATAAGGAGGTCACCGCTTACGCCAAAACGGTGGGTGTGCGCACCTGCGTGGAAAACCACGGCTATTTCTGTCAGGACAGCGCCCGCGTGGAGGCCCTGATCAACGGCGTGGCGGACGAAAACTTCGGCGCGCTGGTGGATATCGGCAACTTCATGTGCGCGGACGAGGATCCCGCCGTGGCGGTGGGCAATCTGGCGCCCTACGCCTTCCACGTGCACTGCAAGGATTTCCATTATAAAAAAGGGACCGAGCTCGTGCCGCCGGACGGCTTCTTCGGCACGCGGGGCGGCAACTGGCTGCGCGGGGCCATCATCGGCCACGGCGCGGTGCCCGTGGCGCAGTGCCTGCGCATCCTGAAAAACGCGGGGTATAACGGCTATTACACCGTGGAATTCGAGGGCATGGAATACCCCGTCACCGGCGTGCGCTGCGGCCTGAACACGCTGAAGAAAATAGAAGGCCTGTTATGACGGACCGTGATTTTATGACCCGGGCGCTGGCGCTGGCGGCCGAGGCCATGGCGCAGGGCGAGGTGCCCGTGGGCGCCGTGATCGCCAGAAACGGCGAGGTGATCGCCACCGGCCGCAACCGGCGCGAGACGGGCAAAAACGCGCTGTACCACGCGGAGCTGGAGGCCATTGACGCCGCGTGCAAAAAACTGGGCGGCTGGCGGCTGCCGGGCTGCACGCTGTACGTCACTTTGGAGCCCTGCCCCATGTGTGCCGGGGCCATCATCAACGCCCGTATCGAGCGTGTGGTGTTCGGCGCGTCCGATCCCAAGGCGGGCAGCGTGGGCAGCGTTACGGATCTGTTCGGGCTTCCGTATAACTGGAAGCCGGAGGTCCGCGCCGGGTGCATGGAGGATGAATGCGCGGCGCTGTTAAAAGAATTTTTCAAAAAGCTCAGGCATCCCTCCTGAGTTTTTCTTTTTTTGTCACTTTGCTGTCACTTTGGCGCGTTACAATGGGCCCGTAAAACCGAAAAGGGGAGGAACTATTATGGAAATTTTACGTGTGGAGCATCTCTCCAAAATCTACGGAACGGGCGAAAACGCCGTGCGCGCGGTGGACGACGTCTCCTTCAACGTGGAAAAGGGCGAATTCGTGGCCGTCATCGGCGTGTCCGGCTCCGGCAAAAGCACGCTGCTGCATCTCATCGGCGGCGTGGACCGTCCCACCTCCGGTAAGGTGATCATCGACGGCAAGGATATTTCCGCTTTGGATGACGATGCCCTCGCCATCTTCCGCCGCCGTCAGGTGGGCATCGTGTATCAGTTTTATAACCTGATCCCGATTCTGGACGTGACCGAGAACATCACGCTGCCCATCCTTCTGGACGGCGAAACGCCCGATCAGGATAAACTCGAAAACCTGCTCACGGTGCTGGGGCTTTCGGACCGCCGCGGCAACCTGCCCAACCAGCTTTCCGGCGGGCAGCAGCAGCGCGTTTCCATCGGCAGGGCCATGATCAACGATCCCGCCGTGCTGCTGGCGGACGAACCCACCGGCAACCTGGATTCCAAGGCGGGCGAGGAGATCGTCAACCTCCTAAAGCTCTCCAATAAGCAGTTCAACCAGACCGTGATCGTCATCACGCACGATCCCGATATCGCCCGGCAGGCGGGCCGCGTGATCACCATTGAGGACGGCCGCGTTGTCAAAGACGAAAAGCTGGGCTGAGGTGACCGGTATGAACGTGATCCGTAAACTGACTTTATCGTCGGTCAAGCTCAATAAAAAGCGCAGCATTGCCACCGTGATTGCCATCATCCTTTCCACGGCGCTCATCGTGGGCACGGCGGGCCTGTGCGTAAGCGCCTTGTTCTCTTTTGCAGAGAGCGCGCGCTACCAGATGGGAGATTTTCACGTCACCGTAAACGACGTGCCCCGGGAAGAGACCGCCAAAATCACACAGAACGCCAACGTAAAAAGCAGCTTTTTTACCCGCTCGCTCGGCTACGCGAAATTGCCCGGCGTCAAAAATGAAGAAAAGCCCTATGTGTTTGTTTACGCCGTGGGGGACGAGGCCTTATCGGGCGGCTACGGCATCCACCTGAAGGAGGGTCGTTTACCCAAAAACGATGCCGAATTGCTGGTGAGCGCCCACGTGACCGCCAACGGCGGGGTCACGCTCGCCCCGGGCGATACCGTAACGCTTGCAATCGGCAGCCGGGTAAGCGGCGACGGCGAAAAACTGACGCAGATCACCCCCTTTACGGGCGACGAAACGATTGAAAACGCCGTTGCCCGCACGTTTACCGTGGTGGGTGTGTGCGAGCGGCCGGATTGGGAGTTTGAGGAATATACCGCCCCCGGCTACACCTGCTATACCTACGTAAAGGACCCTGCCGCAGCCGATACGGTGAACGTATCCTTTACCTTAAAGGACGCCCGCAAATACGATACCACGCGCGAGCAGATCCTGAACGCGCTTTCTTCTTACGGCAGCGTCATCATCAACCGCGATCTGCTGGAATGTCAGGGCGCCCTGAGCCGCGCGTATCTGCGCCTGATTTATACCGTGGGCGGTATCGTTACAGCCATTATTATGGCTACGAGCGTATTCGTGATCCGCAACTCCTTTGCTATTTCGGTATCCGAAAAAACAAAGCAGTACGGCATTCTGGCCAGCGTGGGCGCTACGTCGCAGCAGATCGAAAAAAGCGTGCTGCTGGAGGGGCTGTATTTCGGCGCGTTGGGCATCCCGCTGGGGGTGCTATCCGGTATGGGCGCCGTTGCGGTGCTGCTGCGGGTGGTTACCGCCATTCTCGGCGATATGTTCAAAGGCTTCCGCTTCTATTACCGCCTGCCGTGGTATTTGGCGCTTGGCGCGGCGGCGCTGGCGGCGGTCACCATCTTCTTTTCGGCGTGGCTCCCGGCGCGCAGGGCCGGTAAGATCCCGCCTGTGGAGGCCGTGCGCCAGACCGGGGAGATCCGCATCCGGCCGAAGGAGATGCGCGTATCGGGGATCACGCGGAAGCTCTTCGGCATGGGCGGCGTGATCGCGGCCAAAAACCTGAAGCGCAGCCGCAAAAAATACCGTACCACCGTGGTTTCGCTGGTGCTCAGCGTCACCATGTTCGTGTCGCTCGCGTCCTTTATCGGATACGCAAAAAAGAGCCTCCATTCCAAATTCCATAATACGGCGTACGAGCTGTATCTTTACAAAAGCGAGGGGGACGACGACGTTTCCGTTTACGATACCGTCGTTTCGGAATTCGGTTTGCAGGATTGGACCTTCTTTTACGGCACCAGCGGCTATTACGACCTGGAAACGTACGGTACGGAGTATGTCCGGCGGTACGTGGAGGATACCATACGCAGGCAGCTCAAAGAAAGCGATGAAATGACCGAGGCGCAGCTGAGGCAGGCCTATGAAACGCTGCCGCTGGAGGTGATGGCCGTCAGCGAGCCGTATTTCTCGCGCTGGCTGGCCGCCCTGGGCGTGGAGTCTCCGGCAGAAAACGCGGCGGTGCTCTGCGATTTTTCGCAGTATATGAACGTATCCGCCGGAGATACGCTCTCCTTTACGGCGTTTAACCAGTTTACCGGCGAAGAAACGGACTATGCGTTCCCCGTTGCGGCGGTGACAAGGGAGAATTACCCCATGGGCGCGGAAGGCTATATCGGCCAATGGCCCGTTGTGGCGGTCAGCATTGATTATTTCGGCAGGGAAGCTGCGGCTGATAGCATGTTTCTTACGTCGCTTTACATTCATACCGAAGATCCGGATGCGCTGGAACAAACCCTTACGGAGAGCATGTTTTCCGACGTCCGCTTTGCAGGGCTTGGCGTGGTGAACGGCTCGACCAGCGCCGAGGAAACGCGCCGCATTCTGCTCATCGCCGAAATCTTCCTTTACGGCTTTCTCACGGTGATCACCCTCATCGGCGTTACAAATATTTTCAACACCGTTACCACAAATATGAATCTGCGGCAAAAGGAATTCGCCATGCTGAAAAGCGTGGGCATGACCAAACGGGAATTCAGCCGCATGATCCGGCTCGAAAGCCTTCTGTACGGCATGAAATCCCTTTGCATCGGTCTGCCGCTCGGGATCGTCGGCAGTCTGGCGTTCTATTTCAGCTTCCGCAGCCAGTTTATGCTGCCCTACGTGTTCCCGTGGATCTCGATGCTTATCAGCGCTGCCTTCGTTTTCGCCGTGGTCGGCTTGACAATGCGCTATTCCATGGGTAAAATAAATAAGCAGAACATTATTGAAACCATCCGAAACGAGAACGTGTAATGAAACGCATCTTTTTACTGGAAGACGATCCTCTGATCACCAAAGGCCTTCGCTTTACGTTGCAAAGCGAAGGCTTTGCCCTGGTTTCCTGCGCCACGCTCACCGAGGCGCGTGAGGCTGTGTTCGCCGAGCCCTTCGAGCTGGCGGTGGTGGATCTCACCCTGCCGGACGGCAGCGGCATGGAGCTGGTAGAGCTTATAAAGGAGCGCCTGCCGGAGCTGCCCGTGCTGATCCTGACCGCCATGGACGATGAAAACCACGTGGTGCGCGGCTTCGATCTGGGCGCGGACGATTACGTTACCAAGCCCTTCGGCTCCCGGGCGCTCGTGTCGCGCATCCGCAATCTTCTGCGCCGCTACCGGAAGGACGAGGCCGTGCTTACCGCGGGCGATATCAGCGTGGACCTGTCCGCGGAGCGGGTGTATAAAAACGGTGCGGAAGTAAAACTATCCGCGCTGGAATACCGCATCCTTGTGCTGCTGATGCAAAACCGGGGGCAGACCGTCCCGCGGGAGCGCATTCTGGACCGCATCTGGGATCTGGCGGGCAATTACGTCAACGACAATACCCTTACCGTATATATCAAGCGTATCCGCGAAAAGCTGGGGGAAGATATCATCGTCACGGTCAAGGGCATGGGCTACCGGGTGGACTGAATGAAAGCGAACGCGAAAAAATGGATCGGATTCTATATTCTGGCCTTCCTCATCCCGGCGCTGCTGGCGGCGGGGGCGTTTCTCTCTGTGCGCGCGGCGTACCGGGCGCAGTCCAACCGGCAGCTGGCGGCCCTGATCGGCAGCCTTCGTGAGGAATACCCGGAACTGGATGAGGCGGAGATCCTCGCGCTGCTGCAGGACGAGGAAAACGCCTCTTTGGGCGAGGCGTTTCTGGAAAAATACGGCTATTACGGCAAGATGTTTTATTCCGCCGTGTCCGGCCGCTTCGCCGGGGCGGCGCTTATCTGCGTGCTCGCGGGCAGCGCGGGCACGTTCGCGTGCTGCTGCGGCGTAAAACTGCTGCAGGACCGCACCCGGCGCAGAGAGATCGGGGAGCTTACGGAATATTTAAAGCAGATCGGCCGCGGCGCGGATTCGCTGAAGATCGCCGAAAACGACGAAGGGGAGCTCAGCAAGCTGCAAAGCGAGATCTATAAGCTCACCGTGCTCCTGCGCGAAACGGCTGCGGAAAGCGAAAAACACAGCCGTGCGCTCTCGTCCTCATTGGAGGATATCTCCCATCAGATCCGCACGCCCCTTACGGCGGCCTCGGTGCTCATGGATAACGTGATCGAAACGCCGGAGATGGACGCCGCCACCCGCGCGGAATTCTTAATGCAGGCGCGCGGCAGGCTGCGGCTCATTTCCGATCTGTGCGTTACGCTGCTGCGCCTTTCCAAATTCGATTCCGGCACCGTGGAGCTGCATCCCGCCCCCGTCACGCCCCGGCGGCTGATCGACGCGGCGCTGGAAAATCTCTCGGTGCTGCTGGATATCAAAAATATAACCGTCGTCTGCACCGGCGATCTGGACGCGGTATTCACGGCGGACCCCGTTTGGCAGACGGAGGCCATTACTAACATATTGAAAAACGCCGCGGAGCACAGCCCCGAAAACAGCAGCATTGAGATCACGGCGGAAAACAGCGGTCTGTTCGTCTCCATCCGCGTAACGGATCACGGCGAGGGCATCGACGAAGCCGATCTGCCGCATATCTTCGAACGGTTCTATAAGGCGAAAAACGCGGGGCCGGATTCCTTCGGCGTGGGGCTGTCGCTCGCCAAAACCGTGATCGAGCGGGATAACGGCACGCTGCGCGCCGTCTCCAAAAAAGGGGAGGGCAGCACCTTTACCGCCGCTTACCGATTGGTTTGATAAATTGGGAATTTGTAGCTCAATTAGGAATTAGGAATGAGGAATTAGGAATGAAGGATGGGCTCCGACCCGTCAGAAACATCGTCGCCTGCCTTCGTTTGGGGCGCTCGGCACGCTCGTGTTTCTTCCAGCCTGCGTTTCGCCTTCATCTCTGACGGAGCCGTCCCCCTCTGTTGGCTTTGCCAACATCTCCCCCACACTGTGGGGG
>JAEEGL017389974.1_pt1 | contig 37617 bp, 31 predicted proteins | sample 9134231 | NCBI WGS metagenome assembly JAEEGL01 (sample SAMN16246548, study PRJNA631951) | gut metagenome | biome: gut microbiome; feature: rumen; material: fiber-attached | host: Bos | place: Iran: Karaj | collected 2018-10 | reverse complement strand
TCTTCCAACAAAAAATTAATTCAAAGCAATTATAATAAAAAATTATGAGCTTTTTATTTATTTTATATTTTTCTATTATTCAAGATTTTCAGTAATATTGTGTATATCTACCAGTTTTTTATTTAAATAAATAATGTATGAATTATATTCACGATTTCCTCGTTTATAATTTAAACCTCTCATTTCTCCCTTATAATAGTAATCATTATAATCATCTTTAATATCATCTAACATAACCTTATATTCAGGGTTAATATCTATAAAATGGTCATAGTCTGTATAAATAATTACCGGAGTATATTTTTTTCTTCTTTTATTATATTCTTTAAAAAACTCATCGTGCCAAGAAAAATGGGTTGAATCAATGTAATTGCAATACAAATTTTTGTCAAAATAAGGCTGAAGTCCCACTGACTTCATACCTAATCCAATTATGTTATATTGTTGCAAGTTATATTTTTTTATAAAAGCAGCAGCTTTTTTTGAGCCAGAATAGTCATTTTTATAATCAAAATAACTAATTCTAACATTATCAAAAATATAATATCCAAAGACAAACAAAGTCAAAACATATAATAATGCATTCTTTTTGAAAGGAATATGGTCTATATTGTTTATATCTGTTAGCAACCAGCAAGTAAATAGCAATATAAGAAATGAATATTGAGAATGCCAATATTGTATATATAGAAAGTTATAAACAAAATAAAGAGGAATATTAAGAGATAAAAAGAAAATTACCTGATAAAGATTCCTGCAATATAGTTTCATTATAGCTATAAAAAGAATAACTGTCATTAAAAGTGATATATTAGTAGATATTCCACAACATTGAGCAGGATAATACATACTTGCAATAAAAGTTAAAGTTCTTTGCAGAGTTTCCCAACCATAATTTATACCCTCCCAAAAATAACAATCAGAAGGATTATACATATGGATTGCAGTCAACCCCAAAAAAAGTATTCCTACCCAAAAGGATAAATGATATTTTTTTATATTTAAATTATTTTTATTTTTATAATAATCAATAAAGAAAAAGATAAGTAATACAAAAGAAACAGGATATAAATATGCACATACATTTGCATTAAGTATTAATAAAAGAATATATATGAAAGGGTGTTCAAATCTTTTATTATAAAAGACTGCAATAGTTGCAAGCATAGGAAAACAAAGGCAATGATTCCTGGCAATTACACCACATTGATAAAAAATATAATAAGTGAAAGGACAAGCTATCTTAACCAAAGCAGGGAACTTAGATTTGAATAGTAGTAAATAAACACCTATTGATGTAAATATTATAGGAAGAATAAATATCCAATCATACAAACGTATCGGATCCATAAAAACAGAAAAGGTTTTTATAAAAGTTCTTACTATGAAAAACCAAATAAAAGGATGTCCTTCATATTTTGTTTCTTGAAATATTGCCCAAAAACCATTATCTCTAGCAATGAGCCAACTCTGGGCTTCGTCAGCCCAAGGTTCATGATGATAACCAACAGTAAAAATTAGTAAAATATATATAATAAAAACAACTATATAAATATATTTTTGTATTTTTTTATCAAGAAGTTCCATAACAATTCTTTTTAATAGTCATTAGGGACTATTAATTTAATAATACCTGATGGCTATTATATAATAAATTTTTATTAATATCAAATTGATTATCGTCAGCAATTATTAAAACAGAGAACTGCCTTGAAAAACTTTGTTTGTTCGATTTGTATCTTCACTCATATCTTTATAAATCTGCACGAAAATATTAGATTTATGTTAAAATATAAATAAAAAAGGGGCTGTTATGAGATTACTGCATACAATGATTAGAGTTAAGGACATTGAAAAAAGTCTGGAATTTTATACCAAACTTTTGAATATGGAAATTACCGAAAAAAGACGTTTAGAAGATTGCTGGCTTTATTTTTTAACAGATAAAGAATCAGGACAACAGATAGAATTGACTTATAACGATGAAACCCCAAAAAACGGATATGAACTCGGCACGGGCTTCGGTCACTTTGCTTTCGGAATTAATTCAATGGAAGAATTTACCAAAAAATTAAATTCCCTCGGCTATTCGTATTTATATGAACCCTTTGATTTGACCGGTAAAGGCTCTATGATTGCTTTCATAAAAGACCCTGACGGGTATGAAATTGAACTGATTGAGAAAGTTAATTGGTAGTAGGGTAGATTTTAGACTGCCTGTTTTATAATTGGTTGACTAAAGTCAACCCTACTGACTCATACAATATTAATAACTAAAAGGACTACTTCAAATCCCATAAAGAGAATTTCAAAAAAAATAAGACCTAAAATCTCTGAAATTTTGTGTTATAAAATTCTCTTAATTTTGCAAAAGCCCGCAAGGTGTGGAGTTATTTGTATTAAAAAAGGGACTATTATATAGTCCCTTTAAATAAAAACTGGAGTCGGCAGTCTGCTGAGCTACAGGCTCATTTTAAAATAATTTATATTGTTACTATCTATTAACTATTGTGTCAAAAAATAAGATATTGAACTACCGAGTTTATGAATTGTTCTCAAGATCTAAAATAGTAGAAAATTAATTAAGGTATTAAACTGATTTATGGAAAAATAACGAATACTTATGTCTTAATAAATCTATTTTTAACTATGCGATTGCGGAGTCATCTTCGATTTTGTTTATCAATGGTAAAGTAAAACCAAAAATATTATGATTATTTTCAAAACTTTTAGCATATATATTACCGTTGTGAGCGTTAATTATTTGTTTTGATAGATATAAACCTAGTCCGAATCCTACTTTATTGAACTTTGCTGCGTGAGAAACATATTTCTTAAACAAATTATTCATAGTTTCAGGATTTATATATGCACTTTCATTTTTAGTCTCAAAACATATAATATTTTTATCTTGTTTTATAGTCACAACTATCTGAGTATTATCATATGCGTATGAAATTGCATTTCCTAAAATGTTTGTAAAAACCCTCTTTATTTGTATTCTATCACATTCTGTATTAAATTGGTTACCTTTAGTATGTATATAAATTTTTACATTTTTTGCTTTTAATATTGCCTCAAGTTCATTTATTGATTCCTCTGCAAGAGAAATTATATTGCATTTTTCACAATTTAATGAATAGTCACCATTTTCATATTTATATGTGCTTAGAAGTGTAGAAAGCATTTCATACATAAAATTACAGGAATCTTTTGTCAATGTAAGTAGTTCTTTTTGTTCATTATTAAGTGGTCCCATATGGTCATTTAATAGTAAATCAAGAGCTTTTATCTGTGCAATTGTCGGCGTTTTTAAGTCGTGAGTTAAAGTTGCGACATAAGTTTCTTTTTGTTCTGCAGCTGTTTTTTCAGCATCAATATCTATTGCAACACTGCATATTCCGATAACCTTCTTTTTGTGATTAATAATAGGACATTTAGTTATTTTAAACCAACGTTTATTGTTATTTTTTAATGTAATCTGTTTTTCTCTGATTATACATTTGCATTCATTTATTATTTCATTATCTTCGCTTGAGATTTCATCTGCTCTTTTTTCTTCGTAATTCCACTTGTTAGCATTATCGGAATCAGATAATCCAAGAAAATCAATCGCCATCTTATTTTCATATGTTACATTACCATTTAAATCTTTGAGATATGTAGCAATAGGCATTCCCTGAAGTACCGAACGAAACATTTGTTCTTGGTCTTCAAGTTCGCTTTTTAATTTTTCTTCTGATGTAATATCTTTTGCTATTATTAATGCTCCGAACACACCTTTTGTCAATACTAATGGAGTAGCTGTTATGTCATATATTTTTTTGCTGGATTCCATTTCTATTTTTTTTCTGATAACCGTTCCTTTTAAAACTTTTTTACTTATTTTATTAAGCATAGCAGCATCTTTTTCAGAGTATAAATCAGTTTCTGTTTTCCCTTTTATCTCTTCAAGAGTTTTATTAACAGTATCTAAATAAACTTGATTACAATACAAATACTTACCATTGTAATCTTTATACACAATTAATTCTTGAGATGAATTACATATTGCACTTATTAATTCCTTATGGAATAAATCTTTGTTTTCAATATATTTTTGCAAAGTATAAAAAATAAGCATTAGGATTATTGCTATAATAGAATGTAATCTTGTTTGAGGATTAAAACATACCCAAATTATAAAAATTGTTATTGCAATTTGGAATATCCATTTAAAAATCACCAATATATTTTCACTTTTCTTGAATAAATTTTTATAAATCATATTTTGTTGCCTTTACTGCTGCTTGAACTCTATCTGTAACAGAAAGTTTCTCTAAAATGTTACAGACATGAGCTTTGACTGTATGTGTACTTACAATAAGCTTGTCTGCTATTTCGGTATTAGAAAATCCTTGAATTAATAGGTCTAAAACTTCTTTTTCTCTTGGAGTAAGGTTAAAATCTTCTTTTTTTACCGGTTCTGCTTTATAAAATGTTTTTTGAACAATTTTAGTAATTCTTGGATCTATCCATATAGAACCCTCGTTTACTGTTTGAATTAAATTAACAAGTTTTCTATTCTCAATATCTTTTAAAGCATATGCATTTGCCCCAGATGCCAAACTTGATAATACTTCATCATCGTTTTCGTGTGAAGTTAAAATAATAACTTTTATATCTGGATATTTTCTGTGAATGATTTTTGTTGCCTCTATTCCTGTCATGTAGGGTAACCCCAGATCCATAAGTATTACATCAACTTGTTGGGATTCTAATGTTTCAATACAAGCTTCTGCTGTTTCAAAGTCACCTTTTATATTTATTTCATAATAATCTTTCATTGCTTGTTTGTATGTAACTCTTGTTAATAAATAGTCTTCAACTATATACACTGATATTCTTTTATCATTTTCCATTTCGTTCTCCTTTACATACGATTATCCAATTATATAAGTCAAACGACTATTGCCTAACTGGGGAATAAAATAAATTTAATAATTATATTACCCAATTATAGCATATACATACGTGCATAATAAAAACAATAGAAGTATCACAACATAATGAATATTTCATTGCGCAAATATTTGAATAATATGAAAAAGAATTTATCTCTTAACAACAATTTGACGTTTATATAATTGATTAGATTCAATTTTCTTTTATTGTCTGTACTGTATTATAAAAAGGACTCTTTTGATTTTGCAAAAGAGAATTTTGAAGAAAAAGAGTCAAATTTCTCTGATTTTTAAATATTATAAATTCTCTATAAATGGTGAAACCCCGCAAGGTGTGGAGTTATTTGTATTAAAAAAGGGACTATTATATAGTCCCTTTAAATAAAAACTGGAGAATAGGGGACTCGAACCCCTGACCTTCTACATGCGAAGCAGACGCGCTACCAACTGCGCTAATTCCCCATTATTTAATAATATTCTTTCCCTCTTTTGAATACATCTTCTCTCTAAGCTTTTTCAACTCTTCAATTTCCTCTTTATAACAGCCATCCAAGGAATTGAGAGAAGAAATAAAACTGTCAAAAGCCTTTTCAATATTCTTTTTATTATATTTAACCATATCACCTGCCATCTGAACATTTGAGCAGGCAAGCCTTGTCATATCACGAAATCCGCTTGATGCTAATTTCATAGCAAGTTTATTATCCTTTGCACTCTTAAACAAGACCTGAGATATAATCATCGGCATATGGCTAATCAAAGCCGCAGCATAATCGTGCTCTTTTGCATCAGCCTCAATTGGTTTTGCCCCTGTCGTTTCAATAATTTTCTTCAATAAATCAATGTCTTTTTTCTCGTAATTGCAAAATGGCGTAATCACCCACTTTGCTCCCTCAAACAACTCTTTAAACGAGTTTTCAAACCCCTGTTTCTCCGTTCCTGCCATAGGATGTCCGCCGATTAATTTATAAGGTCTTTTCTTCTTACCGACAAACTCCTTAACGCTTGCTACATCAGAAACAATTGTTGATGCAGAAACAACACCCTCAAGTTTATCCAAAACCTCGACCGTCTTTGAAATCGGAGAGCAGACAAATACAACCTTACACGGTTTAATCGTTTTAATGTCTTCGCCTGCGGTTATTCCCCATTTTTGTAATGCTTTGCGTGTTTTTTCGTTTCCGCTGACCGCAAAAAGCTCATAGTCCTTATTTTCTCTCAACTTTTTGAGCAGAGAACCGCCAATCAAACCAAGCCCGATTATACCTATTTTTGTAGTCATTTCTCCGTTTCTCCCGTGTGGTTTATATTATACCATTTATTTGAATTGTAAACAAATGTTAAGAAAATTGCCCCGCATGGTGTCATGTGTAATAATAACTATAAATTAATAGTCTAACCATTCCTTTCTTGACTTATGCGGCTTTATGTCGCATTTTATTTTGCGAAATTGCGGACGGGTGGAGTGAAACGAACCCGGTAAGCGAGTGCTCAGTTGACGGCAACGAAGTGAAGTCAACGACAGCAACGAGCGCAAAGCAATTTCAAGACAGCGATTTTTTATAGAGCTTAAATTAAGTTTATTTTTTCTCTTTCCTTGTGCTAATATTAAATAGTTATTATTTAGTATAAGGGGTTAAGATGAAGAAAATTTTTATTGCAGACATCAAAAACTATGAAGATAAAGAAATAACACTTCAAGCGTGGTTATATAACAAACGCTCAAGCGGTAAACTCCACTTTTTGCAATTGAGAGACGGTACTGCAGAAATTCAGGCCGTTGTTTTTAAAGGCAACGTATCTGACGAAGTTTTTGCGCTTGCCGATAAAATCACTCAGGAGAGCGTTGTTGAAGTTGTCGGAACTGTTAAAAAGCATGACCGCTCAAAAATCGGATATGAAATTGATGCAAAAGATGTCAGAGTTCTCTCTGAATCCGTTGATTACCCGATTACCCCGAAAGAACACGGCCCTCACTTCCTTATGGAACACAGGCACCTTTGGTTAAGGTCATTAAAACAAAAAGCTATTTTGAGAATAAGACACAGAATAATTAAATCAATCCGTGACTTCTTTGATAATCACGGTTTTACCCTTGTTGATGCCCCAATTTTCACTCCTAACGCTTGTGAAGGCTCAACAACACTTTTTGAAACAGATTATTTTGACACAAAAGCATATCTTTCGCAGAGCGGACAACTCTATATGGAAGCTGCTGCAATGGCTGTCGGAAAGGCATATTGTTTTGGCCCGACTTTCAGAGCGGAAAAATCAAAAACCCGCCGTCACCTGACGGAATTTTGGATGGTAGAGCCTGAAATGGCTTTCTGCGACATCTGGGACGATATGGATTTGGCTGAAGAATTTGTTGAATACATCGTTCAGGAAGTCGTTAAAAATTGCAGAAGTGAACTCGAAACGCTTGAAAGAGACATAACAAAACTCGAAAATATCAAACGTCCGTTCCCGAGAATTTCTTATGATGAAGCTATCGAAATTCTTCATAAGAAAGGTAACAACACACCGAACGGAGAGGACTTTGGCGGTGACGAAGAAACTTTGATTTCCGAAGAATTTGATAAACCTGTTATGATTCACCATTATCCTATGTGCGTAAAAGCTTTCTATTTCAAACAGGCAGAAAACGGAAAAGCAGCCTGCGTTGATATGATTGCACCTGAAGGCTATGGCGAAATCATCGGCGGCGGTCAGAGAGAAGAAGATATCAACAAACTCCTTGCTAAGATTGAAGAACAAGGATTGAACAAAGATACTTTCAGCTGGTATCTTGATGTCAGAAGATACGGCTCTGTTCCTCATGCCGGATTTGGTTTAGGTATCGAAAGAACGGTTGCCTGGATTTGCGGACTTCCGCACGTCAGAGAAACAATTCCGTTCCCGAGATTAATGGACAGAATTACACCGTAACGGCAAATTATAATAAAAGAGAGGGTTTTAAGACCCTCTCTTTTTTATTTCAATTTTATGGTAATATATGTTTATCACAGGAGTTATCAATGAAAAGACAGGCGGTAATTTTATCCGGCGGTTTCGGAACAAGACTCTCTCACGTTGTTTCTGACGTACCAAAACCGATGGCACCGATTAAAAATATTCCTTTTTTGGATTATATAATCAAAACCCTCAAACAGCAGGGCTTTGACAGTTTTGTCTTTTTAACGGGATATAAATCAGAGTTTATTGAAGATTATTTTAAAAATTTAGAAAACGCTGTTTTTGTCAAAGAAGAAACGGCTTTAGGCACAGGCGGTGCTATTTTAAATGCATATAAATATCTAAAAGACAGTTTTTTTGTGATAAACGGAGATACTTTCTTTGATATTGATTATTCGATTTTGGAAGATTTTGGTTCAAATAAACCTGTTTCTCTTGCACTTCGATACACAAACAATATTGAAAGGTATGGTTTTGTTGAAATTAAAGATGATTTTTCAATAAAATCCTTTGTAGAGAAAGGGAAATTGCCCGAAAATAGAATTGACGGCTTTATAAACGGCGGAATTTATTATATTCAGAAATCAGCCCTGAAACCTTTTGCAGACAAATTTAACGGTGAATTTATTTCCTTTGAAACCCAAATTTTTCCTGAACTCTTGAAGAATAATGACTTATACGGTTTACCTTTAGGCGGCTGTTTTATTGATATCGGAATACCCGATGATTATTTCAGGGCGCAAGATTTAATACCCTCTTGGATTTCAAAAGAGGCAAAACCTGCTTTGTTTGTGGATAAAGACGGAACTATAATCGAAAATACCGAATACCCTCACGGCAGAGATTTTAAAATTATTGAGCCTACAATTGATATTGTAAAATCTTATGCCGAAAAGAATTATCATATAATTATGGTTACAAATCAGGCAGGGATAGCAAAAGACAAATTTACATTTGAGGGAATGCAAGAGGGGTTTGAAGGAATAAAAGAAGTTTATTCTTTGCACGGAATAACCTTTGACGATATTGAGTTTTGCCCTTATCATAAAGATGGAGTTATAAAAGAATATTCTTATGATACAATTTTAAGAAAGCCAAACCCCGGAATGCTTTTGGCGGCATGCGAAAAACTCAAAATTGATTTAAAAAATTCTGTTATGGTGGGTGATAACCCCAAAATTGACAATATCAAACTGCCATATTTAAAATGTATTATTTTATAAGGAACTAAAAATGGATATTAAAAAATATATTCAGGCATCAATTGAGACAAAAACAAAGATTTTAAATGATGAAACAATTATCTCGACAATAAACGAAATCGCAAAAGAAATTGTCAATGCATATAAAAATGACAAAAAAGTTCTGACAGCAGGAAACGGCGGTTCGGCAGGCGACGCTCAGCATATTGCAGGCGAACTCGTTTCAAAATTTTTCTTTGACCGTCCCGGTTTAACAGCCTTTGCCCTCTCAACAGATACATCAATTTTGACCGCTATCGGAAATGATTATGGCTATGAAAAATCATTTTCAAGGCAAATTCAGGCTAACGCCAAAGAGGGCGATGTATTCATCGGCATCTCAACCTCAGGAAATTCAATAAATATTGTTTTAGCACTTGAAGAAGCAAAGAAAAAAGGGGTTATAACAGTTGGTTTGGTCGGTGAAAAACAATGCTCAATGGACGGATTATGCGATTATATTATCCATGTTCCATCTTCTTCAACACCGACAATTCAGGAATCACACATTATGATAGGTCATATCATTTGTGCCCTTATTGAAGAAGAGATATTTTCAAAAATAAAGAGTTAAATTTATAGGGCATTTATGAAAAAGATACTTATAATATCACTAATTATTATTCTGATTGCAATAATAGCTATATTCTGTACAGAAATATCAAATCAAAATAAAAAGGTAATTAAAATAGCTTTTTTGGGTGATTCAATAACGGAATACGGCTGGGATAATGAAAACGGATACGTGAAGCAGACCGTTGAAGCTCTGAAACAGGCAAGATTAAATATAGAGCCAATCCCGGCAGGTGTTTGCGGAGATTCAACAAGAGATATGCTGAACAGATTGGATGAAGATGTTTTAGATAAAAACCCTGATGTAGTGTTCTTTATGGGCGGTATTAATGACGTTTGGTGGAATAAATGCTCAATTGAAGAATTTAAGAATAATGTAGAAACAATCATTGATAAGGTTAAACAAAAAGGCGCAAAAATAATAATCATAAGTATTACCGTTTTGACGGAAGATTTAAATTCTGCCGAAAATCAGACAATTGACGAATATAATAATTGTTTAAAAGAAATCACTAAGCAAAAAGACGTTCAATATATTGATGCAAATACCATTTTTAAAAAGGAAATACAAGAATCCAACAGCCCTGAAAATATTTTGACAATTGACGGAGTGCATTTGAACGACAGAGGAAATAAACTTCTTGCCGATATTATCGTAAAAGAGTTTTTAAAAGAAAAATTAAAAAATCAATTCTTCAGAACATTTTTAGTTATTTAATCTTGTAGTTTGATTTATTATTCTTAAATTGTTCTATAACATTTGTTATAAATATGGATTCATCTTCTGTCATTTTATATGATTTATTTCTTGAATTAATAGCATTCATAAAATCTGCTATTTCATATCTTAAACCATCACCATCAAACTTGGTAAAAATCTTTTGTGTTCTGTTTAAATCTTCAAAACGTACTTCAAAATATTCCGTTTTCCACCAGGGAGCAGGGATATAGATATATCCTTCCGTTCCCGAGATAATACATTGACCTTCTTTTTTAATTCCGATACCAACATTTGCGGTTGCAATTGCATTGTCATATTTCAAAATAACTTTGGTCATTATATCAACATTTGTTTCTTTATCAATTGAAGTCACAAATTCAACATTAACAGGATTTGTACCTAATAATTTTGTTATAACAAAGAGAGGATAACTTCCTAATTCTGTTAAACTTCCGCCACCAAGTTCAGAGCTATATTCCCTTAATTTTTTATCTTTAATTAACTTGGTGAAAGTAGCATCAATATCTTTAATTTCACCGATAATACCACTTTGAGCCATACTGACTAGCTTATCGAAACAAGGTGCGTATGCTGTTTTTATAGCTTCTTGAAGTATTAAGTTTTTATTGTGAGCAATTTTAAAAAGTTCTTTAGTCTGTTCTGTTGAAAGAGTTATAGGTTTTTCACACAATACGTGTTTATTCGTTAAAAGTGCTTTTTTTGCATATTCATAGTGCATTGTATGCGGAACTGCGATATAAACAGCATCAACTTGAGATAAAAATTCATCATAATCTGTATAATAACTATTTAAATCCAAGCTTTGAGCAAAATTTTTGATATGTTCTTCATTTCTTCCATAAACATAATCAACATTGACTCCACTAACATACTTTGACTCTTTAACAAATCTTTTTGCAATTCTTCCGTTTCCGACAACACCTAATTTTAGAATTTTATTTGAGCTGTTTCTCAAATCGGTTGAAGATATTCCTTTTGTTCTTTCAAGATAAACAACTTCGCAAAAATCTTTTAAATAGTCGAATTTCCCTAACCAATCAGAGCCGATAACAAAAGTATCAACATTATATTTTTTAATATCACGAACTTTTTGCCCCATATATTCTTCAACGATAATAAAATCAGCAAGTCCTGTTGACTTAACGTTTTCAATACGTTCTGTCAAAGATTGTGAAACATTGAGTTTTCCTCTTGAGATGTCATAATCTTCCCCTGTAACACCGACTATTAAATAATCGCCAAGTGCTTTTGCTCTTTTTAAAATATTGATATGTCCTTGATGTAATAAATCGAATGTTCCGTATGTTATAACTCGTTTCATTTCTGATTTTCCTTTAATAATTTATATTTCCAAACATAATATGCTCTTATTGAAAATACTATACTTTCAGTTACAAGAACCATAAGTGCTATCGAATAGATGTTCATTATACCAAATAAATAAAGAAGAGTTAATCCAGTAATATGTAAAATTGAACCTGCAACAACACTCATATTTGCTTCTTTGGTATGGTTAAATGCACCAAGCAAAGGAAATCCGATTAAAACAGATGGAAAAGTAATCATTGCAATTACACAGAAAATTCTCAAAATCTTATATGCCTCCACCATCTGTTCACCATAAAAGAGAATTGTAAAAGGTTTTGCAATTAAAAATACAAACCCGCAAGCAACAATATTACATAATAATGCGACCAAAACCCACTTTTTATATGTTTTTATATCTTTATTTTTTGAAACAAAAGGATAAAGTGCCTGATGAACAGGTGATTGCAGGTTGCTAATTGCCTGATAGATTTTTTCTGCCGCAGCGTAATAACCAACCATAATGTTTGAGCCGATTAAACCTAAACAAAAAGCGTTTGTATTAGTATAAGCAGATAAAGAAACCCTTGATAAAAAGAACTGATTACTATATTTGAATTGCTTGATAATAAATTTTAATTTAGGAATACAAAACCTTACTCCGAGATGTTTAACGGAAAAATATACTCCAATTATTCCAGAAACCAAAAATCCCAGTGAATTAAGTAAAGGAACAAGAACATAATCACTTTCTTGTTTAACAAAAATGAAAATTGCAATAAGGAAAAAGAGTCTTGCAATAACATTTAAAAATGTAATATATTTCATTCTCTCCATTCCGAGGAAAAACCAGACAGGATAAATCGCACTACCAATAACCATAACAAAAGTCAACTGGAAAATCAGCCAATTATCGTGAATTTTTGGAATGAAAAATGAACAAATAACTAAAAGAATATAACTAACGACTGTCAAAGCAATTTTTGAACAGGTAACAGCACTGAAAATATGAGAAATGTTATTTTTATTATGTCTGTTAACTGCAATTTCTCTAACTGCAGAAAGCCCAAAACCCCAATCTGTGAGAAGACAGAAATATGCCATGAACGCATATGCAAAATTAACAAGACCAAATTTATCGGGTCCTAAAACTCTTGCCTGATATGGCAGTGTAATTATAGGTATTATGTATGAAAAAATTTGTAGTACCCCTAAAGATAAAAAGTTTTCAAATAATGCTTTTTTTTCGCTTTTCATAGTGTGTTTTCTGAATTTTTTCCTTTCTTATTTAAACTTCTTATCCATTCAACAAATCTTTCACAGTTTTTACCGTCATTATCATAAGTGAAGAATCTTGTACGAAGCTCTTTTCTTCTTTCTTTATAGTTATCTTCATCACCTCTAACAACACGGTTTATTGCTTCTAAAAGTTCTTCTTCGGTTTTAGGTGCTTCTCCTGCAACATATTCTTCAAAAGGACGAATGAAACCTCTGCACTGTTCAACATATTTTTCAAAATCAAAAATATAATAAATCATAGGTTTATCAGTCAAAAGATAATCCATAAAGACAGATGAATAGTCAGTAATTAAACCGTCTGTAAATCTCAAAATCGGATATACATCTGACGCTTTATTCATAAAATACAAGGTATCATTTTTGGTATTTTCCGAACAATTTTTATCTGCAGGATGAAGTTTACATATAAGAATTGTTTTTGATTCTTTTAAAATTTCTTGCAGTTTCGGATTTTTTAGCCAACCAGAAATATCTTCTCCCGTATCTCTCCATGTCGGCATATATATTAGAAGTTTATATCCCTGTTCTTTTAAGGATTTTATTGCATAATAATCTTCTTCCAAAAACATTTCAGAATTTTTAATATCGCCATGCAGAGCATCTAATCTTGGATAGCCAGTGATTACTTGCTGTTTATCCGTTGTTATAAAAGCAGATTTCATATACCATGCGTTATATGGTGAATTTACAATATAAAAATCATCTTTTTGCCTGCAAAAATTCCATACTTTATAGATAAAAGGACGTGTTGTCTGAAATTTTTTAAAAGGAGATTGAGTGAAATCATCATGTTCAATTCTTTTTGGTCCAAAACCATGATAACAGTTAATAACAATTGCTCTAAATGCCAAAAGAGGATTTGCAACCGAACCTGCTGCATAATCTGTTACCCAGTATTTTGCTCTTAAAGTATAATAAAATCCTTTAAAACTATTTCTTGAATATATGTGTTTAAGCCCTGCTTCTTTCATTTTTCCGGCTTTATCTTCTTCATCACATAAATAAATACATTTAAATCCAGAATTTATAGTATTGAAATATAAAAACAAATATTTTGTATTATGCAAAAATTGTTCTTTCTTTTTGTTTGTTTTAAACATAGGCACAGGACAATTTCCGAAAAGGATAATTTTTTTATCTCTCCAAAAGAACAAACCTAAAACAAAACCTATTAAAACTCTGTATATATATTTAACTATAAAGCCAAATCGGTTTTTAAATTGAGCAAAGGTCATTTTACCCTCCCGATAACTTCTTTATATATTTTTTTGAGTTTTTCAAAATACACATCTTCACTATATTGTGTTAAGACTTTTTCTCTTGCTGCTCTGCCGTGTTGCAAAGCTAAATCTCTGTTGTTCCAATACTTGAGCATACATTCATTTAATTGCTCTATATTTTTCGGCTCAAAAATAAGACCTGTTTTTTCATTTTCGACAACATTACTTAGACCGCCTATATTTGATGAAATTGACGGCTTACCCCAAACGGCACCTTCAATATTTATCATTCCGAAAGATTCAAACAGTTCTGAAGGCATTAAAACAGCAATACAGTTTTTATATTCTTCCTGCATTTGCTCTTTGGTTAAAGCACCCAAAATTATAATATTCTCCAAATTATTTTCTTTTATAAATTCTTCAATTTTCACATAATCACCGCTTCCTGCAATATGGAGCTGAATTTCTTTCGGAAGTTGTTTCATTGTTTCTAAAAGAGTATATAAGCCTTTAATCTCAGCAACTCCACCTGCATAGAAAAAGTAATTACCACCTTTTATCTCAGTATTTAATCCCCTATCCATTGTTAACTTGTCTACAAAATTAGGTAAAACCTTAATTTTATCTTCTTTCAAGCCTGATTTAATCAAATATTGTTTTGTGGCTTCACTAACAGCAAGGTATAAATCTATATCTCTTTGAGAGCCTTGGAATCTATCCATAAAGTTCCTGAAGGCATAAAAAACATTTCGTGTAAACTTTTTTGCACAGTTTTTTCTTATGCAAGGAAGAGTATTAAATCCTCTGCAATCATTACAAAAGTTTGTCCCCACCATAAATACGGCAGGACAAAATGCAGAGATATCGTGAACTGAAAATATAATCGGAATATTTCTTTTCTTTATAGGCTTTAATATTCCAAAACTCATACAGCAGGTGACGTGGATATGAACTAAATCAGGTTTGATTTCATCAAGCATTTTTTCTATATTTTGCACTGCTTCTTTATTATATATAAAGCTCCTACGGTATGCGCTAACATTTTCTTTGGTATTTTCTACATCCCAAATAAAGACAGATTTTGGGAAATATTTTGAATATTTATAGTTTTCATCAATATAAGGTTTAACATCATGCGCATACACATATACTTCATCACCCTGTTCATTTAAGGTCCTGTATGTACCATAAACAATAGGGTTAATTCCCGTATAATATTTATCTGAAAAATACATGTGCACAAGCAGTATTTTCATTAATATCTCCCTAATACCTTTCAAATATATTTTACAACAAACAAACTCAGGTAAATATTATAATTAAAATATCGGGTATTTTAAGAATGGGAAAAGACTTTTCTGATTTTTTTATACGGAATAACAACAGAATATTTAACAATTTTGCGAAAGATTTTAAAATAAACAAAATACAATTTTAAATCCGCCATTGTTTTTAATTTTTTGTATCTCTTATAGTTCTCTGTTTCTTTGACATCTTCAAAAGTTATACCAAAAGTTTTGAAATCGTTTATATAGTTTTTTATGATTTTAAAATATTCGTTTTTTTCTTTTGTGAAATAAAGAACATTCCACTCATCAAGCAAAACATTCAAGTAATAATTAAAAATATTCGCACTGAATACAGAAGAAGCTTTTGCTTCATTTAAAATATTCATAGCCATTTTTGCAATATCAATATGCAGTTTGACATAATCCATTCTGTTTATCTGAGATAATGAAATTGTTCTTGTCACGTAATAGTAAAAATATTCATCTATAATCATTATCTTGGGGTTAAAAGTCAACAGCTGAATAAGAAAAATATTATCTTCCGCACATTGCAGTCCAATCTTAAAATTTAAATTATTTGTTTTTACAAAATTTGTCTTATAAATTCTGTCCCAGAGATGAAAAGCATGGATTGATTTCAAAAATTCATTTTGTTTTTCATTGAAACAAAAAACTTTATCTTTCATTTCCTGATAAAATGGTGATTTTCTGAAATGATTACACTGTATTATCTCACCATTTCTGTCATAATACTTTTGAAAAGCAATCATATCCACATCAGAGTTGTTTTCAATGGTTTTGATAAGTTTTTCGCAAGTATTGAGTTCAATATAATCATCACTGTCAACGAATATGAAATATTCACCTGTTACATTTTCAATTCCGACATTCCTTGTTGCCGCAATACCCTTGTTTTCTTGGTTAATAATTTTTATTCGACTGTCATTTTTTGCATATTCTTCTATGATTTTAAGAGAATTATCCTTTGAACCATCGTTTATACAAATAATTTCAAGATTTTTGTATGTCTGATTAACAATACTGTTTAAACATCTTGCAAGATAATTTTCAACATTATAAACAGGTATTATTACTGATATTTTAATCATTTCCATAATAAATTCCTGATATTTATTTTTTTGTTGAATATTTTGAGATACGCCAAATCTCTTTTTTTAGATATAAATCCGTAAGTTTTTTTGTTTATGATTATGTTTATAAATAATGACAAGTACTTGATTAAACCGTTTGCACGTGATGATGCAATATTAGGAAAATCAGATTTTTTAAAAAGGTTAAACAGAGTATATTCAGGGATATATTCTCTGATTTTCTTCTCGTCTCCGAATTGCCCAAAAGGAATTGAACCTATAGAATCGGCTGTTTCTTTATCAATAAGCTTCTTTCTAAGATAATTCAAATATTCAAGACAAAGCGTAGTGTCATTTTTCAAATTTTCTTTTATAAACGTTTGAGTATATGCCCTTAAACCTTCAATATAGGTATTAAAACCCCATTTTTCCATATTCGGATTATTGTCATATTCAAGAATGGGAACAATTTTTCCTGCATCTTCTTTATATCCGAGAGTTTGACCGTGCAAAGTCCTGCACAATAGCTCCAAAATAAGACTATTTAGGTTAATTGAATTTATATATGCCGATTTTTTGGAATTATTTTGATATTTCATATCGGGTTGAAGATTAAAATAAAATGACTCAATCTCACAAGAGCAAATATTTCCGTTTATTAGCTCTGCCAAATTATCTTGTGTTCTTCCTGAGCCGTTTAAATCAACAAATCCGAACTTCTCGCCAAAATCAATTTCCTGTTTTATATATTTTAAAAACAGTTCTTTTTTCTCTCTATTCTTATTGATAATCAGCTCTTTAAATCCCTGATTATTCAAAAGCTTTTCTTTATCTAAACCGCCAAAAGAAAGAAGTTCTTCTTTTGTGATTTCAAACCTTTTTGCAATAAAATCTTCCGTTTGAATAAACTCTAATTCAGAGAAAATTTGGTTAATAAACTGCTCAATGTTACTTTCATCAGCAATTCTTGAAGCCCTGCGTGAACTATAAAAATAGCGGGTTTTTATGTCATAATTCTTTTCTTTGATTATTATATCAGCAATTATCTGAGGAATAAAACCGTCTCTAGCAACAAAATAAAGTGTTTTAATTCCTCTTCTCTTCGCTTCCGAAAGCACCCAATCAGTGTAACTATATAAAATCGGTGCAGCAAAAGATACGGCAAAATCAAAAATTTTATCCTTATTTTGCCTGATTACTCTGCTTATTCCGATTGATTTTTGAATATAAAGGTTTTGAGAGCCTTTTGAGAGCAGATTTTTTTCATACGGTTTCTGCCTTTCAGGAATAAATTTTGAAGCTTTAATATTATTCCATTTTGCCTGAATGACATCAGAAAAATCATTGTCTCCGATGTGTTCGACTATATCATATTTTTCCTGAACTAAGCGGTATAAAGAACCGTTTGATTTTCTTTTCCCTGAATCTGCCGAGCTGAATATTTCAATATTTTCAAATATATTGTCAACTTTAACCAGAATTTTTCTTAAAATATCAGCTCCTAAATACATATCAGAAATTAAAACAACCTTTTTTCCTTCTGAAATAAGAGCTTTTAGTTTATTAATATTTTGTTCAACAGGGAAAGCACTGTTGATTTCTTCTTCAATTTCAATTTGCTTGATTTGTTCAACATTTTCAAGCTGATAATTTTGTTTAATCACATCATAGATTTCATTAAGAGTGCAGTCAAATTTGCCATTTAGCTGAAATCCTCTTTCCTGACAATAATATTCGGCTTCAAATCTTAGGAGCGCAAAATTATTTTTCAGAAAATCAGGCAAATTAAAATCTTTGATTTTTTCTTGCACAGCAAGGAAAATAGCTTTTGGTTCAGCTGTTTTTCTTGTAATCAAAGTATCAAAGATATCAAAGGAATATACCTTCTCTTTATTCATTTGAATTTGCCTTCCTGAGTGATTTTTCAAAAGATTAATAAAATCTTATCTGGACTTTAACTGAAAAAAAGCGGGCGACGAGACTCGAACTCGCGACATTTTGCTTGGGAAGCAAACATTCTACCACTAAATTACACCCGCATTCTACTCTTCATTATACCCCAAAAATTTTAATGTTAGCAATTCTTTTATGTTATACTTCATACTATGAAAAAAATTACTAAAATAGCAATAATTAATATTTTATTTTTAATAGTATTATTTTTTATATTTGACATAACATTATTTGTAAAAGACGTAAATAAAAATTGTCGTTTCTATGTTTATGAAACACCTTTGACATTCATTAAAGCTTATTTAAGAGTATACAAACGTATTTTCTATACAAAAACAAACTACGATATAATATTCTTAAAAGATAAAGGCTATCTGACATATTTACGTCAACCTCTCAATACAGAATCAACTAAGCCTCCAATTCTGCTTATGGGTTGCTCTTTTGCATACGGAAGTTTTTTAACTCCTGAAGAATCTTTTATGGGTAAATTAGCAAAACTGACAGGACGCCCCATATATAACCGTGCAATTCAGGGAAGAGGAGCTGATGAAATGCTTTATCAACTCAGATCCGATGAGTTCTATAAAAAAGTTCCAAAACCGGAATGGTTGATTTACATCTTTATCCCCGATCATGTCAGACGTACCCAAATTCCCTGTTGTGTAGATGATTTGGGTGTATATTATAATAACAGAATAAAAATTATTCCAAATTTTAATATACCTATTTTGTACACTATGAGAAATCAAATAGATTACTATGCCATAGATAAATGCATATTGCACTTTAATCAAATTATGACAAATATCAAACTTCAGGCAGAAAAACATTGGGGAAATGATGTAAAATACGCATTTCTTTTCTATGATAACGATTATATAGTTAACCCCAAAATAAAAGAATCGATAATAAATAATGGTTTCATCTTCCTGACATTAAATGATTTGACTCCGGTTAATTTAATGACTGAAGAATATAAAACAGATGATAACATTCACCCATCAGAAAAAGCTTGGGATCTTCTTACTCCGTTAATAATTGAAAAGCTCGGGCTCTGATTTTATATTACTATTGATTAAATAACTTAATTAAATTATCAGATCCTCATCTATCTCTTTATACCCCCAAAATTTTAATATTAGCAATTCTTTTATGTTATAATTCAGACCATGAAAAAAATCTCTAAAATAATAATAATAAATCTTTTGCTATTCATATTATTGTTCTTTATTTTCGACATGATATGCTATATAAAGAATTTAAATAAACATCATCGTCTTGAAGTCTATAAAACACCTGTAACATTTATCAAATCGTATTTAAGAATATATAAACGTATATTCTATACCCAAAAAAACTACGATATTTTATATTTAAAAGAGAAGGGTTATAATACATTTTTTCATGGCCCCCTCAATACCCAATCCCCAAAACCACCGATTCTTATTATGGGCTGTTCTTTTGCCTTTGGGAGTTACTTAACTCCGGAAGAATCTTTTATGGGCCAATTGGCAAAGCTGACAGATCGCCCTGTATATAACCGTGCCCTTTCCGCTCGTGCTGCTGATGAAATGCTTTATCAACTCAGCTCCGATGAGTTCTATAAAAAAGTTCCAAAACCGGAATGGTTTATTTATGTCTTTATCCCCGATCATGTCAGACGTACCCAAATTCCCTGCAGTTTAGATGATTTGGGTGTCTTTTATAACAGTCAAATGTCAATTATTCCTAATTTTAATATACCTATTTTATATACAATAAAAGATAAAATAAATTACTATGCCACAGATAAATACGTGTTACACTTTAACAGAGTTATGGCAAATATTAAAACTCAAGCAGAGAAACACTGGGGAAAAGACATAAAATATGCTTTCATTTTCTATGATAACGATAATATAATTAACCCAAAAATAAAAAAATCAATGATAAATAACGGTTTTATCTTCATAACATTAAATGAACTGACTCCTATTAATTTAATGACTGAAGAATATAAAACATTTGATAAAGTTCACCCATCAGAAGAAGCTTGGGCTATTCTCACTCCGTTAATAGTAGAAAAGCTCGGGCTCTGATTTTTTACTACTCTTAAATACATAGTTTAACCCTATTATCAAATTGTTTTTATAAAGATATGTAACATTACTACGTTTATAGTATGATTTTTTTGGCACTTTAGTCAACAAAGTGATATAATAAAAGTAGGGACACACTTTCTTAAATGAAAGTACAAGTAATAAAAAACACCTGAACGCACTACATAAGCGAAAGGGCAATATGGACAAAGTACAATTTCACAATGACCTCAACAGGTTAATTGAGATTTTACCTCCACGAATCGTCAAAGCATTAGACATTAATAATATGGACGATGCAACAGAGTTGGTTTTTGATTTAGGAAGAGAACCGGAAGTCCGTTACTCCTCAAAAGGGGTTCAATATCTTTCAGGCGGACTGATTACACAAGAAGATTTGGATTATATCATTGACAAAATCCCTCCGTTTACAACCGATAATCGTTCGGGAATAGCGGGAACGCTTCACAGAATCAGCGCTATACGAAACAGACAGGGAAAAGTAATCGGTTTAACTTGCAGAATAGGAAGAGTAGTAACAGGTACAATAGCATGCATTAAGGATTTTGTCCTTCAAAATAAAAGTATTTTGTTCTTAGGACGTCCGGGTGTCGGTAAAACAACAAAACTTAGAGAAATCTCCCGTTTGGTCGCAGATGAACTCGGAAAGAGGGTTGTTGTCGTTGATACTTCAAATGAAATCGCAGGGGATGGAGATACTCCGCATCCTGCTATCGGCAGAGCAAGAAGAATGCAGGTACCTCAACCGATTTACCAAAAGGATGTTATGATTGAGGCAGTTGAAAACCACACCCCTGAAGTCATCGTAGTTGATGAAATTGGTACAGAAGAAGAGGCACAGGCAGCAAGAACAATCGCAGAACGTGGTGTTATGCTCATTGCAACGGCTCACGGTAATACTCTTGATAACTTAATTAAAAACCCTGTACTTTCAGACCTCGTCGGCGGTGTTCAATCTGTTACTTTAGGTGACGATGAAGCAAAACGCAGAGGAAGTCAGAAAACAGTTTTGGAACGTGAAAAACAACCTACATTTGATATGGTTATAGAAATCATTGACAGAAACACTTTAGCAGTCTATAAAAACACTGCTGAAACTGTCGATTATATTCTTCGAGGTTGGCCTATCAAACCTGAAATAAGAAAAGTTGACCAGAATTACGAAAACAAAGTTCTCGAAAAACAGACAGAACAGCAAGCAACACCAAAAGTTGAACCTCAGAAGAAAGAGGAGGAGGATTTGGCTGCTCAAAGCCTCAAATTCAGTTTCTCTCGCCAGGAATATGTTAATCAGGTTAAAGATTTCAAGAAAATATACATCTATGCGGTTTCAAGAACAGTTCTTGAAAAAGTACTTGAACGTTTGAATTTACAGGCTGAAATTACAAGAAACATTGAAGATGCAGATATAGTTATCGCTCACCGTTCTTTTGCAAAGAGCGGAACAAAAATTTTAAGCACTGCAAATGACTACAGGCTTCCAATCTATTATGTCCGCTCAAACTCAATGGCTCAGGTACAAAAAGTCGTCAAGGATGCCCTTCATGTTTCAGATTCCGAAACACTTCAAGGCTACTATGACGAAGCCGAAAGAGCTTTAGATGAAGCAAAAGCAGCTATTCAAAAGATTTTAGCCGGTGCTGAAAATGTCGAACTTCAACCGCAAAATCAGCAAATCAGAAAACTCCAGCACGAATATGTTGAGCAGCACAATATGTCCTCTGAAAGTGTCGGAGAAGGTGCGCAGCGCAGACTTAGAATTGTCGGCGGAAATGACTTTAAAAATGCTGGCTAATCAGCTTTTATTTTAGACTGAACATAACTTTGAATACTGTCAGCAATGGAACGTGCTAACTGTTTTTGGAATGCGTTGTTCTGTAATAACACATATTCCGGAGGATAAGTCATATAAGCTGTTTCAACGAGAACAGAAACAGGCATTGTTGTTCTGACAACTGCAAAATTACCTATCCTAACTCCGTCATTCTTTAATCCCATATCAGAAACAAGATTTTTTCCTATTAATTCAGCTAATTCTTTTGCATTTTCATTATAATAATAAACACTTGTACCATGACGCTCCATAGGATTAAGTCCATCAGGGAGGGCATTTGCGTGAATACTGACAAAAATATGAGACTTATTCTCATTTGCTTTATCAACACGTTCATAAAGCCCAACATCAGAATCACTCAGCCTTGTCATATAGACATTTGCCCCTCTTTCCCTTAAAATATCCGATAATTTAAAGGCAATGCTAAGATTAATATCTTTTTCATTAATTCTGGTAGGTCCGACGGAACCTAATTGAGAACCGCCATGTCCCGGGTCAATCGCAATATTTACATTTGCTAAAGGCAGTTGTTTATCGGGTTCAGGCGCTTTTCTTCGTTTAAATATAAAACGGTTATTCTGATATCCTGCCCAATAACCCCAGTTTTTATCATTTTCGATATAAAACTCTATATTATTTCCCTCATTATTAACTTTTAAGTGGGGGAAACAGTCCTGTCTATAGAATTTAGCATCTATTTTATACCTGTTTTCAACTCCGTATAAAGTTAATTTAAGGTGTTTACCTTCGGGTTCAACCGTATAGAGAACAGGCATTGAAAGATAAAATTCAATATAGTCATAGTAACTGTCAGAATATATGCGATGAGAATATATTTCAGATTTTGTTAACTGACTCAGAAAAGAAAACATTTTTCTGTCAACAGCATTTTCGCTAACCCATAATTCTTTCTTATTTGAAGTATAGAGTTTAAGAAAGCCTGCTTTTTTGCCAACAGCAAATATAGAAGTTTCTTTTGGTAAATCGCAAACTCTCCTTGCATCTTTTCCGGGTTTTTCACGGACAGCTGTTCTAATATCCTTTGTTTTTGTATAGACAATAGCATTATTGGGGAATTCCTGATACTCACTGGTTTTTGATGAACTCTTTTTAACAGCCGGTCTTATAATTTTATAAGTCTTTGTTTCACCATCGGAATTAAAAACAAAAGTGTTTTCACCTTCTTTAAGATTAAAGGTTTCGACAAAAATATTACCATACCATATTTTGACAGGTTTGTTATTAATAGTTAAATCTTTTTCAAATTTGACATTTCCCATAAAAAATATACTTTTGGCGTTTACGGTACAATTGGTTTTTGTAGGATAAACAATATCCAACGCAAATGCCGTATTGAAAAGAAATATAAGAAATACTAATAAAAATCTCCTCATAGCTTAAGGGTATTTCAAAATGAATTTTATTGCAAGTTATTAATATTAAACATCTTGGAATTTGTTTACGAAAAATATCATTGTTTGGAATAATAAAGAATTAATTGTATAATAATCTCAGGGAGAAAATAAATGACAAACAACAAAGTAGATGTTATCGTCGTTGGAGCAGGATGTGCAGGAGTCAGTGCTGCAATTACGCTCGCCAAAAATGGCAAAAGTGTTCTGCTTGTTGAAAGAAGTGAATTTGCAGGAAGTAAAAATGTTTTCGGCGGTACAATTTATGCAAAACAAACAGCTGAAATTTTTCCTAAATTTTGGGAAACCGCACCAATTGAACGCGAGATAAAAGAACATAAATTCTTTATGCTTTCTAATGATAATTCCTTCGAAGCTTCCTACAAAGAGAAAAAAGATTCGGAACATAATTGTTATACTGTAAACAGAGCGAAATGGGACAAGTGGGCTTGCGAAAAAGCTCAAAAAGAAGGGGTTCTGTTTGCTCCAAAAACTCTCGTTACAGGCTTAATTAAACAAAATGAACAAGTTGTCGGTATTGAAACCGAACAGGAAAAATACTATGCTAATATTGTCATTTTAGCTGACGGTGTAAATTCTCTCCTCGCAAAATCAATCGGTTTAAGGAATAATATTAAGCCTGAAGCCGTTGCACTTAGCGTTAAAGAAGTTATCAAACTTCCTCCCAATGTTATTGAAGAGCGTTTCCATCTTGAAAACGGCTATGGAGTTGCTTGCAGAATTTTCTCAGGTCCCCTAAAAGACCTTTTTGCTTTAGGGTTTATGTATACAAACAAAGATTCAGTTTCAATCGGTTTTGGAGCTTCTGTTAAAGACCTAAGAAAACAGAATAAAAAGCCCTATGAACTTTTAGATGAACTCAAAGGACATCCAACAATTTTCCCATATATTAAAGATGGTGAAGTACTTGAATACAGTGCACACATGATACCGGAAGGCGGTCTAAAAGCATTCCCGAAATTATACAGCGGCGGAGTCATGATTGTCGGTGATGCTGCAATGTTTGTTAACAGTATGCATTTTGAGGGGACAAACCTTGCAATGCTTAGCGGAAAACTTGCTGCGGAAACAGCAATTGAAGCACTAAATAAAAATGATTTCTCTGCGCTTCAACTATCTTTATATGAACAAAAAATTAAGCAAAGCATCATTTATAAAGATTTAAAAACATACTCAAACCCCATGAGCCTTGCTCAGAAAAATGTTGATTTATTACTGAATTATGCACCATATAAAATATGCAAATTCTTTGAAATTTTTATCTCGGCAGACGGAAAGCCGAAAAGAAATAAATACAGAAAATTCATTAAAGATATTTTCAGAGAAAGAGGCATTTTAGGAGCAGTAAAAGCTGCCTGGTGTATATTCAGAATGGGAATAGGATTAATAAAATAATGAATATTGACGACAAATTAGCTACTTTGAAGTATAATACAGACAGCGAAAGTCATTTATCGGTTGACAACGATATTTGTATGCGCTGCAAAACCAAAAGCTGCACCAAAGTTTGCCCGGCTAACGTTTATGAATGGTGTGAAGAGGATGGCATCCTTAGAATCAGATATGAAAATTGCCTTGAATGCGGTGCTTGCAAGATAGCATGTGAAAAGACAAATATATCATGGAGATATCCGAAAGCTAATTATGGTGTAAAGTTTAAAAACGGTTAAAAGGAAACGGAGACAAAAGTGAAAGACATTTACAAAGAAAATCAATACAGAAGATGGTATGACAAAGACCCGATTTTATCAAAATCCATGCGTACTTTGGAAGAATCAGACGATGAAACTCAAATCAAAGTCGCCCTCAACATAATCAAAATTATTGTTGAACATAATATTGCATATGATCAATACACCGAGGTTGATGATATCATTTCTGCGGTTGAAGACGGTATGAACCCTAACTATAATAACCGTTGGTATGATATTGAAAAAACAGTAAAAGTTGCTATTTCCATGCTTGAAAATTCACCTTTTGAAACTCAAAAAGTTATTGCAAAACAAATGGCTCAAATGGTTATCAATAAAATAAAAGAAGACAAGGACGAAGACGAAGTCAATCAGGAATTAGACTCAGAGGACTAAATTGAGCAAAAAATGGATTTTTAAAACAACGGAATATGTGACGGAACTTGATAAAGTTACCGGAAACAGAGTTTTGTCCACTCTGCTTTATAACAGAGGAATAAAAACCGAAAAAGAAGCAAAGACTTTCCTTGACCCCATTTCAACTGAAATTTCTTCTCCGTTTAATTTTGCTGATATGGGAAAAGCCGTTGAACGCATTAAAAAATCCGTTGATAATAAAGAACATATCACCGTATATGGCGATTTTGATGCTGACGGAATCACCTCGACTTCTCTTTTATATCTAACCCTGAAACATATAGGCGCAGATGTCGGTTTTTATCTCCCTGACAGAGACACGGAAAGCCATGGACTGAATACAAAAGCTTTAATGAAGCTCATTTCAAAAGACAAATCAAAACTTATTATTACGGTTGATTGCGGTGTCAGTAATATTCAGGAAGTTGCTTTAGCCAAGACTTTTAAAGCAGATATAATAATAACAGATCACCACGAAGCACAGGAAATTCTCCCTGATGCTTTTGCCATCATTAATCCGAAAGCAAAAGATGCTCTTATTCCTGATCTTGATTTGGAAACAATTGAAAGCCTGAATTGTCTTGCAGGTGTCGGGGTTGCGTTTAAGCTTGCCTGCGCTTTGCTTGAAAAATATGATAAAGAGGATTTTGTAAAAGAACTTCTTCCGCTTGTTGCCGTGGGTACAATCGGAGATATTGTTCCTCTGATTAAAGAAAACCGCTGTCTTGTAACATCGGGGCTTGAGTTAATTAGACAAAAACAACATTTAGGACTGACAAGATTAATCGAAAAAATCAATATTCCTTTTGAGACACTGACTTCAGAGAATGTATCCTTTGGAATTGTCCCAAGAATTAATGCAACAGGACGTCTGGAAAATCCTTCAAGCGCAATTGATTTATTGATTTCAAAAGATGGAAAAGTTATTGATGAATGCATAGATAAATTAAATGAACTCAATGAAACACGCCAAACTCTTTGTGATGAAACTTTTGCTCAAGCAGTTCAAATGATTTCTAAGACTCCAAGTCTGTTTAAAAAGAGTATTGTACTATTTTCACCCGACTGGCATATAGGAATTATCGGAATTGTTGCTTCAAAATTAGTCGAAAAATATCATCTTCCATCTTTTTTAATGACAAAAGACAACAATGATGAAACAAAAATCAGATGTTCATGCCGGAGTATTAAAGGAATAAATATATTTGAGACACTTTCACAAATAAGTGATAAATTTGTCAATTTTGGCGGACATAAAATGGCAGGAGGTTTTGCGTTTGATTCGACCGTAACTCCGTTTGAGAAAATGAGAGAAGAAATAAACAAAGTGATAGATGAACAAACACAAGACTTTGACTTTACACCGACAATTGAAATTGATATGCCTCTTGAAGCAGAAGATTTGTCACTTTCTTTAATCGAAGAAATTGAAAAGCTTCAGCCATTTGGCGCAGATAATCAACCGCCTGTTTTTGCTATGACTGACTTGATACTAAAAAACTACAAACTCATGGGAACAAATTCAAACCATTTAAAGATGTTTTTGGAAACTCCCTCAAAGAGCATTGTGGAGTGCGTAAGATGGAATATAGGCAGATTTGAAGTACCGCTTGAATCAAAAATGGATATTGCTTTTTCACCCAAATCAAATACTTTTAACGGAAAAACAACACTTCAGCTTGATGTTTCGGACATTCACTCGGAATACTTACAAGAAGAAAAAGCATCCTCACTCAAAATTCTCGACCACAGAAAAAAAACGGATATTTTTTCAAAAGTTATGGAGTATGTTTCAACAACAAAGCTTTCAACCTCTATTTTTGCCGTCACAAAACCAACATTAGATATGTTTGAAAAGTTTGACGGAATAAAATCAAAAATTCATTCAATCTCAGATTTCCCTTCTTCAGAACAGATTATGCTCTTTGATTGCCCTGAAGATGAAACCGAATTAAAAGAACTTCTTGATTTATCAGGTGCAAAAACCATTCATTTTATGAGATTTAATCCACAGGGGGTAAATTCAAAAACTATACTTTCAACATTAGCAGGAATGGTAAAATATTGCGTTAATAATAAAAACGGGGAAATTGATATTTCGACTTTAACAAAAAATCTCTGTATTGGTGAAGAAACAACAAAACTTGCCCTGACTTTGCTTGAACAAACAGGGATGATTTCTCTTGAGAGTGATGACGAAATTAATTATAAAATCGAATTTATTAAACCCGTTAAACTTTCCGATATTGAAGAACAGAGTTTATATAGTGAACTGACCGAAAGAATCAACGAATCCAACCTTTTCAAAAAACGTATCTTTGAAGCAAGTGTTGAAGAATTACATAAAATTTGCGGAAGATAGAAATTTTGTAAACAAAATGCCCGAAAATTATTATTGTGATATTATGTTGTGAGAGAGATTGTGCCCAAAATTAAGGGACGGAGGAAGAGATTTGCCAAGGAAGAAAATAATAGAAATAGTCTTGGACGTTGAAACTACGGGATTAGACCACAAGAAAGAAAAAATGGTCGAATTTGCCGCAATCAGACTTGAAAACGGCAAAATGAAAGATAGATTTGAAACACTAATCAACCCGGAACAGCATATAAGAAAATCAAGCATAGCCGTTCACGGAATTACCGAAGAAATGGTTAAGGATGCCCCGACAGAAGCTGAGGCTATGCCAAAAATTCTTGAATTTATCGGAGATTATCCGATAGTTGCTCATAACGCAATTTTTGATTACAGTTTCATTAATGAAGCAGCCATCAGACAGACAGGGAAACCCATACCCAATAAATATATTGACAGTCAGATGATGTTTAAGGAAATCTATCCTGACCTTGAATCTTGCGGACTTGAGAGTTTAATGAAAAAGTTTAATGTTGATTTTTCAACTCGCCACAGAGCCATGGCTGATACGGAAGGTTTAGCTAAAGCATATCCCCAGTTAAAAGAATTATATAACAAAAAATATTCATGGCAGGTGCAACAGCTTGATAATGTTGAATATTTGTTTGAAAGATATTTAAGAATACAGCAGGCAGTTCAGACTATGCAATCAGAATTGCAGGATCTCAAATCCGTTTTCAGGCTGTATTTTGAACAAGGAGGAGAAGAAATTCATTCTCCAACAGGTGAAACCTTGATTTATCAATCAAAACAAGGTTACGCCTATGACTTTGTTGAAATCAAAGATATACTTGATGAACTGGGAGCTCTTCCAAAAGCCGTCAAGCTTAACAACAACTTTGTTGACAGGTTAATCTCATCTCAGAGCATAAGCCCTGAAATCAGAGAAAAAATCATGGCAGCAAGACAAAGTTTCTCGGAAACAAGAAATGTTCAAATCATTAAATCCGATAAACGAAACGACCAACATAGCGTTATTGCATAACAAATGGTTTTTTAACATTACTTAATAAAAACAATTTACTTATAGCAAATTTATATATGTTGGATTTTATAACAAAACAAAATAAGGAGTTAATCCATTGAAATTATTAACAGAAATTATAAAAGACTGCTCATATAAATACGGAAGCAGAATCGCTCTAAGAGATGATTATTCGGGTTATGTTGTCACATATAGAGAGTTGTATAATGATGTTCTTTCCATGGCATCAGCCCTTCAACACTTTGGTGTTGTTAAAGGCACACACATTGCAATGTTCTCGGAAAACTGTTCACCATGGTTTATGATTGACCGTGCAATTATGATGACAGGCGGAGTCAGCGCAGTAAGAGGATCACTTGCACCGAAAGCAGAACTCGAATACATTTATGACTACGGTGATTGCGAAGCATTAGTCACAGACAGCCTAACATTAATTGAAGATTTAAAAGACACATTAATTGCCAAAAATGCTAAATTCGTTATCTATATTGGCAAAAACGAATTAACAATCGATAACCTGCACGGTATCCCCGTTATGTCATACAGACAAATGCTCGACCTTGGTATTAAACTTGAACTTAAACCTGTTGAGCTTTCAGAAGATGACCTTTGCACTTTGATTTTCACATCAGGTACAACAGGAAAACCCAAAGGAGCAATGCTCACTCACGGAAACTTTGCAAGTCAGGTTGAAGTTGTTCATGAACATATTTATTTGAAAGAAGGAAAAACAGCACTTCTTATTCTCCCAATCTGGCATGCTTATGAACGTACTTGCGAATATTACGCAACTTCAATCGGTATAACTCTATGCTATACAAACGTTAAAAATCTCAAGAAAGATTTACCAAAATACGCTCCACACTATATGTTCTGTGTACCGAGAATTTGGGAATCAATCTATTCAACATTTACAAATGAAATTGAGAAAAAACCGTTCCTTTTAAAGAATTTTATTAAGTTACTTTTGGCAGTTTCAAAGGTTCGTGTTAAATCAAGAAGAATTGCACAAAATCGTGATATCTATCATCCGCATCCTGGTGCATATTGCAGATTTGCAAACAATATGCTCGCTGATTTGTGCTTCCCTCTTCACGCTTTAGCAAATAAAATGATTTATTCAAAATTCCATAAAGCACTTGGCGGCAGATTTATCAGAGGTATCTCAGGCGGCGGCGCTTTAGGTGAATATCTTGACGACTTCCTCGAAACAATTGACGTTGAAATATATGAAGGTTACGGATTAACAGAAACATCTCCCGTACTTTCAGTCAGAACAGACAGCAACAGAAAAGCACTTTCAGCAGGTGTTGCTCTTCCGAAAACCCGTTTCTTAATCGTTAACCCTGAAAACTATCAGCCTGTTAAACAAGGCGAAAAGGGTATGGTTATGGTCAAAGGTCCTCAGGTTATGAAGGGTTATTATAAAGACCCCGAAGCAACAAAGAAAGTTCTTCTTGCAAACGGATTCTTTGCAACCGGTGATATCGGCTGGCTTACAGATGACGGTGCATTAATTTTAACAGGCAGAATGAAAGATACAATTGTTCTTTCAAACGGTGAAAATATTGAACCTGAATCAATCGAACAATCTTGTATGACAAGCCCGTTTGTAAAACAGGTTGTATTAACAGGTCAGGATAAAGAATATTTGAGCGCTTTGATTGTTCCTGATATGAATGCTATCAGCGAATATGCAAAGAAAAAGAATATTTCAAATCCGTTAGCAAACCAAGAATTCAAAAATGAAGTATTAAAAGATATCAGAGACAAAGTTCAAAAAAGAACTTGCTATAGAGCCTTCGAAAGAATTGCGGATATAGCTTTTGTTGATGAAGAATTCACTCCCGAAAACGGTATGATGACTCAAACGGCAAAAATTAAAAAGAATGTCGTTCTTCAAAAATATGCGGACAAAATCGAAAGTATGTACCGTTAAAAAGATTTGAGATTGAGAGTAAAAAAGAACAAATGATAATTATTCATTTGTTCTTTTTAGTTATCTCTTTTCTATGTCAACAGGATTATTTACACAAAAGTATAACCTCATTATTCACCCCTCTCCTATAAATCATACCAAAGTGCAAATAGCAACAATTTATTAAAAGCGTTTAATGTGATAATCAAAACATAAGGGAGAGCAGAGTTGGTAGATAAAACAATTACGGTTTATCTTGTCGAGGACTGTAACCTGACAAGAATCGGACTGAGGTCAGCAATAAAGAAATTTAAAGGTATTGAATTAGCAGGCGATTCAGACAATGCAAATGTCGGAATTAAGGAAATTTCAGAGTTAAAACCTGATATTGTTCTTATGGACATAGGGCTTCCGGGTATGAACGGTCTTGAAGCCGCAAAAACAATCAAATCTTCATTCCCTTCAATCAAGATAATTATGCTGACTTCACATAACAGAGAAAGCGAGGTTTTAGCAGCATTAAGCTTGGGTGCTACTGGTTATTGCCTAAAAGATATTTCCTCAGCACTTCTTGAGGAAGTTATAAAAATGATAAATAAAGGAGTTTGCTGGCTTGACAGCTCTATTACCAATTTGGTACTTAAAAATCTTCCGCAAATTGAAAACATAAATAATATGAATACATTAAATTTAATTGATACAAAATATAATCTGAGTTCTCGTGAATTGAGTGTATTGAGACTTCTGATAAACGGCAAAAGCAACGAAGAAATAGCAAAAGAGCTGAACATATCAATCCATACGGCAAAAGCCCACATCGGTAGCATTTTCAGAAAACTCTCAGTTACAGACAGAGTCCAAGCAGCAGTTAAAGCAGTAAAAGAAAAATTGACAGAATGAAGATTACAAAACAAAAAGAAGACATAAACACATATTTTGCCTGCCTTGTACACGATTTAAAAACACCCTTATGCGCCCACCAGAAAATAATAGAACTGTTCTTAAATAATACCTTCGGAAAAATAACCCCCATTCAAAGAGATATTTTGACAGAATTTCAAAAATCAACTAAATATTTAAACTCTATAGTCTCAGATATGCTTTCATCTTATTTATATGAAAATAATCAAATCAGACTTAATAAGGAAATATTTGATTTTGCTTTGTTTATGGAGGGAATAATCAACGAACTCTCAGTCTTATTAAACGATAAACAAATACATTTTGAAGTTTCTCCCATTTATTTATTTGCCGATAAAACCCAAATTAAACGCACAGTTATTAATCTCATTTCAAATGCAATAACATATTCACATAAAAATGCTGAAATAACCGTTAAGGCTAAATCTTTCAATGGGAAATTTATTTTTAGTGTAAAAAATAAAGCCTCATATCTTCTTCCAAAAGAAATAAAAGAGCTTTTTGAAAAGTTCAGAACAAAAAAACCTTATGGTTCAGGACTTGGGTTATACATCGTGAAACAAATTATTGAAGCTCATAACGGAAAAATTTTTGTCAAAAAAGGGAAAGATAATACCTGCATCTTTGGATTTAAAATACCTGCCTGAACCCAAAATCAGTGCTAATGGTTCGTCCTATTGATTTAATTTTTGCTTCGATACACCCTCTGCACTTATCAGGTGAATCATTTATGCAGATTTTATTAGGGTAAATTTCATATTTAGGGCGATAATCTTTTGTTGTAAGGTTTGGCATAACAACATTTGCGCCTGATTTTAGGGCAATAATTCTTCCGTTTGGGTTTAATGTCTCCATAGCGGTTGTGGCGGGAATATTTATATCTGGAAGTAAAAGTCTGACTATCGCCATAACTTTAAGGCTCATCTCAAAATTGTTCATATTACTTTTACTGTTTTTTAAAGGAGTATTAGGGTGAGGAATAAACGGCCCTATCCCTATCATATCAAAATTATTTTCCTTAAAGAACAAAATATCTCTTGCGAGCATTTCAACCGTTTGATTTGGAAGTCCTACAAGACAACCAGAGCCTGTTTCGTAACCGAGACTCTGTAAATCCCTCAAACATCTCAAACGGTTCTCAAAATCCATTTTAGGGTGAAGTTCAGAGTATAACTTTTTGTCTGTTGTTTCAATTCGGATTAAATATCTGTCCGCTCCTGCATCTTTGAATTTTTTATAGTCCTCAAAACTTCTTTCTCCAATGCTCAAAGTAACTGCTACATTATATTTTTTAATCTCTCTGACAATTTCGGAGATTAAATCTGCATTAAAAAACACATCTTCTCCAGATTGGAGAACAATTGTTTTATATCCCATCTCAGCACCGTTTTTTGCGATAGAAATAATTTCCCCTTTAGTCAGGCGATATCTTTCAACTTCTTTATTTTCAGACCTTAAACCGCAATATTTGCAAGTTGATTTACATATATTTGAAAATTCTATAAGCCCTCTTAAATGGACTTCATCTCCGACAAATTTCTTTCTCGTTTCATCAGCAGCTTTAAAAAGCTCATCACCGTTTTCTTTCAGCAAAACAACAACCTCATCTAATGTGAGGTTGTGTTTTTTTAATGCTTTTTCTATTATTTTTTCAGTCATTTAGTTTGAACCGGCAAGGGCTTTAAGCATAGTATATGAAGCTTTCCAACCGAATTCATTTGTTGAATTTTGATATTTTTTGAGTTTTGCCATTCTTTTTGCCTGAAGTTCAGCTTGTTCTCTTTTGAACTTATTGAGTTGAGAAGTACTTGAATTTCTTTCTGCCACAATCGGTGTTGCATATGCCATAAACTGTTTATAGGAATCTGAATTATAGCCTGCTTTGGCTTTATCAGGATAAGTATAAGTAATGTAATCATAAATATACATTGTTCTTTTATCGCCTGATGGGTGGTCTTCAAGAATATCAATATAATTTCCGCTTATTTTATAAAGAACAGAAACCATTGCAAGCGGGTTATAGCCTGCTTTAACCATCAAATCAACTGCCGTAACATCAGCTTCAGATTCTTCATTTCTTGACATTTTTTTCATTGAAAGGTTTTGGGCAATAGCAGCACCTGTTTTAATTGTATCATTTACCTTCATATAGTTAATTACTGATGCGCTGAAAGCATTAAAAATGCTTTGTTTTGCAACGTGGTTATTTAAAATATGTCCGATTTCGTGAGCAATTACTCCTGCAAGTTCAGCATCATCCGTTACATATTTTAAAAGCCCCGTAAATACACAAAGCTGATTTTCACCGGTTGCATAGGCATTGATATCATCGGATTCAATAACCTGAAACGTAATATTAGTAGGCAAATTATTTTTTGATAACAAGTTTTTGCCAATAGTATTAACTCTCTTAACAGCGGCATCATTTGTCCAATCGGTTGTTGTTTGAGCCGCAAAAGCAGACAACGTCAGCATAAATACTGATACAAAAAACAGTATAAAAATCTTTCTCATGACATTTACTCCAAATTTCTCGACATGATATTTATAACACAAAAATGTATTACATTGTTATATCTTCATTATTTTCAACAAGATAATCAATAATTTTAAAAATTATGTTTAGTTCTCTATAAAAAGCCTGAATTGATTGAGATTGATTTATTGGTGGTTTTACATCTCCAATCTCAAATAAATCTTTTCTTGTATTAACAACAATTGTTAAGGAATCATTAAACAATCTGCAATTAACACTATTTGCATCATAAATATCACTTAATTCATTTAGTAAATTCAGAAATTGAGGATTTACTCGTTTATCTTTTGTTCCAATTTCTGTTTTTTTACTAGGTTTTACAAAATAGGCAAATGGTATGAGCAATATAAAGCAAAGAAGCGTTCCGCTATCCAAACCATATATCAATCTTACAAAATCTATAAGAGTTGTTATAAAAGGATTCTCCTCAAAAATATATTCCCCAATAAATTGCAAATTTGACAATATTATAAATATTACAGCAAGAACAAAGAATATAAAATATCCCCATATTGCTTTCTCATATGTATATGATTCTTTTGTGTTTATTTCTACTATATCTGATGGCTTATTTAATTCAAAGAAAAAAAGCAGAGATAACTTTCTGGATTTAGAATTACTATCGTAAAAATAAATATATGCTTCTTCCATCTGAAATTTTATTCCGTTATATTCTCCGTGAAAAGAATTATTTCTTAGTTTTTTTTCTACTTTTACTATGTGCCTACTGTTTATATCCTTTATATAACTAATGTCATTTACATATTCAACCGGTATATTTGAGCCTGTTTCAATATTAAACATGTTTTTTAACAGCAGTGGAAGAAGATTTTTTTTCATCTCTTTTTGGTATTTTTCTTTATCATAAAGAAAAGGAATAAAAATTAAACAACAAATGAAAAATTCCAATTCTATATAAAAACAAAAGACTCTTCCGGAAATATTCAATTTAATACATAATATATCAAAAGAAACAAATAAAAATATTGCCGTAAATAACAAAATAAGAAATAATCTTTTCTTATTTAAAAAATAATGCCTGATATTTTCAAACTCTTGATATTATGAAGATAGAACCTCTCTATAGGAGTCTATAAAATTTGCAAATCTTGTATTATCATCTTTATTCATACATATTTCTCTTTTCTGCCTTGTTATTTATTGAAAGAAATAATCAATTATTTCATACAACATATTAATATCTCTATAGAATTTATAGACCGTTTTTGATTTATTTATGGAAATAAACAAATTCCCGATTTCAAAAAGGTCGTAGCTATTCTTTATTGCCAAAAGCACTTTATCTTCATAATAAATACATGAGATGGATTTACCATAAAACTTCCTTTTGAAATTGCACATTTTTTCCATTAATATATCATTTATCTCCATTTTGGCTTCTGATAAATCATCTGCAAAAATGTCAAAATAATATTTAAATTCTCTTGACCCTATATTCCTTTTTAAATCTTTTTTATCAATTTTATATTTAACAACTACAAATATAATCAATAAAAAAGGAACAAAAATTTCAAGAAACTGCTTTAAATCTACATTTCCGAAAAAAAATATAAAACCTAATAAAACTAAATTTGCAATAACAACAAAAGTTATCAATATATTAAACAAGGGTTGATAATTATCTTTAGGCTTTATTATTATATTCACGTTTAAAGGTTTATTATTGGGAATTTGAATAACAACACCTTCAAAAGTACCCAAATTATCTTTATCTTTTGGAACAACTGAAAGTTTAAAGATTTTACATTTCAGATTATTATATTCCATTTCAAAACAATCATAAATTTGGGTAAAAGAATAATTTTTCGACCAAAAATTGTTTTCCGTTATTTCCTGTTCTTCTGAAATAAGCCTAATATTGCAGCATTCCTCCAAAACTTTGTGCAATATATTATTTTTTATATATTTACTGTATATTTTAGGCAGAGAATATATGTAAAATCCAGGAAGAATCAATATTAAAATATAGAAGCCTATAGCTGCCGAGTCCATCAATAAATATAAAATAATCATAATTAAAACAGTAATAATTATTATAAAAATGCCCTGCAACAAAAGCTTACGTCTTGTTCTCTCAAGTTCCGGAAACTTTTCAGAGATAGCACTAACATATTTCGTCATAAAATCTTGAAATCTGGCATTATCATCTTGATACATATATATTCTCTTTTCTACCTCGTATTTTTATTCAAGGGAATAATCAATTATTTCATATAACATTTTAATGTTATTATAAAATTTATAAACTGTTCTGGATTTATTTATTGGCACCAATAAATTTCCGATTTCAAAAAGGTTATTACCTCCATATATAGCAAAAAGAATTTTATCTTCATAGAATGAACAAGAAATGGGTTTATTTCTAAATCTGGATTTTAAATTAAGAAATTTTGATATTAATTTTGGTGTTAGCACTATATCAGCCTCAAATGTATTATCAGCATAAACATCAAATTGCTTTCTAAATCCTTCTGAGCCAATTGTTTGAATATTATTTTTCTCTTTGAAATAAAAATATTGAATTCCAAAAATTAACATCGGCAAGAATAATACTGGAAATATAGCAGAAAAAGCTTCACGAATGTTAGATCCTGGTAATAATATAATAATTATCGTAAGATTTATTAAGAATAATCCTATAAAATAAAGACCTGATAAATTAATCTTTTTTTTTGACCTTATAATAACTTTGCCATTTAATTTTTTATTGTTGGGAAACTGAATCACAACACCAT
>JAEEGL015184038.1_pt1 | contig 37617 bp, 32 predicted proteins | sample 9134231 | NCBI WGS metagenome assembly JAEEGL01 (sample SAMN16246548, study PRJNA631951) | gut metagenome | biome: gut microbiome; feature: rumen; material: fiber-attached | host: Bos | place: Iran: Karaj | collected 2018-10 | reverse complement strand
ATTTTGTTCTTTTGTAGTCCCTAGGAGAGTCGCACTCCTCTTTAGAGAATGAAAATCTCTCGTCCTATCCGCTGGACGCAGGGACCAAACCTTCGGTGTTTAACCAGTGCTTTCGAGGTGGTGTCCTCAATTGCGGTTGCAAAGGTAGGCGTTTTTCGTTGACTGACAAAATATTTTTGAAGAAAAATGTATTTTGTTGTGTAAAAATTGGCTGACAGACCCAAAATCATCATTATTTTTGTTAACTTTACCATAAAATATGAGATAATCGAGCATGTTAGAGCGGACGATAGGAGTAGTGCTTCATCAGGTAAGATACAATGACGAGAGCGTTATTGTGAATATCTATACCCAGCTGCATGGGAATCTGGGCTTTCTGGTTAAAATGCCCAAGCAGAAGCGCAGTAATGTAAAGACGCTTCTGTTGCGTCCGTTGAATATACTGGAAGTGGATTTTGATTACAGGCCGAATCAGGCTCTGCAGCGGATACGTGATATGAAGCTGTACACCTCTTATGATTCATTGCCTTACGATCCTATCAAAGGGACGCTCTGTCTCTTTCTTTCCGAGTTCCTGTACCATGCTTTAAAGCACGAAACGGAGAACCCGTCTTTGTTTCTTTATATATGTAACAGCCTGCAATGGTTGGACCGTTCAGAAAAAGCTGTTGCTAATTTCCACCTTGTATTCCTGATTCGCCTTACTCGTTTTCTAGGTTTCTGGCCTAATGTACAGAAAAGTGCTCAAGGGATGGTGTTTGACATGAGAGAGGCGACAATGATAGGTGTACTACCGGCCCACGGTGAGTACTTGGACTCGGAAGAATCGGCTTTCCTGCCTCACCTCCTGAGGATGGATTATGCAACGATGCATCTTTTCAGGTTCAACCGTCAGCAAAGGGCAAGAGTGCTGGATGCTCTGCTGAAGTACTATCGCATGCACATCCCGGAATTTCCTGAACTGAAATCCTTGGATGTGCTGCGAACGGTATTCTCGTAAAACTACTGAACCTTATTAAAAATTGAATGTCAGAATTCCATCTGGCTCAGGCTCGGATGGGGTGTCCAATGATGGGGTTGCTGCTGGCTTGGCAGAGGCGAGCTTGTTCAGGTCTTCCTTGGTGCGACGGTAAGTGGGCAATGTTTCAACCATAGAAATGATGTCATCATTGTCGAGTTCGTCGTCTCTGAAGATGTGGACATACCGACGGCGTCTGGGTGAACTGACATCGCTTCCGTAGTACATTTCGATACGCTCGCCCTCTTTCTGCTTCTCTTCAGCGGCAATGGCAGCTTTTTCGCGGGATTGCTGCTCAGATATTTCCGATATGCCTGGAACGTTCTGTAAGCCGAAACCGGTAGCGAGCAGGGTAATCTTAACCTTATTGCCCAATGAACTGTCGGTAGCCAAACCCCATTTTGTCTCTACATCCTCGCGGAACTTTCTCATGAAGTCGTTCACCTCGTTCATTTCCTCCATCATAAGACTTTCGTCTTCTTTATCGCTGCAGAAGTTGATATTCAGGAGCACTTTCTTAGAGTTGAAGATATCGTTGTTATTTAACAGAGGACTGTTCAATGCCTCATTGATGGCCTTTGTTACACGATTTTCTCCTTCTCCGTATCCTGTACTCATAATGGCTACACCACCATCTTTCAGGACAGTTGTTACATCCTGGAAGTCGAGGTTCATGATACCATGCATGGTGATAATCTCTGCAATGCTCTTTGCTGCAATGCTAAGCGTATCATCAGCTTTTGCAAAAGCAGTCAGCACGGTGAGTTCCGGATAGATTTCGCGAAGACGTTCGTTATTAATGACCAACAGGGCATCAACATGCTTGGATATTTCTTCTACGCCATCCAATGCCTGGTTAATCTTCTTATTGCCCTCGAACTTGAAGGGAATGGTAACAATTCCGACGGTAAGGATGCCTGCATCCTTGGCGCACTGGGCAATGATCGGTGCTGCACCGGTACCGGTTCCTCCGCCCATTCCTGCCGTGATGAATACCATACGGGTACCGTCACTGAGCATTTCCTTGATTTCGTCCAAGCTCTCCAATGCAGCCTGTCTTGCCTTCTCAGGACGGTTTCCTGCTCCAAGTCCGTCTTTTCCTAACTGCAGATGGTTGGGTATGGGAGAGTCGCTTAACGCCTTTTTATCGGTATTGCATAGAACGTAGGTAACATCATGGATACCTTCACGATACATGTGATTAACGGCATTTCCGCCACCACCGCCAACACCAATGACCTTGATGATGCTTTGTGATGCTTTTGACTCGAAATTAAATGAAATGCCTCCTTGGTTGAAATTCATATTGTCTGCCATAATACATCCTACTTTTACTGTTAATTTTCGTCAGTTATCTCTTCATCTTCCTCCTCTGGGTCGGTCAACATCTTCTTTATTACACTAAATACATTATGTATCTTCTTCTTTACATTGCCATCCTTCTTAGGCTTTTTCTCCTCCTCGGCGTTTTCGTCTTGTAGGTTCGCAGAGCTATCTACAACTGCGGGTTCATCTTCCTTTGTGGAGATTCCCTCAGCAGGTTCTTCTGCCTCTACAGGACTAACTTCTGTTATTTCAGGGGCTTCACCGACACAGTTCTGGTCGCCTTTTAGCAATAACGCCATAAGTGTGTTCAGATTGCTGTCTTCTGGAACGTGAATGTTTGAAGCCAGTTTTATGTTTAGTGGCAGTCCTTTTGCAAACCTGATTTGCTTATCAGTTTGTGTGTACTCAGTAATAGCCTTGGCAAGATTCTTTGCCTTGCTTGCTCCGCCAGTCAGTAGTATCCCTGAAAGCAGTTTGTCCTTGTATGGTTCAATATGTGCCCAGATATTAACGATAATCTCCTCATATCGGGCTTCTGTGATATTATTGAGCTCACCTTCTGTGATGGTGCGATCAAAGCTTATTTGAATCTTGTTCTTGTTTGGTTCCTCTTCGCTCTCATGCCAGGCTGTGCCATATTTAAGCTTAAGCTCCTCAGCCTCTCCTAACTCGATGCTCTTAGTACTGATGTCTGTGGTGACATTGTTACCTCCCAAAGGAATAACAACGAGGTGCCGTAGCAAATTGGAATAATACACACAGATAGTTGTTGTGTCGGCTCCGATATCTACTAACGCGCAACCTGAACGCTTCTCGTTGGCTGAAAGCAGACTGTCTGCCAGACAAATGGGAGAGATAAACAAATCTGCCACCTCAAGACCGGCATTTCTGACGCACCGTTCAATATTCTCGCTCATGCCATTACGGGCAACAACATTGACGAAGCGTGCTTCTATCTGTTCGCTTTGCATACCTACAGGATCTTGAATAAACCGATTGCCTATCCTGTATTCCTGAGGTATGACATCGTGGATTTTAGCTTGAGGATATACAATACCATTGTTAATCTCCTTTAGTTGGTCAATCAGCTTGTTGTCGATGAGTGTTTTCTCTGCAAACTGGTAAGGAACCTTATTCTCCAGTGTTCTTAGAGACTGGCCAGACAATCCCATAAAGACACGTTTTGTGGAAATGCCTAACTCCTCGTTTATTTTCTTTACAACATGCGATATGGCTTGCGTGGTTTTGTCAATATTATCAACCAGTCCTTTCCTGATGCAATCCTTGGTTTCTTCTTGTGCAATAGCCAAGATTCGCATGGTACCGTCTGGCTCCCTTTTACCAGCAATGCCCCTAATGGCGGTGGAACCTAGTTCCACGGCAACGATAATGTCCTTTTCTGCTCCCATAGTCTATATTTTTTTTGTGTTATTCTTCCTGGTACATACTATCTGCCCGTTATATGACAGATTAATAATGGAATATTTGTTCCATCCTGTCTTGCTGAGTCCTTTCTTGTAGAATATCATAAGCTTATCCAACTTCTTTCGGAAGTTATCTGCAGTTCCTAATACTATTATATGTTCTCCAACTCTGGGGTATAACTCTATCTCGCGGTTGCTTGTTACGTGAATCTGTTCTATCTGTTTGTCCCAGAAATCATCTTCGTATATGAATCTTGCCAGTTCCAGGAGGTTTTTCTTTGCATATTCTTTTGTGATGTTGCCTGTTGCAACGCAAAGGTCTATGTTCACATAGTCTACAGGCATGGTATCTCCGCTTCTGTCAAGGTAATAGTTGTTCCCGTTCTCCTGTATCACATGAAGAATAGGCCGTTGTGGAATAATCTGAATACACAGATGGCTTGCTGCAGAGCAATAACATCTGGCGCTGTCGATATAAGGATCCTTCTGCAGGATGTCCTCTAACCTCTGTATGTCAATGCTGCTTATTTTCTGCCCTTCAGCAAAGACTTTATTCTTGGTTAAAACATTATGTATGTAATCAGTGGTCACGAATCCACCTTCCAGACTGTCCGTTATCTGTATGTCCACAGCTTCGCATACACGATCTTCCGTACGTTGGGAGAACCGTATTATTGCGAAGCCCAGATAGCCTGCAACCAATAGGAGGAGTATTACTTTGATGGCGATTCTCATGATAGTGGCTTGAGTATTTCTGTTATTTGGTTGGCATAATTCTCGATATCTCCTGCTCCCAATGTGATAAGTACATCAAATCCTCCCTGACGTACCACATTGCATATCTCCTCTTTTTTACACATCTGCTTTTTTATGCCAGAACGCAGGTTGTCGTAGATAAGTGCGCTGGTCACTCCAGGGATAGGTGCTTCTCTTGCTGGATAGATGTCTACTATGGTTACATCATCCAGCAAAGAGAGCGCATCTGCAAACTCGCGATAGAAGTCTCTTGTTCTTGTGTACAAATGAGGTTGAAATATAACTTTTATTTTTTTCCCTTCATAAAGCTGCCTGATACTTAGCAGGCTCTGCCGGATTTCTGCCGGATGGTGAGCATAGTCGCTTAGATATACCATCTTGCCTGTTTTCAGTCGGAAATCAAATCTGCGGTCCACGCCACCGAAGGTTTCCATTCCTCTGCGGATTTCTTCTTCATTGGCGCCTGCTATCTGTGCGAGTGCCATAGCCGCAATACCGTTCTCAATGTTCACACTGACGGGAACACCAAGTTTGATGTTCTTTATGTTCCCAAGTGGTGATATCAGGTCGAAAATGATTTCTCCATTGCCAATCCTTACATTCTCGGCATGGAAGTCTCCTTCTTCACGGCTATAGGTATAAGTGGTAACACCTGCTTGTGTGCGGGGCTTCATCTTCAATCCAGTATGTAGAATAAGGTATCCGCCAGGCTGGATGAGGCTGCTGTACTTGCTGAAACTCTCCAGATAGGCCTCCTCTGTTCCGTAAATATCCAGATGGTCGGCATCTGTGGCTGTGATAACACTGGCAAAGGGTGTCAGCCAGTGGAAGCTACGGTCGAACTCATCAGCCTCTATCACTACGTAAGGACTGTCTTTGCTGATGATATAGTTTGTCCCGTAGTTCTTGGTGATTCCGCCGAGGAAGGCATTGCAGTCCACATGGCTCTGATGCAGCAGATGTGCTGCCATACTACTGGTGGTAGTCTTACCATGAGTGCCTGCCACACAGAGTCCTTTCAGCGAACGGGTAAGTGTACCCAGAACCTGAGCGCGTTTCTGTATCTCGAATCCGTTCTCGCGGAAGAATACCAGTTCCTTGTGCTCTGAAGGTATTGCCGGTGTATAGATAACAAGAGTTGAGTCAGCGTTCTTACATTCGGCAGGTATCAGTTCTACATCTTCTGTGTAGTGAATAAAGGCGCCTTCTTCCTGCAGCTTCTTGGTCAGGTCGCTGGGTGTCTTGTCGTATCCGCCCACAATCATTCCTCTGTGCAGGAAATATCTGGCTATGGCACTCATTCCTATACCGCCTATGCCGACGAAATATACTGATTTTATATCGTTCAGATTCATATCTTTATTCCTTTTTTAATTTCAAAACCTCCTCTGCAATGACGCGTGCAGAGTCCTTATATGCCATTTTGTAGGCATTCTCCCCTAATGTCTTCAACTTGTCTGCATCAACAACCGTTCTTAGAGCCAGTGGGATAAGTTCTGATACCGCATCGGCATCCTTAACGTAGAGGGCAGCCTGTTTATTCACCAATGCCATAGCGTTATGTGTCTGATGGTCTTCTGCCACATTGGGGCTGGGAACCAATATGCTTGGCTTCCCTAACAGACAAAGTTCGCTTATGCTGCTGGCTCCAGCCCTGCTTATCACAAGGTCAGCCAGTCGGTATGCCATATCCATTCTGCTAATAAAGTCTGTTATATACAGATTGTCGGGCACATTCTTGCCTTTCAGCTCGTTTGCGATGGTTTCTTTGTAATAGCCTCCTGTCTGCCAGATAAACTGAACAGGAGCTTGTGCTATCTTATCCAGATTCCGGAGAACGCTTTCATTCATGGTCCGAGCGCCCAGACTTCCTCCTACAAGGAGTATGGTTGGCACGTTGACCTCAAGGTTAAAGGCATTAGCAGCTTCTTCTTTCGTGATGCTGTTGTTCACCAGATTCTGCCGAACAGGATTGCCTGTGAGCATGATTTTATCTTTTGGGAAGAAACGTTCCATTCCTTCGTAAGCGACGCAAATCTTGCTGGCTTTCTTAGCCAACGTTTTGTTGGTCAGTCCTGCAAAACTGTTCTGCTCCTGAATCAGGCAGGGGATACCCAACTCATACGCGGCATTCAGTGTGGCGGAGCTGGCATATCCTCCTACTCCTACTGCTACATGTGGCTTAAACTGGCGTATGGTCTTTTTGATAGCCTTCTTGCTTTTTAGGAAATCCCATAGCACGCCTATGTTGCCTGGTTTCCAAAGGGGACGTAATAAGCCTCTGACAGGCAGTCCCACAATCTTATAGCCGGCAGCAGGAACCTTTTGCATTTCCATTCTTCCCTCAGCACCAACAAAGAGAATCTCTGCCCTGGGACACAGTTCTTTCAGTGCATTGGCAATGCTTACTGCAGGAAAAATGTGCCCTCCAGTTCCACCACCGCTTATTATGACTCTCAAATCGTCCATATACCTTATATATTATATAGAATTCTCTTCTTTCTTCTTTGCTGTTCTGCTTACGCTTAAAATCATGCCGAAATAGGCACAGTTCACAAAGGTGCTGGTTCCGCCTCGACTGATTAGTGGAAGCGGCTGACCTGTTACAGGGAATGCTCCCGTAGCAACAGCCATGTTCACCATAGCCTGAATCACTATCATTAGCGCCAGTCCCATAACCAGATACGACGGGAACCTCGACTTGCACCTACTGGCAATCTTCATAGACTGCCACATCAATAGCAAGTATAGGAACATTACGCCAAACAGACCAAAAACTCCTGTTTCCTCAATGATGATAGCATAGATGAAGTCGGAATACGCTTGAGGCAGGTAGTCGCGCTGCACTGAGTTGCCCGGTCCTTTTCCTATGATGCCGCATGTTCCGATGGCAATGTTGGCATGCGTAACTTGTATATTCTCTGTTAAAGGATAGTCTTGTGGGTCTTCAGGAATCTCATTACTTCTGGTAAGTCGGTGAACCCAGGTTGGAATTCTGTGTAATGGTCCTTGCGCCATCTTTTCCATTGTTTCCTCTGATTTCGATAGGGTATAGACCGCAGTACCTCCTAACACAAGGCCGGCAAAGACTAACCCGACAATGACAGCAAGATATTTCTTGGGTGCCTGTGCATAGAATAATATGCCAAAGATGGTTATACCTATAATGCCTGCTGTAGAAAGGTTCTCGGTAGCAATAAGGAGAAGCACGAAAGCTGTAATACCCAGAACCCATTTGGTGCCTATCTTGGAGGCTCCTTTCTCGTCCCTTGACGTTGAGAGTACGAAAGCAGCAAAGCCAATCAGACCCATTTTTGCCAACTCAGACGGTTGGAAGGAAATCCTTCCTATCTCAAGCCAACGGGCTCCACCGTTAATCTTGGTTGTAAACAGTACAATAATGAGCAACAATATGGAAATGGCCAGTACGACAAGTGAAGCGAGTTTGAACCAGTTGCACGAAATCTGCGTTATGATCCAGGCAAAAACTATTCCTATACCCAAGAAAGCGCTATGACGTAACACTGGGTCCCAATAATGCCCGCTGGAATATGTCATGGTACTTGTGGCACTGTAAACTTCAATAACAGATATCATGCAAAGGAATAGGAACACCATCCATATTACCATGTCGCCTTGCATCCAGCTTTTTTCCTTCAGATTGCTCAGTGTCATATATTGTTCTTTAAACTTTAAACTCTAAACTTTAATAAGTCCCTCAACTCACAACGCCCTAACCAGTTCCTTGAATTGCTCGCCTCGGTCTTCCATGTTCTTGAAAAGGTCAAAGCTGGCGCAGCAGGGACTCAGTAGTACGGTATAACCTGGCTTAGCCATTTTTACACATTCTGCCACGCAGTCCTTCATGCTGTGCGTATCTGCTATGGGTATTCCCATGCCGTCAAAGAAGTTATGTAACTTTGTGTTATCAGCCCCCAGGAATACCAATCCGGCACATTTTTTCTTCACCAAATCCTTAATGGCATTGTAGTCGTTGCCTTTGTCTTTTCCTCCAATAATGAGAATGGTGGGGGTGGTCATGCTTTCCAATGCGTACCAACAGGCATCCACGTTTGTTGCCTTAGAATCGTTGATGTACTGTACACCGCCCACACGAGCCACTTTCTCCAACCTGTGCTCTACGCCTTCAAAGTCTCCCAAGCTTTTTTTCAACGTTTCATCTTTGATGCCACTCAGGTGTGCGGCAATTCCTGCTGCCAGACTGTTATACATGTTGTGCTTGCCATGCAGACTCAGACCTTCCTGCTCCATGTTGAATGGGGTAGGGCGTTCAATTACGTAGTGGCCATCGTTGATGTAGCCAATCATACCATTTTTCTTAAGGATACTGAAGGGGCACATCTGAGACTTTATACCGTATTTCTTTAATTCTTTTGCAATTATGGGATCGTCTGCCCAGTATACAAAAGCATCTTCTTCTGTCTGGTTTTGTAAAATACGCATCTTGGCATCTGTATATTCCTGCATGCTGTTGTGGTAGCGGTCCAGATGGTCGGGGGTGATGTTCAGTAAAACAGCAATGTTGGCACGGAACTTATACATGTTGTCGAGCTGGAAACTGCTCAGCTCAATGACATAATAGTCATATTCCTTGCCTTCAGCAATCTGGAGCGCCAAGCTTCTGCCTATGTTACCTGCTAGCCCCACGTTATAACCTGCATTCTTGAAGATATGATAGATGAGGCTGGTGGTTGTGGTCTTTCCGTTAGAGCCTGTAATACAAATCATCTTAGCATGGGTATACCTGCCGGCAAATTCAATTTCGTTGATGATGGGAATCCCTGCCTCACGGGCTTTAACGATCATCGGAGCATTCTCAGGGATACCAGGGCTCTTAATGATTTCCTTAGCGTTCAGAATCTTTTCTTCTGAATGATGTCCTTCCTCCCACTCAATGGCATATTGTTCCAGCATACTCTTGTATTCTGGTTTTATGGTTCCCATGTCGCTGACAAAAACATCAAAACCTTTCTTGAGCGCCAGGACTGCTGCACCCACACCACTCTCGGCTGCACCTAAAACAACGATTCTCTCTTTCATCCTGCTTTAATATCTTATATTATCACACTTCTCTAATCTCTAATCCCTAATCTCTAATCCCTAATCTCTAATCCCTAATCTCTAACCCCTAATCCTTTTTATCTGATTTTCAGCGTCACTATGGTAAGGGCTGCAAGTATTATGGTTATAATCCAGAATCGGACTGTTATCTTCGACTCTAACCAACATCCTTTTGGCCAGTTGATGAGTACCTTGAAGTCGGCAGGAAGCTGGCCGGGTGCCACTCTGAACGTGTCATGTATGGGTGCCCGCTTGAAGACACGCCACTTTTCTCCTCTCTTGTTGCCCATTTTCGCGTATCTGGTCTGAAGCAAGACACTCACGCTCTCCATAAAGAATATGAAGCAAAGCAGGGGAATCAGCAGTTCTTTGTGTATGATGATGGCAGCAACGGCAATAATACCGCCAATGGCCAGACTGCCTGTATCGCCCATGAATATCTGGGCAGGGTAGGCATTGTACCACAGGAAACCGATTAATGCTCCTACGAATGCCAATAGGAAGATTACCATCTCTTCGCTGCCTGGAATAAACATGATGTTCAGGTATCCAGCCATTACAATATGACTGCTTACGTATGCCAGAATTGCCAATGCTACGCCAATGATTGCTGAATTGCCTGCGCACATACCGTCCATTCCGTCGTTCAGGTTACATCCGTTGCTTACAGCCATTACCACAAAGGTGGTCATAAACACAAAGAATATCCATCCGGCTGCAGTACGGTACCTGCCTAAGAAACGGAACAAGTCGCTATATTGCAGGTTGTTGTTCTTTACAAAAGGAATGGTGGTTATGGTGCTCTTTACAGCTTCTCTTTTGTATGTTACCTCTTCTGTAGGGTTCTGAACTTCTGCTTTCACATTCTCGCGCACAACGGCATCTGGGCTTAACCATAAGGTAAGGCCGATGATAAGTCCTAACAGAGCTTGTCCGGCCAGTTTGTATAATGGACGTAAGCCGTCTTTTGTGACTTTCATCTTGATGTAGTCATCAGCAAAACCGATGGCACCTAACCATACAGTTGTTAAAATCATCAGCAGCATGTATATGTTACGTAATCTGCCCAACAATAAACAGGGTACCACTGTTGCAATGATAATAATCAAACCACCCATAGTAGGAACGCCCCTTTTCTCTACTCCGTATGGGTCGATGTTTGCGCTGCGCTGGGCCTCATTGATTCCGTGCCTCTTCATCCATTTGATAAAGTACTCTCCGAACCATACCGAAATGATTAACGAGAGCACCAATGTCAGGAGTGCACGGAATGAGATATACGACCAGAGGTGAGCACCGCTCACTCCATATTCGCCTAAATATCTGAATAAGTAGTATAACATGTTTTAGTTTACTGTTTACCGTTTACCGTTGAGGGCGCTGTGCGCCAATTGAGAATTGAAAATTGAGAATTGAAAATTATTTTTTCGTCATTCGTCTTTCGTTTTCGTTAATTTTCAACTATATATTAAGCTTAGTAATGTTTTGCACCAGTCCAAATGCTTCCTGTATGATTTCGTGATCGTCAAAGTGATGCTTTACACCTTGGACAATCTGATAATCCTCATGTCCCTTTCCGGCAACCAGAACAACATCACCTGGCTGTGCCAGTATGCATGCGGTACGGATGGCTTCCCTTCGGTCAACAATGCTCAGCACTCCTTGGCGCTGTTTCTCAGTCAGTCCTGCCAGCATATCGTTGATAATTTCCTGAGGATCCTCAAATCTGGGATTGTCGCTGGTGATAATTACGCGGTCGCTATTCTTAACAGCCTCCTGTGCCATCAGGGGTCGCTTTCCCTTGTCCCTGTTTCCACCGGCACCGCATACGGTCCAGCATTGACCGCGATGTTTCAGTACCTCGTTGATGGTGTCCAGGACATTCTTCAGCGCATCGGGTGTGTGGGCATAGTCAACGATAGCTGTTACGCCACTCTTGGAACGGATGGTTTCAAATCTTCCGTTAACCGGTTTCAATGCACTCAGATGAATCAACGTTTCCCTTGGGTCCATACCCATCGTGACGGCGGCTCCGTAGATAGCCAGCAGGTTGCTTACGTTAAAACGGCCCACAAACTGTACGCAAACCTCCTGGCCGTTAATCTCCAAGTTCATTCCCTCGAAGCTTTCTTCCAGAATCTTAGCCTTGAAATCGGCTGCCGTACGTGTAGAGTATGTCTTGACTGTTGCTTTTGTGTTTTGTACCATGATAAAGCCGTTTTTGTCATCAGCATTTGTGATGGCGAAAGCTCCCTTAGGCAAAGCGTCAAAGAATGCTTTTTTGGCATCTCTGTAGTTCTCGAAGGTCTTGTGGTAGTCCAGATGGTCGCGGGTCAGGTTGGTGAAGATGCCTCCCGCAAACTTCAAACCGCCAATTCTCTTCTGTGTCACGCTATGGCTGCTGACTTCCATAAATGCATATTCGCAACCTGCATCGGCCATTTGGCCCAGCAGTCGGTTTAATGTGATGGGGTCGGGTGTCGTGCATTCTGTGGGAACTGCTTCTCCGTCAATGTAGTTGCAGACGGTACTGCACAGGCCACATTTATACCCCATTCTCCTAAACATATTATATAATACAGTAGCGATGGTGGTTTTGCCATTTGTGCCCGTTACACCTATCAGCTTCATTTTTCTGGTAGGGTTGCCAAAGAAAGTTGTTGCTAAGGGACCTACCGCATCATCGGTTTTTTCGTATTGTATATATGTTACATCATCCTGAATATCGGCAGGCAATTCCTCGCAGACGATGCTTTTGGCACCAAGCTCTATGGCTTTGGCTATATATGTGTGTCCGTCAACCTGCGTTCCCCGCATAGCTACGAACATGTTCCCGCTTTTTATCAAGCGTGAGTCTATCTCAATCCCAGTTACTTCTATTTCTGTGTCACCTACAACTTTTGCGGGATGGCATACATTTATTAATTCTGTTAATTTCATAATTGTATGTTATTTCGAGATTTGTTCTAATTGTATTGTTATCGTCTTTCCTTTCTGGACAATACTGCCTGCAGGAATACTTTGGCTCTTTACTTGTCCTTTACCATGCAGATTCACCTTCAGTCCCCGTTTCTGCAATTCGTAAACAGCATCTCTTGCTCCCATGCCTGTTACGTCGGGAATCCTGTCTTCAGGAATGGAATCAATCTTGCTCTCAAGCAGCTCCCTGATGCCCAGTTCCTCCATTACAAGATTCGATTTCTTCTCCTGGCCTCGTACGGAAGTCGGAATATATACAGAGTTGGAATCGCTTACTTCCTTGACATCGTGGCTGTTGCCTTTCGACATGATGTACTGCGAGATTTCGCTGAACACAGGACCACACTGGCCACCTCCGGAAGCTGGCAGACCAGACTTTACGATACATACGATGCAACTGTATTTAGGCGCTTCGCTGGGGAAGTATCCACAGAAGCTGACCATATACCTGGTGGTACCGCTATGATATCCGCCTCCTCCGGCTGCTGCAATCTGGGCTGTTCCTGTCTTTCCGCTAACCTTGAAGTACCTGCCGTTATTGCCGGCTTTCTTTCCTAAGCCTTTGCTGACCACCAGTTCCAGAATTTCCTGTATATCTGCCAAGGTGCTGGGTTTGCACATGCTTTCCTTGATAACCTCAGTGGGGAATTCACGAACCACTTGCCCGTCTTTCAGTTCGGCTGTCACGAATCGTGGCTTAACCATTTTTCCTCCGTTGGCAATTCCGTTGTAGAAAGTCAGTGTGGCGATAGGAGGCAGCATGGTCTCATATCCGATACTCATCCACGGAAGGGCCGTATTGCTCCAGTTCAACCAGAATCTGCCTTGTTTCTTGGGATGACGGACACGGGGCTCGCCTTTTCCTACGAAGGGAAGGTTAAGCGGAAGTCCTACGCCCAATTTGTTCAGGCCGCGAACATATCTGTCTGGGTCGTCCTTGTAAGCATCGTCTATCAGCCTGCTCACTCCGATGTTCGAGCTGTACATCAGCACTTCTGGAACTGACAGGTTGCCGTAACCGCCTTTACGCCAGTTATGGTCTTTCATCCAACGTCCATGCATCTGGTAAATACCGCTTCCTGTCTCTACGCGCGTGTTCTTATTTATTTTACCATCGTCAAGGGCAACCATAATGCTGGCTGTCTTAAAGGTAGAACCTGGCTCCATAAGGTCGCTCACAGCATTGTTCTTACACTCGTAATACCCGTCGGACATTCTTGTCAGGTTCACAATAGCTTTTACGTCACCTGTCTTTACTTCCATCACCACAGCTATTCCTATTTCGCCGTTCACCTCTTTCAACTTGTTACGCAAGGCCCTGTCAGCCATATCCTGAATGTTGATGTCTAGTGTTGTCAGCAGGTCGTTACCGTTTTCGGGTGGCATATCTACGAATCTGATACGTTTGTTCAGGACCTTTGAGGAATGAGAGGTACCTGGTTTCCCTCGTAATATGCTGTCGAAGCTCAACTCAAGTCCGCATTTTGCCTTGGCGCTGGAGTCGGCATACAAGTCGCCCAAGGTTCTGGATGCCAGCATACCGTATGGTTTCTTGCGCTGCATAATCTCCTCAGCATGGAATCCGCTTTTGTTGGAACTTTCCTTGAACATGGGCAGTTTCTTGCATTCTCTGTACTGAATGTACGTGGCAAGTTTCCCCGGGCAGATGTTCCAGGCAAATCTGCCACGCTGCTTTCCCTTCAGCAGGTGGTCCTTAAACCATGCAGCATCGTGATTCTGGAAGATTCTGGCCAACCCTTCTGATATGCTGTCCAAATCAGCTTTGAAGGCAGAATCTCTCCAGTGTTCTATTTTCTTCTTGCTTACAGAGTCGGGGTCGTAAACCTTGAAGTCCAAGTACAAACGATATACGGGGATAGAGCCGGACAGCACCTGACCGTCAGCCGAAAGGATGTTACCTCTGTTGGCTGGTATGGCAATATTCTCTGTGGTGAAGCGCTTGTCCACCTGCTCCCAATAGTTGCTCTGAGGGGGCAACATGGTATGAAGGGCTGTGCCAAGAATATATACGGCTACTATCGCAATCACCGCCAGGATGATGCGAAAGCGACCTATTGAATTATCGTTTTTAGCTGACTTCATTCGTTTCTTTTAATCGTTTGTAAGTTCGTAAACAGGATCGTTGGTGGAGCATAGCGTACTGTCTCCCATTGCTTTCAACTGTTCTTCCAACTGACTTTGACGGCAGCGTAGTGTTAATTCACTGTTCCTTGTCATGCTTTTGTATTTCCAGTCCTGTAATTCCTCATGTAGCTTGTCCTCTTCAATCATCTCGTTCTGTGCTTGATAGCGGTTTGTGATGTAGATGATGATGCCCAATAGGATTAATGCCAGTACACCCAGTTGACGCTTGAACCACAACCCGTTGATACTCAACGCCTGCAGCACATCTTTCAGATGCTCCATGTCCTTCTTCTCGCTATCATCCTCCTCGTTGACTAGGGCATTGTAGATCTTTTTTTTGCTGATTTGCTCCTCATCTTCAGGCACGAGCATCTCTTTCTTCTCCAGTTCCTCTATGTTATCAATCATCTTTTCCATTTTTCTCCAATTCTTAGTTTTGCCGACCGGCTGCGAGGATTCTGCTGTACCTCCTCTGCCGATGCTGTAATCACGTTTCTGTTCACAGCCTTCAGTGGCGCATTGCTTTGTCCGAACAAGTCAGTCTCCGTCTTTCCTTCCACATTTCCCGACTTGATGATGTTCTTTACCATTCTGTCTTCCAGCGAGTGATAGGTCAGAATGGAAATTCTGCCACCTGGGCTTAGTATCTCTACGGCTGCTGCCAGCATTTGCCTGAGGGCAGACATTTCACCGTTTACCTCTATTCGTAAAGCCTGAAATACACGGGCCAGATCCTTTTTCTCTCTGTCGTAACCCAGGCAGGGTTTAAGAATCTCAGCCAACTGTCCTGTTGTTTCCATCTCCGTTGTGGCTCTTGCCTTAACGATGGTGGATGCCAGTTTCCTGCTATTTTTCAGTTCGCCGTATAGGTAGAATACGTCAGCTAACTGCTCTTCTGAATAATTCTTCAGTACGTCGCTTGCTCTCAATTTCGCTGTCTGGTTCATTCTCATATCCAACTTGGCATCGTAGCGGAAACTGAATCCCCGTTCTCCGTCGTCCAGATGATGACTGCTTACGCCTAAGTCGGCCAGAATGCCGTCAACCTGCTCTACGCTAAAGTATTGCATCCAGTTCTTTAGGAATCGGAAGTTGCTTCTGACAAACGTAAAAGAAGCCTTTCCGTATGCTTCTTCCAGTGGCTGAGCGTTCTTCTGGGCATCCAGATCCTGGTCGAAACTGTACAGATGTCCGCCTTTCCCTAATCTGCTCAGAATCTCTCTGCTATGCCCGCCTCCGCCAAAGGTGAGGTCAACATAAGTCCCGTTGGGCTTGATGTTAAGCCCATCCACTGTTTCTTTCAACAGCACAGGAATATGATAAACCTCGTTCATCATAGTTGGTTTTTCTTACTTGCACTCTTCTGGTGCGTTCATCATCTCTTCCAGGCAGTCTGCCAATGCCTCTGGCTGACTGAGCAATGCCTCTGCGTCTTGCTTGTTCCAGACTTCGATGGTGTTGTCCACACCAATGAAGCGAACGTCGTTCTTAATGTTGGCCTCTTCCAGATAGCGTTTGGGTATAAGTATACGTCCTCCGCTGTCCATAGTTACGGCTTCAGCTCCAGCCACAAACTGTCGGAGTGCATGGTGCCCCTTTCTGTCAAACATGTTGGTTTTGGCAGTAATGGCATTCACCTGTTCGTCCCATACTTTCTGGGGGAACAGAATCAGGCAGTGCTGGAAGATGTCACGACGCAAAATCAGCCCCTGCTCCTCTTCTTTCTGAAGAATCTTGCGGAAACTGCTGGGAACAAAAACGCGTCCCTTTTCGTCTACTTTGGCATCAATGTTGCCGGTAAATCTCATTGCGTGTACCTATTAATATTGAATTTTGGTGCAAAGATAATGAAATTCCCCACAATTCCCCACACTTTTTCAATATTTTTTTTCAACAAATCTTTTGATTATGATTTCTCCTTTTCTGAATATTCGGCTTTTTGTGTTTTATTTTTTCGATGAAATGGTAAATTTCGTGTATTTTTACCCTTATTTTCACTTGTTGAATTTTTTTTTCAGATTTTTGTTGTTTGGTGGGGGATTTTTCCGTACTTTTGCACAAAACATCCAAAATATGCTGAAAAAATACTTTTATCTCGTTCTTGTTTTATTCCTTTTTGCATTTGTTTCTTCTGTAGAGGCAAGAAAAAAGGAAAAACGTGCCGTTGTCCGGATTGAGACATCTTGTGGAGTAATCCGTGTAGCTTTGTTCGACGAGACACCTCTGCATCGTAACAATTTTCTTAAACTGGCTTCTGAGGGCTTCTATGATGGCACACTTTTCCATCGTTGTATTAAGGATTTTATGATTCAGGGAGGTGACCCTGAGTCGAGAACAGCCAAGAAGGGCCAACTTCTTGGCGAAGGCGATACAGGTTATACCATTCCGGCTGAATTTTGCCTACCTTATATATATCATTGGCGTGGAGCCCTGGCTGCTGCCCGTGAACCTGATGACGTAAATCCTGAACAAAACAGTAGCGGATGCCAGTTCTATATCGTTTATGGAAAAAAGCAGGCGCCTGGTGATATCAAGAAGGTTCGTGCTATGCTGGACGAGAAGGATATCCAACTTACACCTCAAATGTCTGATGATTACCAGATGCGTGGCGGAACGCCTCATTTGGATGGCCAGTATACCGTCTTTGGTGAGGTGATAGAAGGAATGGATGTGGTAAAGCAGATTCAGGCTGTTGCTACAGATAAGAATGACCGACCATTGGAGGATGTTGTTATCCAAAAAATGACTATAGAACAATACAGTAAGAACAAGAAAAAATAACTGTTCCCTGTTTTAGTCCGTCGCTTGCGAACTTTTAGTCCGTCCCGTACGGACTCTGTGTCCGTCCCTGACGGACTTATTTATATAAGAGAGCCCGTGTATAACTATCGTCTTTAACTTGACCTAACGGTCGAGCCTGCTACCGCTCGGCATTGCTTAAGCAAGCTTATCATTGCTCTCGCTTAATCGCAGCCTTCTGTCCGAATGGACGAGCGAAGCGATAACTCCTTTAACTCCTTTAACTTCTTTAACTCCTTTCATTTTCCTTCTTTCAATATTTACAATTTCTCTTTCAAATTAGTAAAATTTCCCATTTCACCGCTCGTTTTCTTGATCTTTTGAACTTGACGTTAATGTTTTCGTTTTAAATTTATACCGAAATTTAAGATTCTTTACCGATTTTTTTGCACCCTTTACCGATATTTGTTAACAAATGCTACCATATTTATATGTCAGTAGAATATATTTGGGGTAATTTTGCAGCCAAATTTAAATAAACGAATATCATAATGCGAAAATTTATTTCTCAAATCTTGTTTTTAGGACCCATTGTTCTCTGTTCTTGTTTTGGTGAGGAGCCGTTGAATTCTGAGTGTGACATTGAAACGGCGTCAGTACATGTCGATAGTCCAAATGACATTTTTCACCATTCGTATGATACACTAAAGATTGTTGATTCTTCCTCAGATAAGGTGGAATTTATCATCCGCTCACAGTCTAATGTTTCCCATTTACCTTTGACCTTGGAGATTACATCAGGTGCTACTGCATTCATTAAGGATGCAAGCGGTGCTTTTGTTGCGTTCAAGAACGGTAGTCTTGTTGACTTTTCAGACGAAAGGCTCCAGGTGTTCCGAATTGTTTCCCAGGATAAGCAGTGGAACAGGACCTATTCACTTATGTTCAAACACGATGTTCCCACTGAGGGCGATTTCACTGTCGGCTTTGAGAACTATGCGCTTGATCCCACAGGTAAGTTTTATGAGTGGACTATTTCGGATGTAAATGCTGCAAATGCTTTTCCTGACGGGAAGTGGAAAAACGGTAATCCTGGTTTTAAGTTGAGTAAATCATCAGCCAAGCCTATGGAGTATCCATCTGTACCCCTTGCCAATGGGGGACCTGGCGGAACTACCTGTGTGAAGTTGGAGACCAAAGATACCGGAGCTTTTGGTAATATGGTAAACATGAAACTGGCCAGTGGCAGTATGTTTAATGGTATCTTTGATGTAAGTAATGCCCTCAAGGATGCACTTAAGGCTACCCGTTTTGGTGCACCTTTCAGACATAAGCCTGTTAAGATGACTGTTTGGCTCAAGTTTGAGCCAGGACCGGTATTCCAGGACAGAAAGGGAAACCCTATGGAGGGTATCGTGGATGAGCCCGATGTTTACGTGGTATTCTATCGTAATCAGGATGAGGCAGGAAATGAGGTAATGATTGACGGTAACGACATGTTTACCAATCCGCATATTGTCGCTTTAGGCCGTCTTCCCCATAACCTTAACGAAGACGGATCGGATAAGCTTTGCGATACTCCTATTCACGGCTTGACTTCCGAATGGCAACTCGTTGAGATTCCGCTGGTTTATTATAAGGAGGTGGATCAGACCATTCTTGCCAATAAAGGTTACAGTCTTGCCATGAGTTTTGCAAGCAGTTGGCAAGGAGGTAAGTTCATGGGAGCTATCGGAAATAAGTTGTTTATACATAATGTTTCACTTTATTGTGACAAGGACGAGTATTGATAACGGGAACGTCAACGATAACGATAAAGTTTAGAATTAATGATGAAAATGATAGTGACTTATAAATTGAAATATCTTTTTGCTACGGTTGTCCTATTGTGCTCAGCCGTTTCCCGGGCTCAGGACAGCTGGGACAAGTGGGGCCCTACACGGGGCATGAAGGGGGCTGGCGTGTTAGTTCGCGCAGGTTATACTTTTGGCGGTACTACTCCATTGCCTTTGCCAAACGAGATTCGGGCCATCAATGAGTTCTCTCCGAAGGGAGGTGCTACCATTGGTGTTGATATATATAAGATGTTTGGTAAGCGCTGGGGTGCCAGTATGGGTTGGCATTTCTTTTACGAGGGTTTCCATACAAGTGCTGATGTAAAGAATTACAAGATGTCTCTGACGATGGACGGCAACACCATGTCGGGCTATTTTACGGGAACCGATGTCACCAATACTGATATGTGGGGAATGACCATCCCCATCTTAGCGACTTTAAGAATGTCTCCACGTTGGAATTTCAGTTTCGGCCCTTATTTCAGTACCTATTTCAAGCGTAATTTCAGCGGTTTGGGGTATGATAATGATAAAGGTGTGGGCTATCTTCGTGTTGATGACCCTACTGGTGAGAAGATTTATATGGATAGGACTAACGCCGCCACATACGATTTTACGGATAATATGCGTACATGGAATGCTGGTATTGAGTTTGGCTTCGACTGGAAGGCTTGCAAACACATGAATGTTTTTGCAAAGGTCGATTGGGGTTTGACCAATATTTGGGAGAAGGATTTTGATGCTGTTGCCTTCAAGATGTACCCTGTTTATGCAACATTTGGATTAGCTTACAGATATTAATATAACGATAATTTTATGAAAAAACTTTTACTCGTATTATTTTGTGCATTTACTGCATTGGCAGTTTCTGCTCAGGTTAAGACCTATACAGACAAGTTGGTTATTACCATCAATGACCAGAGTTCAGAGCCTCAGACTACTGATGTTAAGGTGATTGACAACGGCAATGGTACAATTAACTTTGAACTGAGAAACTTCTTCATGGTAGCTGGTGAAAATTCAATACCCGTTGGTCATATTATCCTCGAGAACCTTCCTGTAACAGAAGGTGAGAACGGTGTGAAATCATTCACATTTAATGGCAAACTGGTTATTCAGCCGGGTGATCTGGAGGGAGTCGATTTTTGGGTTGGCCCTGAGTTTGGTGAGATTCCCCTTGACCTTCGCGGTAAGATGACAGACGATAAGATGTATGCCGCCATTGATATTGATATTCGTGAGGCTTTCGGTCAGGTTCTCTTTGTTCAGTTCGGTACGGACGATTTCACTCCTGGCAAAATCTATACTGAGCAACTTGTTATCACCATCAATGACCAGAGTTCAGAACCCCAGTCCGCTGACGTTAAAGTGGTTGACAACGGTAATGGAACAATTAATTTCATCATGAAAAACTTCTTCATGGTTGCTGGTGAGAATTCAGTTCCTGTTGGAAATATTGTTATCGAGAACCTTCCCGTAACAGAAGGTGAGAACGGTGTGAAAATATTAACCTTTAAAGGCAACTTGGTTATTCAGCCCGGTGACATGCCAGGGGTTGACTTTTGGGTGGGGCCTGAATTTGGTGAAATTCCCCTTGACCTTCGTGGTAAGATGACAGAGGATAAGATGTATGCTGCCATTGATATCGATATTCGCGAAGCTTTCGGTCAGGTTCTCTTCGTTCAGTTCGGTACTGATGATTTTGGTCCCAGCAAAATCTATACTGAGCAACTTGTTATCACCATCAATGACCAGAGTTCAGAACCCCAGACCGCTGACGTTAAAGTGGTTGACAACGGTAATGGAACAATTAACTTCATCATGAAAAACTTCTTCATGGTTGCTGGTGAGAACTCCGTTCCTGTTGGGAATATTGTTATCGAGAACCTTCCCGTAACAGAAGGTGAGAACGGTGTGAAAATATTAACCTTTAAAGGCAACTTGGTTATTCAGCCCGGTGACATGCCAGGGGTTGACTTTTGGGTGGGTCCCGAGTTTGGTGAGATTCCCCTTGACCTTCGCGGTAAGATGACAGACGATAAGATGTATGCCGCCATTGATATTGATATTCGTGAGGCTTTCGGTCAAGTTCTCTTCGTTCAGTTCGGTACGGACGATTTCCCAGAGGAGCAGGATGCAATTAAGGACATTGCTCCAGTTCTCAAGTCTTCTGCTGCTGTTTACGACCTCTCTGGTCGCAAGGTAAAGAATCCGTCACATGGCATTTACGTTGTTGATGGCAAGAAGGTGTTGTTCTAAAGCATATATATAATATAAGGTAAAAAGGGATAAGGTGATGAAGGTCTTCTGCCACATAATAATGTTTTTGTTGTTGCCTGTGTGTTTGCATGCACAGGTAGACAGCCTGGAACAGGTAAGGCAGGATTCTCTGGCTATTACCGAGGCTGACGACTTCGTTACGGCAAGCATATTGGTTGCAACGCCTTCCGATGTACTCTACTCTTGCGTGGGTCATGCCAGCATCCGCATGCAGTGCCCGCACTATGGTTTGGACATGGTCTATACCTACGAGTCAGAGTCTGTCACGAACAGAGTACTGACTTTCTTCATGGGACACCTGAATATGGGTATGACCGTGGTGCCTACTGAACGTGTGTTGGCAGATTATGGCGAAGAGGGAAGAGGCATCACAGAGTATGTCCTCAACATCCCCTTGGAAAAGCGTAAGCAACTTTGGCAGTACCTTGACGGTAAGGTGGAGGAAGGTATGAATCTGCCTTATGACTATCTCAACCGTAGTTGTGCTCTAATGTGTCTGCGTGCTGTTAGTGAGGCCGTGTATCCTGATACACTTTCTTTTGGAGTGTGGGATGAAAGGCTTATCAAGAAGTCACGTCGTGCCTTGTTGGGTGATCAGACAGAAGACTTCCCATGGAACCGCCTCATTATTTATTCTATCACAGGTATAGAGGCAGATAAGGCTTGTTCCGTTATGGACAAGGTTGTTATCCCATCTGATTTGATAGAAGTTCTGCAGAAGACTACATTTAATGGAGAGTCAGTGGTGCTGACTAAGAATTCATTGGTTAGTCAGGCCGTCAAGGTAGAACCGGCAGGCTGGTTTACGCCTATGACTTTAGCTTGCATCCTCCTGTTGTTGGCTTTTATCAGCTGCTTCTGGATGCAAGGTCCGTTGTCAATCTTTTTGTTAGTTTTGCAGTCGGTTCTTGGTATTGCACTTACCTATCTGGTTGTCTTCTCTGCACTTCCTAATACCAGTTTCAGTTGGCTTATCATTCCATTTAACCCATTACCACTCTTTCTGTGGCATTGGCGTAAATGGTGGCTGGTACCCTTTGCTGTAATTTGTATTGGATGGAGCGTAGTTATGCTGACTCGGATAGGGAACCCTTTGGTAGATAACGCCTTTATTGTTTTTGTGTTGGCACTTGCTGTCAATTATATGGGACAATGGAATCAATTAAGAAAACAAATCAAATAACACAATACTTAACAAACAAAACAAATGATTATGAATTGTAAAATTACGAGACTTTTAAGTCTCTTTGTGGTGATGTTCACCATGTTTAGTATGTCGGCATTTGCTGGTAGCAGTTACTATTCCAAGGTTACTGCCACTGCAAAAGGAAATGGTAAGGTGTATGTTAGTTATAATTCAAAAGCAAATTCACCGAGCTATAACACAAGTTCTTCTGCCACATCAGGAAAGCAGAGTAGTCAAAGTCATACATACTATCTTTATGCTCAGGCAAATAGCGGATATGCATTTGTTGGTTGGTATGAGGATGAAGCGTGTTCTGGTGCTGCAGTTTCTACAGAAACCACATATCAGGTAACAGTAACTGCAACATCAACAAGTTCCAGTAGTCCCACGACAAAAGACTATTATGCCAAGTTTGTGGATGCAAGTGCACCCGTCCTTAGTTTCTCTGATACCCATGTATATATAAACCTCAGTACAGGAACATACAAGAATGAAACGTTGACAACAGAAAATGTGCCAGTGTCAGGAGCGATTACATACGAATCGAGCAACGAGAATGTTGCAACTGTTGCTGCTGATGGTACAGTGACAGCAAAAAAGAACGGCTCATGCTACATCAAAGCAAAATATGGTGAAGGTGCGGGTGCTTACATCCTTACTGTCATTGATGATGTGGCTGCAGGCAAGACCCAGATTGGTAATGGCGACTTTGAGGATTGGCGTGGCGTAAGCTCCAGCAATCATGCTCCCAACAACTGGAACTCCTTCGAGACTGGAGAAGGACAATATGCTGATCTGTCTAACGCACAGCAGGTTGACGTGGTAGAGGGTGGTCGTACCGGTAGCGATGGCTTTTATTGTGTTCACATCTGGTCACGCAGTGTTTTTGGTGTAGTAGCTCAGGGCTCTTTGACCACAGGTTGCCTTAATGCTGGTGCAATGCAAGCTTCTCATAAAGATAATAACAGTTCCTCCAAGATTTCTAACCCCAATAAGAGCGAGACCATTTCTAAGGTTCCTTCTGCTATTAAGATGTGGGTTAAATTTGTTCCAAAAAACAATAATTCCAAAGGCCTCGTTACTGCAGCTGTTCATGATGAACACGAATATGTTACATATAGTCAGGATAATTTTGATGATGATGCTAATAGGAGCTATGCTATTGCTAAAGCTAAGTCAGACATCGAGCCCTGTAACGACTGGACAGAGTTGAAAATAGATTTTGAACCAACAGGTAATACTACTGATGGACAGATGTACATTCTCCTCAACATAGCCACCAATAACACTCCTGGCGGAGGATCTGAAGGTGACCATTTATACATTGATGACGTCGAACTTGTTTATAATGACCCAGAGCCAGTTGTTTATAAAAAATACATAGGTATTACTGTAAATGGTACACAAGCTCCTCTTATAGAGGCTCCTATCGAGGTTACGTTTAACAATGACAATACCATTGATTTCAATCTGAAGAATTTTGGTGCAGCTGGTAGTTATGTGGGCAACATTACAGTTCCTGGTCTTCCAATAGACAACGGCAACTTCTCTTATAAAGGTAACATCCAGATTACAGAGGGTGACAGTCCAAGTGGAGTAACGTGGATTGGTCCCAGCCTTGGTGACATCCCTGTTGATTTGACAGGTACCATCAAGGATGACTATTTCTATGTTCATATTGGCATTAGTATGGCTGGTCAGGATGTTGTGGTTGAGGCTGGTGACGTGGCAAATGCAACCGTCAGCGTCAGTGAAGCTCTTAAAGGCACATTCTGTGCTCCCTTCACTGTAGCTATTCCTTCAGATAATCAGTCTGATGTTACTGCAAGTACTGTTACTGGTCAGACTAATGGCGTTTTGGTTCTCGAGCCTGTTCAGAATGGTATCATCCCTGCTAATACTCCTGTTGTTGTAGAGGCTTCTAAAGCATATGAGTTGGATGTCACCGGCATTTATGTCAAGGGTACTCCAGAAGCAGGTCTCCTCACCGGTGTTTATGAGCCTAATGGCGAACATGCTCCTGTGGGTAGTTATGTTCTTCAGAACAACAACGGCAAGGTAGGTTTCTTTAAGGTTGCTCAGGGCAATAAACTTCCGATTGTTGGTAAGAACCGTTGCTATATTCCAGTTCAAGGTTCTAACGTTAAGGCATTCTACTTTAACGAAGAAGATGCAACAGGCATAGAAAACGTTAACGTTAACGATAACCTTAACGAAGGAGCAGAAGCAATTTACAACTTAGCTGGTCAGCGTATTAACAAGTTGCAGAAGGGTATTAACATTATTAACGGTAAAAAGATTCTTAAGTAATATGAAAAAGGAATATATGATGCCTGCCATGCAGGTTTGCGAGATACAGGTGAGTAAAATGGTGGCAGTCAGCATGTATGATGAAGATGCTGACCCCGATAATGTTGTATTGGGCAGGGAACGCGTTGATTGGGATGAATGGTTGGAAGATGAATAATCTCCCCGGCATTATCCGGATAATGTTTTAGGCTTATATAAAAAATCCACGGTGACCAAATTAACGGTTATCGTGGATTTTTTTTATTCTTTCTTGTGCTGGCTCCAGAACTCATCTAAAGTGATGCCCTCCATCTTCAGGAAACAGGAACGGGCTGTCTGTATGGTTCCGAATCCGGCATCAACAACCTCGCCAAGAGCTGATATTTTGCCTTTCGTGATTAAGTACTTGAGTTCCTCTATGCGGTAACGGTTGATGTACTCGTGTACATTATTATATCCCTGGCTTCGTACACATTGAAGAATAAGGTGACGGTTGTAGCCAACAGCCTCGCAGAGCTTGTCTCGGCCAAAGGTGTTATTGGTCCATTCTTCCTTGTGGTTTTGCATCCAGAATTCAAGACGCTTAAAACGTAACAGGTTGGCTTCGTTAAAATCCTCCTTTTCTGCTTTCTCCACAGTGTCCTCTGTAGGCTCTTCCTCTACCTCTATCAAGACTGGCTGGGGCAAATGAATGGCAATTTCTTCCAAGGTGCGAAAAGCCAGATACGTATTCAGAAGTGTGAAGATTATGATGTAAATCATGAGTGCTGTAGGATTATACAGAATGGAGACGATGGTGAAGAAAACCACCGAGAAGCCTAAGCACACACAATAGCCGATAAGATAGCTGGGGATGTCGGTTTTATGAACCAGTCTGCGAGGAAGCAGGAATATATTGACAATGTAGTAGATACTGATTCCAAGAGCCAGAATACGCAGTAACACATCGCTGGAAAGCAGATTCTGAATCACTTCGTTAAAACTGTTCATGATAACAATCTTGCTTCCCAAAAGTCTTGCCACAGTATAAACCGTAATAAGAGCTATAACAGGTCTGGCATATTTAATCATACGCTTTACCTGCAGGAAACCAGGCATGGGAATGCTAAGGGGGAAAATACTCTGAAGATATACACCACATAAAAGGGGCATAATCATGGCAGGATGCATGATGCCAGGCTCGCCCTCGGCTATCTGATTGCTGAGAAATGCCACAAATGCCAATAGGAATCCAAAGATGCCATTTACCCAGGCAAGACAGAGATATTGTACCTTGTGACGTGCGTAAATACCAGTTGTAGCACTCACCATCAGGTGGGCGGTTGCACTACATGCCAGTATCAGAAGTATCGTGTTTGAACTCATTTTCTTTTGTCAACTCTTGAGAGATTCGCGGGCAAAGATAGCTATTTTATGTAAATCAAAGTATATTTTCTTTAAAATATTTGTCCTTTTAAGGTAAAAGATGTACTTTTGTAATTTGTAAAGGTGTAGAAGGATTTTATGTTAAAAAGCACAGTTGTTCGTCCGTTTGTTTTTACTTTAGCACTATTGGTGTTGTTGCCAATGGACGCTTCTGTGCGTAAGAAGCGTGCAGTAGTCAAACCTGATACAATTCCCCTTGTGGAGAAAATACAGGACCTTGGCCGGACAGGACGTATGAGCAGTTCTACTTTTCCCGTCAAGATTCAGACCATTGGCAGGGCTGTTCAGGTTCAGAGCGACCATAACCAGATCCTTCCTATTTATACCAGTACCGGCGTTTTCTTTATGGCAGTACGCCTGACTAAAGGTGTGAACTGGCTGAATGGACTGCCGCGCGGACATTATTTTATTAACAACCGCCCAATTACTATCAACTGAAACCATGTCGGAGCAAGAATGTACTATTCAGGAAGTGGACCTTGACAAAATTATCCGTAACAGGGCGGGTAAGAAGGCAAAGTATATTCCCCAGTTTGTCATCAACTGGCTTAAACGTATCATTCATCAGGAGTTCATCAATGTTTACCTGCGTCAGGGATATGTGGGTGTGGATTTTTGTAAGCATTGTGTAGAGTACTTGGGTGTCGGGGTTAATGTGGAAGGACGGGAAAACTTGCCTTCCGACGGTCGCTATTACACCTTCGTGAGCAATCATCCTTTAGGAGCTGTAGATGGCGTAACCTTAGGTTGGGTGATAGGTGAACAGTACGATGGGAAGGTTAAATATCTGGTGAATGATTTGCTGATGAATCTGAAGGGATTGGCACCTTTGTGTATCCCTATCAACAAACTGGGCAAGAACGGAAGGAATTTCCCTGCTATGGTGGAGAGCGCCTTTTCCGGCGAGAACCACGTAATCATGTTTCCTGCCGGCCTTTGCAGTCGTAAAAATGACGAGGGACAGATTAGGGATGTTGCCTGGAGCAAATCATTTATCACAAAATCCGTCCAGCATCAGCGTGATATAGTTCCCATACATTTTGAAGGTCAGTTGTCACCTCGTTTCTACAGGGTGGCTCGCTTCTGCAAGAAATTCCATCTGCCCAATTTTGCACAGATTCTCTTACCTGACGAGATGTATAAGAGTAACGGGAACGTTTATACGGTTAAAATAGGAAAGCCTATATCATGGCAAACATTTGATAAGTCCCAAACCCCATTGCAATGGGCGCAGTGGGTGCGGAGTAAAGTTTATGAAATATGATGGAAGAGATTATTGACAGTATTCCACGTGAGATATTGAAGGCGGAACTGACGCCTGACAAGAAGTTGCGCATGACTAACAAAAGCAGCAACGAGGTTTATGTGGTCACATGGCAGGATTCACCTAACGTAGTAAGGGAGATTGGCCGATTGCGTGAGATTGCATTCCGTGCGGCAGGCGGGGGAACGGGCAAGAGTCTGGACCTTGATGAGTTTGATACTTGTGAGAATCCCTATAAGCAGATTCTGGTTTGGGATCCCGAGGAGGAGGAAATAGTTGGCGGCTACCGATATATATTAGGTAAGGACTGGAAATATGATGAAGAAGGGCAGCCTATCCTGGCTACCAGTCACATGTTCCGCTTCAGCGATAAATTCCTGAAGGAATATGCTCCCTGGACGATTGAACTGGGCCGAAGCTTTGTGACGTTGGAGTATCAGAGTACATTGCGTGGACGAAAAGGAATTTTTGCCTTGGATAATCTATGGGACGGTTTGGGTGCCATCGTAGTAATTGAGCCAACAGTCCGTTATCTGTTTGGCAAGTTTACCATGTATCCCAGCTACGATCGCATGGCACGCGATATGATATTGTATTTCCTTAAAAAGCATTTCCCTGATCCTGATAATCTGATTTTCCCCATGAAGCCTCTGCAACTGGAACATGATACGGCGGCTTTCGAAAAAATCTTTGTGGAGGACGATTTCAAGGCAGACTACCGTATCCTTAACGGTGAGGTGCGTGCCCTTGGCTATAACATTCCTCCCTTGGTAAATGCCTACATGGGCCTGAGTCCCACCATGAAGTTGTTCGGAACAGCTATCAATGACGGGTTTGGCGATGTAGAGGAAACGGGTATCCTGATAGCCGTTGATGAAATCTTACAGGAAAAGCGCATGAGACACATTGATACCTTTGCGGCAGAACATCCCGAGTTGGTGAAGATTACCAGCGGAGCTAACCGTCTTTTCTATAAACCGGAGTGATGTTGAGTTTAGAGTTTAGAGATTAGAGAATAGAGATTAGAGTTGTGAGTTTAGATAAGATGATGAACTGGAATCAGTTGCTTTCCAATAAGCGGTTGGGACAGGAGGGACAGTCGAATAGGAATGATGACAGAACAGAGTTCCAGCGTGATTATGACCGACTGATTTTCTCTGCTCCTTTCCGCCGTCTGCAAAACAAGACCCAGGTATTTCCCCTTCCTGGTAGCATTTTTGTGCATAACCGCTTGACGCATAGTCTGGAGGTTAGCAGTGTGGGGCGTAGCTTGGGTAATGATGTAAGCAGGCTTTTGCTGGAACGTCATCCACAACTGATCGAAACGCATTTTTCGGAACTGGGTAGCATTGTCAGTGCTGCTTGCTTGGCACATGATTTGGGGAACCCTCCCTTCGGACATAGTGGTGAGAATGCCATAGGAACTTATTTCAGTGAAGGCGACGGCCAGTTCCTGAAGCACTATGTATGTGAAGACACAGGCGACTGCCTGAATCCCAAACAATGGGAGGATTTGATTCATTTTGAGGGTAATGCCAATGCCTTCCGTTTGCTTACCCATCATTTCAGTGGTCGCAGAAAGGGAGGTTTTGTTATGACTTACAGCACCCTTGCCAGCATTGTTAAGTACCCATACACTTCCGATTTGGCTGGAGATTTGCATAAGTTCGGCTTCTTCCGCAGCGAGGTGGAGGATTATTGTAAGATTGCTGACGAATTGGGAATCCTGAAACTGGATGCACCTGAAGGCTCCTGCAGATATGTCCGTTATCCGTTGGTTTACCTTGTTGAGGCAGCCGATGATATCTGTTATCAGATAATGGACATCGAGGATGCCCATAAACTGAAACTTCTGACAACGGAACAGGTAAGGGAACTCTTCCTGAATTATTTTGAGGAAAATCAGCGTAACCTCATAGCAGAGCGTATGGGAACACTGGACGATGTTAATGAACAGATCGTTTATCTGCGTTCTTGTGTAATCAACTGTCTGGTGCAGGAGTGTGTGCGTGTTTTTGTGGAGCATGAGGATGAATTCCTGTCCGGCACTTTCCCCGGTCCGCTGATTAAGTATGTTGCTGAGATTCCCAGGAATGCATATATGGAGTGCGAGAAAGTAGCTTATTCCAGCATTTACCACTGCAAGGATGTGGTGGATATTGAGATTGCCGGTTATAAGGTAATTACTCAGCTGACGGATTTGATGATAAAGGCTGTGACAGAGCCTGAGAAAGCTTTCTCTAAGTTACTAATCAGCAGGGTGAGTTCGCAATATCAGATCCTGGCTCCTACACTCTATGAGCGTGTAATGGCGGTCTTGGATTATATCAGTGGCATGACGGATGTCTTTGCCCTGGATTTATATAGAAAGATTAACGGCATGAGTTTGCCAGATGTATAAAAAAAAGACATGAAAATAAAGATAGTTAATCGCAGTCATCATGCACTGCCCCAATATGCTACTGAACAGTCAGCAGGCGTAGATTTAAGAGCTAATTTGCAGGCTCCCATCGAGTTGCGACCTATGGAGAGGCATCTGATTCCTACGGGTATCTTTCTCTCCTTGCCCAAAGGCTACGAAGCACAGGTGCGCCCCAGAAGCGGACTTGCTCTGAAACGTGGTATAACGGTACTGAATACTCCTGGAACCATCGATGCCGATTATCGTGGCGAGGTGTGTGTGATTCTGATAAATCTCTCAACGGAACCTTTTATCATTGAGGACGGTGAACGTATCGCCCAGATGATTATTGCCCGTCATGAACAGGCAGAATGGGAACAGGTAGAGGTGTTGGATGAAACAGAACGCGGAGCAGGCGGCTTCGGACATAGTGGGGTGAAGTAAAGTTTAGAGTTTAAAGTTGAGAGATTAGAGATTAGGGTGAAGAGTAAACTGCTGATCATATTCCTCCTTTGTAGTGGAACTTTATTGGGACAGACAAGGTTCGACTATTTTTATCTTGAGGCAGAGAAGAGTCGCCTTGCCGGTGATTATGCTTCTGCTTTGGAACTCTATCAGCATTGCCAGGACATTAATCCCCAAGCTGCTGAAGCTGTTTACAATCTGGGTTTGATGAAGTTGTTCCTTAGGCAGGATAGTCTGGAGGTCGGTATTGACATGCTTAAGAAAGCTTGTGAATTAGATTCCTGCAACCCTTGGTATTTGGAGACGTTAGCGACCATTTATCTGAATGCACGAAAGACAAGTAAGGCTGTTCCTTATCTGGAGAAACTGTCAAAGTTTCAGACCAAACGGACTGATGTGTTATCGCAGCTTGCCAGTATTTATCGTGACGACGGCCATACCAATAAGGCGATAGAAGTCCTGAACCGCATAGAAATGCAGGAGGGGAAGTCGGTGCAGTTGAGCATGGAAAAGTTCACGCTTTATATGAGCAAGGAAGAGGAGGATTCTGCTTTTATGGAATTGCAGAGCCTATGTGATGAGTACCCTCATGATTTGAACTACCGTGTTATAATGGCCAACCAGTATCAGCAGGCAGGTTATTCCGACAAGGCAATGGAGATATATAATTATGTAAGGCAGAAGGATGCTCATAACCTGAATCTCCTATTGGCCATGATGAACTATTACAGGACGACGGAGAACAATGAACGTTTCGTTCAATTACGCGACTCTCTGCTTTATGATGAGGGTAATTCCAGCGAACTGAGGGTGGCTCTCATGAGAGACTATATCGATGAGTCCCTTCAGGATTCTACCAAACGTGATGCTATGCTCCATGCCTTTGACTCTTTGTTGTCAAAGCCGCAGAAAGATGCGCAACTGCTGATGCTGAAGGCGGCCTATCTTACTTATGTCAAGGCGGGTGACGACAAGGTGGCTGAACTGATGAATAAGGTACTGGAAGTAGAGCCGGGAAATCAGATGGCTTTGTCGCACATGCTTCAGTATTATGCTCCCAAGAATAATTTCGCGGCTATTGAGGATATTTGTCGCAAGGGCGTCAACTATCATCCCGAGGAGTTGGCTTATGCCTATTATTTGGGCCTTTCATTATATCAGCAGGATAAGAAGAAAGAGGCTGCTGAAGCGTTCCTGCAGGGACTAAGGACAAAGACTGAGGAGGCTCGGCCCGCATTGGTTTCCGATATGTATGCTGTTTTGGGTGATCTGTATTATCAGGAGAACAAACCGCTGGAGGCTTTCGCGGCATACGATTCTGCCCTTGTTTATAAAGATGACAATATCAGTTGCCTGAACAATTACGCTTACTACCTGAGCCTGAGAAACGAGCAGTTAGACAAGGCTGAGGAGATGAGTTACCGAACCATAAAGGCGGAGCCTGATAACATCACGTATCTGGATACATACGCTTGGATTCTGTTCATGAAGCAGGACTATACCGATGCCCGTATTTATATGGATAGGGTGGTGAATCCGAATTTCTCTGACGAGGAACTGCTGCAAGTGGAAGATCTTTTGGGAAACCTGATTGAGCATGCTGGGGATATATATGCTGAGTGCGGTTCTTTGGACACGGCTCTCCGTTATTGGAACTTAGCTCTTCAGAAGAAGGATGGCACCTGTACTCCGCTGATAAAGAAGAAAATTAAGAAAAAGAAGTATATAAAATAAAGGGAAAGGTAATAGTGAAAAAGCCCCCCAACCCCTTTAGGGGGAGAGATGGGAGATTTGGACAATGTCTTTATTATACAATTCAAGATGAAATTTACTCATATTGTTAACAGAACATTCTCACGTGTAGGACAAGTGTTTTCTACTAGTTGGCTCTCCCCTTTGGGCAATCGCGGAGTCGTAGCGATTGGGGAGCTTTGCGACGGTGGGCAAAAGCGGGCAGAGGGGCTGCTTCTCCTTTTCGCCACTGTCTTGTTTCTCGCTTCCTGTGGCAGCAAGAAGAACGTTGTTGCTGGTGGTAACCCCATGTTGGAAAAGCAACCCAGTTTAGTCGATGTCGTTCAGGCTGTTAACTCAAAGCGCGTAACAGAACCCTGCATATCTGCAAAGATGAGCCTTAACCTAAGTACCTCCAAGAATAGTACCAGGGTGGGCGGTTCCTTGAGGATGAAGCGCAACGATGTTATACAGATATCACTGGTGGCATTGGGCCTGATGGAGGTTGGCCGACTGGAGCTGACACCAGACTACATGATGTTGGTGGACCGTATGAACCATCAGTATGTGAAGTGCGACTATGACGAAGTGAATTTCTTCCGCGAGGCGGGAATAGATTTCTATACGTTCCAATCCCTGTTTTGGGATGAATTGTTTGTCCTGAATGGTGATGGTAATGCGCCTGAGAGCGGTAGTTACAACCTGAAGAAAGATGCCGATGGCGTTAAACTGGTTAATTCGCAGGACAGAAATGTTGCCTTAACATTCGTGTTGAATGCAGCAAACCAACTGGTGGAAGAAACACGTTTTTCGCGAGCCTATTCCGAGGATGCTGTCGTAAAATGGCAGTATGCCGACTGGACCAAACTGGGTGAGCAGGATTTCCCTGGTACAATGAAACTCTCCTTTGAACTGTTATACGAAAATGTAGAGGCAACCTTCCGTATCAGTTCCGTTAAGCCTGATTCCTCTTGGGAGACGCGTACCGAGATAAATAAGAACCGTTACACCGAGGTTTCCTTAGATACTGCGTTCAGGAAAATCATGAGTTTGGCGAAATGAAGGAAGGAGTTATCGCTTCGCTAAGGAGTTATCGCTTCGCTAAGGAGTTATCGGCCTGCGGCCTAGGAGTTATCGCTTCGCTAGGACGTTTGTTCTACACATGCTCCCCAATGACGTTCAAGAAGTCTAAAGTATCGTCTTTAACTCCTTTAACTCCTTTAACTCCTCTAACTCCTTTAACTCCTTACATAAAAACGGCTCTCCTTGCCATTTTCCTACTGCTTCCCATAGCCGTTTTTCCCCAGAACAGTAAGAAGGTGAAGGCGTTGCAGAAACAGAAGGTGGAGCTGCAGAATACCCTTAAGAAATCCAAGGCTGAGCTGACCAAGACCAAGCAGCAAGTGAAGGTAGGCCAGCAGAACATCCATTACATAGGTATTCAGTTGAATAACCGTCTGGACCAGATTGTAGGACTGGAAAAGGAAATAGATGAATTGGATTCGCTTGCCATTCAACTACAGGGAAAGATTCGTGAGAAGGAGGGTGAACTGAAGGAAAAACGCGAGAAACTAAAGCAGGCTATGCGCTATGCCCGTACCCAGAAGAACCAGAATTCATCCCTGATCTTTATCCTTTCAGCCCAGAATGTCAAGCAGATGTTCCGCCGTTCCCGCTTTGCCAAGGAATATGTGTCGTTCGAGCATAACTTAGGCGAGCAGATTCTCAGGAAGCAGGCCGAATTGCTGGAAGAGCAGAATAAACTCCTGAATACCAAGAGCAAGAAGAGCAGTCTGGTTCACGAGGTAATGCTGCAGCGTAAGGATTTGGGCTTTCAGCAAGTGCAGCAGAAGAAAAAAGTGGAGGGCCTGAAGAAGCAGGAGTCGGGATTAGCAGGAAAGATTGCCGAGCAACAGAAGCAACTGAATGCGCTGAACAAGAAGATTGACGACCTGATAGCTTATGAGATAGAGCAGGCCCGAAAGGCTGCTGAAGCTGCGGCCCGAAAGAAGGCTGCTGAAGAGGCAGCTCGCAAGAAAGCTGCCGAGGAAGCTGCACGTAAAAAGGCAGGAAAGACGGGTGGAAAAACTACGCCCGCTCCCAAGTCAACCAGCAAGCCTACGCCTCTGAAGCCCGATACATGGCTCACAGCCGAGGATCGGCAGCTGAACGGCACCTTCGAGCAGAATCGTGGCCGCCTGCCCGTTCCCATTACCGGCCAGTACATGATAGGAAACCGCTTTGGTACATATAACGTTCCCGGACTGAAGAATGTGCAGCTCGAAAATAAGGGAACCAACTATGTGGGCCGTCCCGGAGCCCGTGCGCGTTCCATCTTCACCGGTGAAGTTTCGGCAGTATTCCAGTTTGGAGGCTCACGCAATGTGCTCATCCGTCACGGCAGTTACATATCCGTTTACTGTAACCTTTCCTCCGTAACGGTCTCCAAGGGTCAGAAGGTTAATACCAAGGACATCATCGGCACCGTTGCCGACGATGGAACGGGCAAATGCGTCCTCCATTTCCAACTCCGCAAGGAAACTGCCAAACTGAATCCCGAAAGCTGGATAGGGCGATAGGTGACGAAAAGAGGAACCTGCCACCCTCGTGTCAGGTTATTTACAGACAATTATATTACGTCGGACTCACGTTAATAGATGAAGATAATTCCTAAAGAAGCACCTTTAGGTAAAATTCTATGGCTTGCCGGATTTCCTGGATTTCGATAAATTCATCAGCTGTGTGGCTGCGGGAACTCTGGCCGGGACCCATCTTCAAGCTGGGGAAGGGCATGAGGGCCTGATCGCTGAGGGTGGGGGAGCCAAAGGGCTTGCCGCCAAGGGAGATAATCTTCTGAACCAGTGGATGGGAAAGCGCTATGCGGGAAGAGTTCAGCCGGAAGGAACGGGCTTGGACGTCGCTCTGGATGTGCTGGCGGATGTGGTGGTAGAGTTCCTCGTTGGAATACATTTCGTTCGACCTTACATCTACCGTAAACATACACTTGTCCGGGATGACATTATGCTGAGTTCCGGCGTTGATGACAGTGACCGTCATCTTAACGGGACCTAAGAGCTGGGATTCCTTCTCCCAACGGTAGGTCTGGAACCACTGAATATCCTTGATGGCGTGGTAGATGGCATTGTCGCCCTCGTTGCGGGCTGCATGCCCGGCCTTTCCGTGGGCGGTAACGTCCAGTACCATAAGTCCCTTCTCCGCTATGGCGGGCTGCATGCCTGTGGGCTCTCCTACCAGAGCTACATCTATATGGGGTAGCAGGGGAAGGGCGTGCTCGATACCGTTCTTGCCACTGACCTCCTCCTCGGCACTGACTAAATATATAAGGTTATAGGGTAGTGGCTGTTCGCGGAGCACACGGAACACTTGCAGCAGGGAAACCAGGCTGGCACCATCGTCGTTACTGCCCAGGCCGTACAGCTTGCCGTCCTCGATGACGGGACAGAATGGGTTGCGCGTCCAGGCATCCACAGGCTTTACTGTGTCGATGTGGGCATTCAGTAGGAGGGTGGGTTTCTGAGGGTTATAATCTGGAGCAATGGACCATAGGTTACAACCGTCGGCTTGTGTGGGCAGTTTGCATTCCTGCTCCATAAAAGATTTCAGGAACTGTGCTGCTTCAGTCTCGTTTCTGCTGGTTCTGGGAATCCTGATAAGAGCGCTTAAAAGCTCAATTGCCTGTTCTGTTAATGCTTCTGTACTCATCCTTCTTGCCATTTATGTTGAGCAAAGTTACGAAAAGTCGGGAACAGAACAAAAGAAAATCTATTCTTTTTTATGTCGAGACGGAATAAGTTCGGGATTTTTAATCTCAAAGTTACGTTGTAATTCCAAAAATACCAAATTTATTTGGCATTTATCTTAAAAGATGTTACCTTTGTGGAAAAATTAACGAGCAAACCAGATGCAGAACAACAGTCCTTTATCTACACTTATTCATAGTCAGGCTAAGATTTACGGTAGCCGGACAGCTATGAAGTACAAGGATTACACGGAAAACAAGTGGAAGGACATCTCGTGGAATACCTACTCGGAAACGGTCCGACTGGTCAGTAATTCCATGATGGAACTGGGCATCGGCATTCAGGAGAATGTAGCCGTGTTCTCGCAGAATATGCCGGAATGTATGTACGTAGATTTCGGCGCCTATGCCATCCGTGCCGTAACCATTCCGTTCTATGCAACCAGCAGCGAGACGCAGGTGAAGTATATGGTAAGTGATGCCAAGATACGCTACATCTTTGTGGGCGAGCAGTACCAGTACGATACGGCCTATCGTGTACTGAAGATAGAGCATTGTGTGTGCGGACTGATTATCTTTGACCGCTCGGTAAAGAAGGATGAGCAGGATAAGGTAAGTATGTATTTCGATGAGTTTCTGAAGCTGGGACAATCCTTCAAGCATCAGACCGAGATAGAACAGCGAACTGCAGAACTGGACCAGGACGATCTGGCCAACATCCTCTATACCAGCGGAACAACGGGCCTGAGCAAAGGCGTCATGTTAACACACCGTATGTTTAATGCAGCCATTCGTGCCCATGAAGGTGTGCTCAACCTGTCCGACTCTGACCTGGTGATGAATTTCCTGCCCTTTACGCATGTCTTTGAACGTGGATGGTCTTATCTGTGTATCGCCACTGGTTGTACGTTGGCAGTAAATCTCCGTCCGACAGAAATCCTGCAGAGCCTTCGCGAGGTACATCCCACTTGCATGTGCGCTGTTCCCCGTTTCTGGGAGAAGGTGTATGCCGGTGTGCAGGAGAAGATAAACACCAGCAGCCCCATTCAGCGCAAGATGTTAGAGGATGCGTTGCGAGTAGGCAAGGAATATAATGTAAACTATAAGATGAAGGGCTTGGAGCCTCCTCTGACCCTGAAGATGCAATATCTTTTCTACGAGAAGACGGTCATTGCACTGCTGCTAAAGATGCTGGGTCTGGAACGTCATAACTTCTTCCCAACGGCAGGAGCTGCCATATCTAAGGAAGTGGAGGAGTTTATCCATTCGGCAGGCATCATGATGATAGTGGGCTATGGCCTTACAGAGAGCACAGCCACTGTTTCGGCCGACAGATGGAACCGGCCCATCACCATCGGTTCCGTAGGAAGACTGCTGGATGGTGTTCAGCTGAAATTCGGCGAAAACAACGAAATCCTGCTTAAAGGAGATACCATTACCAAAGGCTACTACCGAAAGGCTGAGGTAACTGGACTGGTTGTCGATAACGAAGGATGGTTCCATACGGGTGAT